>OJED01000162.1_pt1 | contig 17306 bp, 16 predicted proteins | sample 1593181 | NCBI WGS metagenome assembly OJED01 (sample SAMN05416772, study PRJEB24817) | seawater metagenome | isolation source: Sea water | place: Canada:Atlantic | collected 2013-07
TCTACACTAGATCGCTCGTCGGCAGCGTCAGATGTGTATAAGAGACAGCAGCTACATCGACCTTTTGGAACACCCATGCCTCGCCGCCGCGCTCGACCCGCATGGAATTACCGGCGGCGACGTCGATAGAGACTATGCCGCCTGTGAACGGGGCCAGCGGTTCCAATGTGCCGCAGTCTTCAGGGGTCCCGCCAAAGCCTTCCTCGACCGTGTAACGGCCATAGCCTTCGTCGCGCAACATGCCTCGGGAAGAATTGCAGCCGCTGCCCCATGAAAACATCGGGCTCCAGATGGTAAGGACGTCATTCGAGGAAACCCTTGGTCCCGATACAGGCCGCCATTCGCCAAAGAGCGCTTTCATCGCATCGGTCATCGGCGCGAGCGTGCCGGTTTCCGACGACTGCGGCGCTGGGGGCAGAGGCATGGTTGGCGGTTCACGCGAAGGGGTGGAAGTGGCACAACCTGCCAGCAACAGTGGCGCTGACAACACAAGCAGGGCGTACTTATACCTCATCGGCATATTCCTTGCAGAGCTCCTCGGCCCCTGGTGGTCTGGGAGCGGGTGGAGGGGGTGGCGCCGCCGGTCGCAACTGTTCCGGGCCAAGCAGCGGAGCGGGCGGTGGCGGAATGATCGAGCAATCCTCACAATAGTCAGGCGGGGGCACGAATTCCGGCGGTGGCTGCGGGAACATCAGCGCGCATTCCTGGCTTGCCTGGGGCATCGTCACACTGGCGATGGTCTGCAATACCGCGTCGCAATCCTCGTCGGCATAGCAGGTGCCCCAGAAGATCGGTTCTTCCTCTTCCCGCCAGATCGCCACTGCCGCACTCTCCGGTCCGTCATAATGGTTAGTGATGAGATAGCGCCTGCCGCCATACCGCATGCACACTATCGTCACCGAAAGGGCATTCGCTGGCGCGGTGCGGACAACTTTCAGTAGCGCCTTCGAACTCCAGACCGACCGGGAAAAAGAAGCTCATTGCGCCAAGGGAAATGCCTGAGGACGGTGTGATTTCCGGCTCTGGAACGACAATGTCGCTCGGCTCGCCGCATGCGGTCAGGACAGCACACAACACGATCGAGACCGCCGTTGTTCGTCTCACGGCAGCGTTCCTTTCCGGTTGCCCGCGCCGCCGTTGAGCAGCCAGATATCGCGCTCGATCCTCTGCATGTTGGCGAATGTGTCTGCTTCGTCTGTGCCGTTCACTTGTGGCAGCCGATCGAGTTGACGGTCGAGCGGGGCGACGCGCGACACGAAGGGCTGGCCGGCCAGGGCGTGTGGATCGCCCGCCACTTCGAGGGAAATGAGGCGCGGCGTGCCTGTCGCCTGCTGCACATCGCGCACCGAGCGGGTGAAGGCCTGTGCGACTTCATAGCCGAGCCCGGTGCCATAGTTTTGCATCGGCGAGAGGTTCTGCCGAAGGAACTCCGCCGCGCTATGATGCGGATCGCCGATCCGGCCACGCTGGCTTTGAGCGAGATAGTCACCTGCCCTGGCCAGCCACGGCGAGGTCTGCTCATGCGGTGACGGGCGCACTTCCTCGACGAAATCCCCGCGGGCATAATACGCCGCGCGGATCGTCGCCCCTGCGGCGCGCAGATCGCGCTCGACGCGGGCTGGGTCGCTCCCCGGTGCGAGATAGAGCAAGCCCTGCGCCTGCGCCGCTTGTGGCGCGGCGGCGGCCATGCGCACCGACCAGAGCCAGAAATCATCGTCCGACAAGGTAACCGGCACAAAGCCGAAGGCTGGATGGTTGGGCGAAGCTGACTTGCCGTTGCTCATCGTCAGACGGTTGAGAACCCGGCCCTCCGCATCGCGCAGGACGACGTAGAAGCGCCCGGTCTCGGCCATGAGCGCAGGCGGGCTGCAACTTGTGAGAGCTATGGGCGTTGGAGGAGGGTCCCCGGCGGCGCGCGAAAAGAGGAGCGTCGGACGCTCCTCCAGATAGCTGAACGGGGTCACCTGCCCGGTTTCGCTGGTAAAATGCTGCAATGGGGCGTTGAATATCCGCTCCTTGTCGGGTGAGAAGGTCAGTGGCCCGCCAAACACGATAAAGCGATCGGCGCTGTTGCCCTTGAAGCGGGCGATCGTGCGAAGGGTAATGATGCCGGTGGGCCGCGCATCCATCGCCCGTGTTCCGTCAGCCTCCACCAACACCAGATCGGCATAGGTCGCGGCGGCCAGCATCTCCTTCGCGAAATACTGACCACTGGCATAGCCGACCTCTTCGGGGCGCAGTGCGTACGAGCACGCCAACGCCGCTTGCGGCAGCGCAAATGCGGCGAGCGCGACCGCTGAAACAATATGACGCATCATTCCTCTTCTCCCGATTGTTCCAGACCCAAGGCACGCTGGATAGGCGCGATCCTTTCCCGCAATTCGTCGAGCGCGATCGGTTCCGGATAATTCGTGACCGGATGCGCCATGCCGTCGGCGTCGATCTGCGACGGGGCCATCCAGCTGGCCGCGACGTACCAGTCTCCGTCGCTGCGCGCCGCGCCTTCACCGCCCTGAACATAGGCGGCATGAGTGTAGAGCGCGTCGCTCAGATGCAGGACCCAGCGTGTTCCCGGTTCCAGCGATGTCGGCAAGCCGGGCAGCAACGACGGTTCATCATTGCTCTGCCCGTAACGGGTCGCGCCCGCATCATCGGTCCGTTCGCCCGAGGCAAGCCGCTGGCGCAATTCCTCGCCCGGCCTGGCATCGCCTTTCAAGACCTCGATAACACGCCAGCGAACCGTGGAGGCAAAACCATCGCCGCCCGCATCGGCGATGTCGATTGTAACCGGTTCGGCCACCACGATATCGGTCGCGGTGAGCGCGCGCTTCTCGATCGTCTGGCGCCCGTTCATGTCTTCCAGTGCTTCGATGGGATCGAAGCCGGCGGCGCGCAATGTCTGGATTTCCTGTAGTGTATAGCCGCTGGCGATCAGCCAGTGTGTCTGCTGGAGCGACCCGGCCCTGGACGGTTTGCGTTCCACCCAGATGCTGGAGTTGTGATCGGTCGGCGAAGGCTCGGACCGCATGATCGGAGTTTTTTCCACCAGCGAGCGGATTGCGACGAAATCGGGATGCGCTTCCAGCGGATACCAGATAGCTTCGGGATCGCCGCGCAGCGGGATATCCTGCCGGTAGATCGGACCCTGATTGTCCGCCATGATCCGCACCAGAGGCGGAAAGATGATCTTGCCTGCCACCGCTGCTTGCGAGAGCGCGACGAGGTCTGTGGGATAAAGGTCAACAAAACCGCCGATTTCTTCGATGCTTATCCGCGCGTCCAGCCCGGCAGCCTCGATCTGTGCGGCAATGTCCGCTCGCGCGGATTCCAGCGCCGTCGCACCTTGCGGTACGACCTGCCCGGTGACGAAGGGGCGCAGTGTCTCCGGCACCAGTTCAACTCTGGTCAGCGCATCCGTGTGGAACATATGCGCTGCGCCCTGATCCTCGTTGACGTAGATGCTGGCGATCACATCGCCATGTTTGGCGAGCGCTTGCGTTCGCCACGCCTTCAGTTCGGCCACTCGCGCCATATCGGCGGCATAGTCTGCTTCGGCAGCCGCGCGACTGCCCAGTTCCTGCGTTCGGCCAGCGATGGCGGCATCGCGTCGTTGCTTGTCCCACACTTCGCGCGGGACGATGCCGCGCACGACGCGATAGGGGCCGGGGCAGCCATCCGCGCCCACAACATCTTTCGGCGGCGCGACCTCGCCCGGTTGCAGGCCCATCAGTACCACATCGCTGTCGGCAAAGACCTTTGCGCCGGAAAAGCGGTTCATCACTGCTACCTTGTCGGAATCGGTCAGGTCGAGCGCCATGCTCTGTTCCCAGACCACGATCCTTGGTTCCTCACCTTCGGGCGAGAGCCACAGGCAACCATCACGCAGGGTCAGGCGTGCGGGCACGTCCGGAACGCCGACCAATGTGCGCGCCATCCCGTCAGTGCGGTAGGCGAACTGCGGGAAACCCTTAACCCGCGCATCGCCGGGCGGGACCGGCGGCGCGGGAAGCGGAAACGGATCGGGTTCCTCGAAAATCACGAAGTCGGGCAGTTCAATCTCGCCGCGCGACGCCGCCTGCCGGATCGGGTCGGCACTCTGGCCCAGTCGGACCTCGATCTTCCCGGTGGCTTCATTCCCGCCCATGCCGAACCAGTTCACGCCCAGCGTTTGAAGATCGCGCGTCAGCCGATCCTGTGTCGCGCGCAGTTCGGTGAGGCTCGGTCCGGGGCGATCGACCGGGATATAAAGCGGATCGCTGGTGTATTTCGCCAGTGTCGATGCCGCATAACGAGTGAAGGCGACCATCACGCCATAGGTCGGGCGATGCTGGATCCAGAGCCCAGCGAAGGTGTCGCCTTCCTTTTCGTGAAGCGTTTGCGCCAGCAGACCGAGGGAATCGTCCGGCGCGGGTGGCGGAGGCGGTGGCCCCGGTTCGGTGCGCGGGCCGATAGCGCCACGGTTCTGGATTTCCATCCGCCGCTCGGCTTCTTCGACGCTGACGCAATAGGCCCGCGCATACCACGCGTTTTCCGCATACTGGCCCTTGTAATTCTCGATAGCCTCGATCTCTTCCGCCGTCAGGTCCGGGCAGGTTTCGGAGAGAGGCTTTTGATCTTGCGCGATTGCAGAAGTGGACATCGCAAGCGCCATCGCGCTTGCGCCGAAAAGAAAGCGGATCATTCGGATTTCTCCACCGGGGTTGGGTCGGCAATGCGGCCGAAGAAAATGAGCGCGCCGCTGGCACGGTCGCGGATGGTCAGCAGGAACGGCCGGTCGACGATCATGCGCGGCAGATCGTCAGGCAGCAGTCGTCCGCTGGTCACAACGATCTTTACCGTCGTTACCGCTGCTGCCTCGGTGCCTTTTTCATCGACCCGCAGGAACGTCGCATGGGCAACATCGTCGATCTTGAGGTCAGCGTCGGCCATTGCACCGAAATCGGCGCAGGTTTCCGAAAAGGCACAGGGCATTCCCGCCGCAATCAGCGCGGTCTTTACGCTGCCATCGAAGCGCGCCTCGAAGCGCGGCAGGCGCAGCAGAATATTGCGTTCTTCCGCCGCGCCGAGATCGAATTTGCCGTCGCTGCCCTGCATCGAAAGATCAAACGATCCGGCATTCAGATCTCGCTCCCACTGGCGCAAAGTTGCCATGTCGCGCGGCAGGAATACCTCCATCGTGAAGCGCCCGTCCTTGCCATAGGGCAATTGCACGGCCTGCCCGTCGCGCATTTCGCGATAGGCCATCGGCGCAATCCGCTCCATCATGTAGATCGGCGTCTTCGTCCCATCGCCCCGCGTGAAATCGTAAGTGGAGCCATCCTCGAACGGCACCGACCAGTCCGCCTTGAACCACACCGCATTGGTCAGCACGGCAGCGGTCAGATCGTTGAACCCGCTGGCTTCGACGATTTTCGTGATCCGCTCGCGGGTCTGGTCACTGACCCAGCCATTGATCGTGTCGGCAGAGCCTGCCGGATCGCCGCCGAAATCGACCTGCCGGGCAGTGGCCCCGAAACCGCTTCTCGCCGCGCGCAGATAGTCCGACGTGAACTCCATCTTATTCGAGAGCCACAGGGCATTGGCGACCGACAACGCCACCTTGTCATCGCCCGTGCGCGTCAGAAAACGGTCGTAATCCTTCACCAGCAGTTCGGGGCGGCTTGCCGCATCCCAGCCCAGCAGATCGCGCATCTCCGCCTCGGTCTGCCCGCGCGCGCCGGGAAGCGCCAGACCCAGCCCCTCGCTCAGCGACAGCGGCGAGATGAACAGATTGTCGTTCGGCTCTGCGGCCTCAGCCAGTTTCGGATAGAGCCGCGCGGCAAGCCGGGACTGCCCTGCCGTGATGTCGTGCGAAATAGCCTCGGAAGATGCCGTTGTCCCAGTCTGCGTTGGCACCGTCGTACAGCCGGCTGCAAGCGCCAGCGGTGCCAGTGAAATGAAAATACGTTTCATCGGTCCTGCTCCTCGTCTGAATTGGGTTCGGCAGGCGGTTCGGTCGGGAATCTGTTGACCACCAAGCCAACGTCAGGTGTCTTGCAGTTCACAGCGACAGCCTGCTCGCGCGAAAGGAACCCAGCGCTGAAGCTCACGTGCTCGCCGATCCTGAAGGAAACTTGCCCGTTTGACAGGGTATCTCCGTTTAGTTCGAAACTGTCGGGCATCACCAATCCGGTTGTTCCGCCTAGGGGCGACCTAACGAACAGACAGCCGTCCTCGTAACCCAGCGTGCCACCGACGCCCTCTGCAAAAGGCACTTCGTTCGGTGCGGCAGGCCTTGTGTCGAAGGGCAGTGACGGGGCATCGGTGTCTTGTGCTTGCTCACTGCATTCCGCCAACAGAGCAGCTGCCACCGGGAACAGCCAGGATCGTTCCAAGAGGTTGCAGTCAGTGAATCTCACGGATCCTGCTCCAGAAATTCGACTAGCCATTCCGGCAAGGGGCGCAAATGGCCATCGGGCGTGCGGCACAGGCCAGAACTGAGACTGCTGCCGGGCGGGCATTCGGACGGATCCATCACCGGAGGAGGCGGAGAATCCGCCACCATTGCGCCTGTTATCGGCGACTCCAGGATACCGTCCGGTGTGGTCTTTAGATTGGCCTCACCCCGCGCATCGAGCCAGTCGAGCGCGCGCTCCGCTTGCCGTGCATCGAGGCCATATCGGTCCTGCAACGCGCGCATCGCATTGGCACGGTCGGTAACCCTCCTCTGCGTATCGCCAGCGGCGGCGCTTTCCATACCTTCCACCTGAATGACCTTGCCCGGCCCGCAGGCTGCGTGGATCGGATCGACCAGCTCTGGCGTCGTGACCTCATTGACAGACCCCATGAACTCGACTGTCTCGCCTACGCGCGCGTATCCGGGATGCTCGCCACTGCCGAAAGCGAGGTAATTGTTGCTATCGACGAACAGTTTTGCCCCGAAGGGGAACAATACCAGCGCATCCTCCCTGTCGGCGGCGCGGAAGCAGCCGTCCTTCAGCACGATCGTTACCCGGCTATTGATGGCATTGAGCGCGCCTGCAGGGCGATCGTGTCGGGGGAAGATACGCAGATAAGGCGCGACTTCGTCCGGAACCGCCTGATCGTGCGTAGCCGGGCGTGGCGGGTTGACCAGCGGCACGACCGGCGCCGCGTGAAAGACCAGCTCAACCGGTTCGCGAATGGTCACGCCCTTGCGTTTCACCAGCGCCCGGAACTCCGCTTCCGAGACGCTGACTTCAACCGACACAGTCTGCGTGCGAATGCCTGTTCCCTGTAGAACGCGATCTTCGCGGAACGTCTCCCACATGAATTCGGCGGCCGCCATCAGTTCGTCTTGTGACCAGCGCACGGTTTCCCCGCGGAAGGTGGAATTCTTGCTGTACTTGCGCAGCGTTGCAGGGCCATCACGCAAAAATTCGAAGACGACCCCGAGTTCACCTTCATTGTCATAGTGCAGGGTCTGGAAATTCCCGCGTTCTTCCCGGCGCAGCTGCTCGGCCAGAGCCTGCACTTCGTCGCTCACGCTGTTCTGGTAATCGGCGACGCGCATGAACTCCGCATCGGCAGCGTCCTGCTCTGCCGTACGCGGCGCAGGCGGCGGCGATTCGACCGGATCGAACGGTGCCGGCGGGATGGACAGGATCGTTGCAAAGCCGCTTTCGCCGATTTCCGCGCGAAGGGGCACGCCTTCGGACAAGGGCGGCGATGCTGCATCTTGCGAAGCGCAACCGGCAAGACCGGCGGCCAGCAATCCGGCCACTGCGGTATTGATGAACCTTCGCCCAGTCATCCTTCCATAACCTCCATGTGCCGCAGCCGCATCACGTTGTCTTTCGGACAGCCTGTGGGGATCGTAACCCCATAGAAACGCTCGATATCCGAAATCGGCCACCCCTTGCCGTTCTCGCGCCAATTGCCCCCTCCGCCGATGATGCGCTGGCCGAAGGGAATATCGTTGCCGGAATGTGGGTCGTGCAGCCCTGCGCCAGATGGCAGCAAGGTGACGCCCGGATCGAACAGGACCGTCGAATTGCGGCGGGGACCTTTCATCACGACGCAGCCGCGCACCACCGCCAGCTCGCCCCGGATCAGCGCCTCTCCCGCACGCGCAGGCTTCGCGATGGTAATCAGGTGCGGCGAGGAGGGCGCGCCTTGGCAGGCGGTGAGCAATATCAGCGAGGCCAGGAAAGTGCGCCTCACCATTTGTCGGGCTGGCTGCATGCGAATATCTCCGGGCCGGAATGGAGGTAGATCGGGCCATCGCGATTGGGGAAGATCCACAGATCCTTCATACCTTCGCGCGCCGCGACGATGCGCTTGCCGGGGATCACCATGCCTTCGTCGATGAAGCCGTTTGGATGATCCCACAGCGCCGCGCCTTCATCGGCCCAGAAGATCATATTGGAATCGCGATTGGTCGCGATGAGCTCCCTGGGTCGCTCGGCAGGGTCGTGTTCCTCGAACCGGCATACGCCATTGCGCGCAGGCACCAGCTTTTTGGGTGGCGAAGGAGGGAAAAGCGGTTCGGTGGCGGATTGCGTCTGCATACCGGGCAGCAGGGGCGGCGGCGGAGGAGGAGGCGGGACGACCGGATTGCCACCGATGCCAAGCACGCGGGCGCATTGCGTGGGATGTTCACGCCCGCCGCGCAGCCGGTTATCGGCCATCGTCCGCTCCTGCGCCAGCAGGCACTCGTTTGCGCGGCGCATGGCCTCGGCGCTGCTGATCCCCTCGCGGTCCCGATATTCACGCACGGCAAACCAGTCATTGCCGTATCCCGCCGCCTGTTTGAGCGATTTGACCGACACGACGCGGTACTCGCCGCAGGCCTCGATCAGTTCAGCAGGCGGGTCGCTCACCTCTGCGCGGTAACCCAATTGCATCCGGGTGCCGACCCGGGCGAGGCGGGGCTGATAATGGGAATTGCGTGATCGGAATGCCATATGGCCTTCAGCGTCGCGATAGACCCCGGTGCCGAAAGGGAACATCACGAGCGGATCGTCGTCACCCTCCTCATCGATGAAGAAGCAGCCGTCGCGAAGTACGATAGTGTCATAGGTGGCGAGGTCGGGTGTCGGCATGGCCGCCCGGTCAGATGCGGGAAAGTGGCGGATATCCGCTTTCACATCATCCGTGATCTGAGGCAGGTCAGTCTCAAGATAGCTGCTGAAACGCAAGGTGAGATTAGTCGGGATGTCCCAACCCTGCTCCTTGCTCAGCGTCTCGAACCCGTCGCGCGGGATTGCGATACTGAGCCAGGGCGTACTCATATTGCCGAAGCCTTCCGAGGCGATATCCCGACCGATCTTCTCCGCCCATCCACGCGCCACCGCGTCTTGCTCGACGCGTGAGAAATCGCCTTGCGCAGCAGAGAACAAGGGGTCGGCTGTGTAGCGTTTGAGGCTTTGCTCGGGTGCACGCAGGAAGTAGGCAATTCCGGTCAGGGAACCGAGGCCATCGTTCGCAGGCCCATCGCTCCAGCGCCACTCAATCCCGCCAAAATTGCCCATTTCGTCTTTCTTGAGACGGCGGAGCATGGGCAGGTTTTGTTGTTCGATCCGATCGGCGAAGATGGAGCGCCGGTCCTGCAGCGTCGGCGTATAGGGTTCGGGGCCGAGCCGTTCTATCGGTGGATAGGGCGGCGCTTCCAGAATGGTGGTATAGCCGCCTGAAGACGCGGAGCCACGTTCTTCGCTTGAGCCTTGAGCAGAACAAGCCGCCAGACTCGCGAACAGGGCAACAACAAGCCGAATCAATACACCATCTCCCAATGTGATGATGTATCATGGAGCTTTCTTACTGAACGGCACTGAAACGAAATGCTTTCTTGAAAGCAAAAGCGTCCGGTTTTGTTGGATTTTCAGGATCTGCTATAATCCGTTGAGCGTGGGCCCCATTTGAGTGCTATGTTTTCGCGTATGAAGACCTGCCACTTCAGCTGGCTGGTTATGCCGGTCAGAAACTATGAATAGCCCCGAGTTTTCTAGACGCCCTCGGTGCTCATCATCTGCTGTCGTTCGAACTCTACGGGTGACAGCATCCCGTTCCTCACATGCTTGCGTATCGGGTTGTAGAACATTTCGATGTAGTCGAACACATCCTGCCTGGCCTCGTCGCGTGAGCGATAGGTCCGTCGTCGGATGCGTTCGCGCTTGAGCAGGTTGAAGAAGCTCTCGACCATGGCATTGTCGTGGCAGTTGCCCCATCTGGTCAACGATTGGAGCAAGGCAGCACTTTCACATCTCCATCTCGAAGTCGTCGCCGATGTCCGGCTCCTCGCGCTCCACTTCCTTTTCGCGAGGCCGGACCGGCTCCTTCTCCGGAGCGGGGAACTCGGTCGCCATCGCCTTTTCGAACAGGTCGGTCGGGCTTGGCGCATCGCGGACCGGGTTCTCCAGCAGCTCGCCTGTTTTCGGGTCAAACGCCTCTCCCCCCGCATCACGCAGTTCGGGCGCGAGATCCATCGCGTGCGGGACACTGCCGCGGTGTCCCTCGATGCTGTCTCGAAGCGCATCCCTGTCGTCGGTCACAAGAGTGAGCTCCTCTCGCGCCCGTGTCTGCAGGACATAGTGCAGGCTCTCGCTGTTGAGGAGCCGGTCACCGCTCGACATGACCGCAATGGCGCGATCGACCGTGATCCCCTGGGCACGGTGCATGTTGAGCACCACCGCATGACCAAGGTGCTCCCGCGCCGGATCGTCAGGGCCGAGAGCAAATTGCCGCTCGCCATTCGCCAGGTGGAGCGTCTCTCCTTCGATCGCAGTCACTGACGCCCGTGTCCCGTTGACGACACCAAGATCCTTGTCGGGCGAGGTGAATATCAGTCGGTCGCCTTCCCTCACCTCCATCCGCCCGGGGACAGCCAGACTGGCACCAGAGCCGGATGGATGAAGCCCGCGCGGATCGAGCCAATGTTCTTCGCCGCCTGAAGTCAACTGCACAAGATTGTCTTCAGGCGAGACGATGCCGACCTTGTACGAACCGCGATTGAGACCTGCCTGACCCCGATACACTTCCAGCCTCATGCCCTCGGCCCAACTGCGGATGCTGCGCAATTCCTCGCGTGTGAGATTGAGCCGGTCGAGCATTTCGATGGAAAGGGCCTGCGAGCCGAGTTCGCCGCGCGCTTGCAACCCTTCGCGGACATGGTCGAGTACGGCTTCCCGCAGCACATGCCCCGACGTCAGCAACGCCGTCCTGTCCCGTTCGTGCGACGACAGGGAAAGGAACAAGTCGGCCGCTGTTGCAGCCGGGTCCGCCCGTTCGACGATGCGCTGGCCAAGCGCATCGAAGGTCCTGCCGAGATCCCCTTTCCGTGCATGTTCTACCGCTTCGCGAAGCGCAGAATCGAGTTGGCGTCGATTCTCCGTCAACGTCGCTGTCGGCACGCCGTGCTGTTGCATCAGGCTGAAGGCGCGCCCTGCCCGCACCGGGTCGATCTGCTTTTCGTCACCTACAAAAGCGAGCTTTAGCGCGCATGCCTTGTCGGCCAGCTCGATCAACAGTGCTGCCTCGCGGGTCGAGACCATAGACGCCTCCTCGACGATCACGAGACGGTCCTGAAGTAGCGCCCTTCCCCCCTCGCTTGGCGACGTGCGCCCCGCGCGGTCGGCATGCGCGACCAGCACAGAGGCAAGCGTATGCGCATCGAGGCCGTTCTCGCGCATTTCGGCGACCAGCGAGGCTTGCGTCGTAAGGAAAAGTGGCGCGCGGCCCACAGAGCCGGCGACCTCGTTGACAAAGGCGAACAGGGTCGTTTTGCCGGTGCCGGCATCGCCCTGCACGATCTGGATGGCATTGTTGCCCGACACCAGAGCGAGGACCGCGTCCTTCTGCTCGTCACTCAGGGCAAACCCGCGCTGCTGTTCAAGCTCGACGATCGTGACCGTCGCCGTAGCGCGATCGAGAAGCGCTGCCACGCTTCCAGCCCCTTCCCGCGCAGCGCGAATGATTGATTGCTCAGTCCCGAGGAGGTCGCGCGTGGTCAGGCGGTCGGCATGCTCAGTCCCGGCGCGGCCTGTGATCAGCACGCCCTGCTCCACCAGTGTATCGACCCGCCTCTCGATCTCACGCACGGTCGCCCCTTTTTCCGCGAATCCGAGCGCTGCCTTGAGGACATCCATCCGCTCGAAACTGGCCGACCGCTCAGCGAGGTGCCGCACTCCCGCGGCTGTCGAGTAGGCAGAAGCCAGGTTGGCTCCAGTCCGTTGTCCGGCCTTGCCGACCATCAACGGTTCGGGCCGGGGTCCAAAGGAGCGGGTAATGCGCTCGATCAGCGCCTCACCCCATGCACGCACGGCTGCAAGGATGGAGCGGGGTTGCGTCCGTTCCATGGCCTCCTTGATGACATAGGCAATCTCTGAACGAAACGGACCCACCTTCTCGGCCCACTTCTGCCTGGCTGCTTCGCCAGAGCCGTGTTGCTTCGCGTCGCGGGTGCGAACGGCAATGGCCTCCATCGCCTTGGGCGAAGTTAAGCCGAGTTCATCCGCCTTCGCCCGGATGTCGGCACTGCGCTCGCTGAATGTCTCGATTGCCGTTCGCGAAATGCCGACGATTTCGAAGGATCCGTGCTTGCCGGTTATGCGCGTTTCGTATCCCAGTCCCGCCAGATTTGCCCTTAGCTGGGCGTGATAGGCCGCCCCGATGAGGGGCGCGTGCTGCCAGAGCTTCACATTGTGCAGGGCGCGCCATTCGCCGTCCGCGCGCTGCGTCATGTTGGCGATCGCGACGTGGCTGTGCAGCTGCGGATCAAGGCTGCGGCTGAGGTCATGGTGGAAGCTCGCATGGACAAGATTGCCGGTCGCAATCAGCTCCGCGCCGGCCTTCCCCGCGCGGGCCAGAGCGAACCGTTCCTCGGCCCAGTTCATGGTCTCGCGAACCGCATTTCGATGCGCCTCTATTACGCGCTCGTCGCCGCCGACAAGTGCCACAAGAGACACGGATTTCGGCGCGCTGAAAGTGAGATCGCTACCCATGTTGCGCGTCCCGTCGGCTCCGCGTGCAAGAACATCGCCATTGGGCAGGATGCCATCCATGATCCGGGCAAATGTCCCGGCCTCAACGGTACCCGCGAGACCAAGCTTGCCCGCACCTTGTCCGCCCCACTCCGACGGCCCTTCTTCCTGCGTGTAATAGTTGTCCTGAGCGTAATATTCGGCGCTGGAAATCGAGGCGGGCGAGACGGTCATTGCGCTGCATTTGCCGCGCTGATAGCGGCAGGATCATACGTCAGCCGACAGCTCGCAGGCTCGCTGGAACGCGCCAGACGATCGACACATTCGCTGAAATTGCGGGTGAACTTTTCGCTCGATCCCAGCAGTATTCTGGTTTGCAAAAGCGGACGCCGAACGACCTCGAATTCTGACGACAATTTGATCCCTGCGGCCACCGGCGAGCTTTCGCCCAACAGGCGCGTCGCGGCCCAGCGGGTCGGCGCAGTATCGGCAAACAGGAATGCCAATGCAGCAAGGGTCAAAAAGCAACCCAAGGCGCCAGCGCCAACCATCCAGCGGTCGCGAATCTGGCCGCGCTGCAATCGGCCGATCGCTGCCCGCGTGACACGATGCTCGGCGCCTTGATCGAGGGCGCTTTCAAGCTTCGAAAGACGCGCATTCTGACGTGTCTCGAAGTCAGCGATCAGCTGCTTCAGAAGGTCGCGCAAATGGGCCGTGCCGCCAGTATTTGTGATCGTGGTTTTGAGGCTGTCGAACTCCTTTTTGAGCTGCTTCGGAATTGCCTGCGCGGTGGTGTTGAGCAGGTGATTGAACTGACCGATGAAGCGGTCGAGCTCGCCGAAAAAATTATCGATCCGGTCGAGCGTGCGATCAGCCTTCAATCCCGCCGCCCGCTCCGCGCGTCCGATGTTGGTTTTCAGCTCTTTTCGGACCGCCGCTTCGATCCATTCGGAAGCCGAGATTCCACGCACTTTTGCCGCACGTTCGACGTCATCTCGCAGGTCCGCGGATAGCCGCGGGCGGAAATCGCTGGCACTCATTTGCCGATCCTCGATTTGGCCTCGAAAAGCATGCGTTCGGCCATGTCGCGCGACGCCTTCTGGACGTCCTGGAGCGACGTGCTTTTTGCCACCTTCGCCACGAGCTTGAGCACCTGCTCCTGGTTCGCGCGGACCTTGATCAGCTGGTCCAGCAGTATCTCATCGAACGGTTCAAGCTCGCCTTCAAGTGCGCGCAGCAGTGTCTGCGAGACCCAGGCGCTCCGGGACTCTCCTACCACTTGCGCCTGATGCTCGATTTTCGCCAGCTGCGCGGCGCTCAAATAAATTGTGATAGGTACTTTCGCCATCCAGTCCTCCTCTCGGGAGCGTAATGGAAAGGCAAAGCACCACAAGCAAAATACGCAGAGGTGGCGAGACTAGTCTCATGTTTTTATTGGTCTTTTTGCTCTTTGGACCACCTTGGACCACGCGGACCTGCACAGAGCGATGTGTGGTCCATATTCGCAAATAGCTGTAATAGCGTAATTTTCCTCGCACCGGCGGGTGCATCGGGTGTGGAACTCAAACTGATCCCACCATTGTATATGTCGGAACCGAAGATTTCCGTGCTTTCCGGTTGTAGGGCATTCCAGATAAGGCGGCCCGCCGAAGGCGGCTCGACAGAATAGGGCCGTCTCAATTCATCGCTGCCGGGTGATTCGCGCAGCGGGCCGGCAGTTTGTCAGCTGTATTTGCACTCGCTTTGGCAGAGGCTGAAACTCATTGCGAACTGCTCGAGGCCAGCCCCGCTGGAAGCGAGGGCCCTTCTGCTGGCATTGACGTGACGCTCTTCGCGAACATTGTCGAACACGATGCCGCCTTGTCGAAATCTGATCGGCTCAGGCCATGAACGCGATTGTGCGCGCTCTTGCAAATGCAGATTGAATTGCCCCTTATGCCATTCGGCGGCGGTCAGGTCAGCGGGAAAATCGTTGCGCCGGGATCGACGATCCAATGCCCAAAGCAGAGGGGAAATCTTTGCCCAGGCGACGATCTCCGGAAGGCTGACCCTCAGGGTCACGAGCAGCAGGAGTTTCTTGGTTGGCTGACCCGCCTCGAAAGCGACGATACTTGCGGCCCCCCGCGCCAAACAAGAGCGCCAGAATCATCGAAGCCTGAACGATTTGACCCCAAGAAAGGCGGCGCGCGCGGCACCAAACCTGCCCAACGAAAGGCGATCAAAGCGTCACCCGATTGCGCTTTCGCATTGTCCTGCTGAGGCTCCATTCCGGGGGGCCTTACGCCAAGAGGAGTTGAAGCGAAATTCTTGAAGAATACCTTGCCTGTGGTCGCGTCATGGGCAGGCTCCGGCCGACCTTGAAATTGCGCCACACTTGAGTGCCGTCTGTGGTGACAATTTAGCACCCCGCAAGGTGCCTCCAGATGTGCCTGGTCATGTTCGCGAGACCGATCGCGATAAGGGGTTGGTGCTCCGCGATCTGGAACGATTTCGGGTCCGATTGGTCGCCGCAGTTTGCGAGATCATGCATGGCTACATTTATGGCGCAAGCATGCACATTCTGGATCAGGAAATCTGCAAAAAAGGGCCTGCTCCAAACGGGCAATCCAATTCCCGGGAAGGCTCGCTGCAGGTTCCTGAAGAGTCGCTCGACGGCGGTGCGGAGCGGGTCGCCAGTGCTTGATGCAAGGTCGAAAAATCTGGGTGAGGTCAGCCTGAAGCCGGCACGCTGTTCTTTACGGAACGATAGTCCACCCCGATCCGCTTCTTCGCACTCTTCCTGCGCGCCTTGATCACCGCCAAATGCCGCAGTGCCTGGCGGCGCTCCGGGAACGCCTCGACCCGCCCCTGCCCTGCCGTTCCAATGCGTCCCCAGCGCCTCTCGACGACATACCAACCGAACAGATCGCGCGACAGACTGAGCGTGTATTCGCGCGCGATATTGCGGTCCGGATCGGTGGCCTGCCAGTGCCATCTTTGATCGAGATTTTGCTGCGTCATGCGCCGAGATTCGCGCAAGTGCTTTGCGACGTCCAACGCGATTCTTGAATCAGTGCCACGCCTGTGATTCACGTTATCGATCAAAGGTCTTGCGCGACCAAAAATTGTGCACGACCCGAATTGTCGCAGGGCGGGAGATAATGGCGCAATGAGCAAATTCGCCCGACGTTTCGAAGCCCGCAGTTGGGACGCCTTGCCGGTTGTCCGCACCCTCCTCGATTACTGCAAGCTGCCTGGCGAAGCATCAGGTCCGGATTGCCTTCGCCTGGCCGTACGCAACGGCTACGCCAACTTCTACCGCAAGGGCCAGTCGGTCGCCAAATTGCATGCTACGGCGTCTCAGGTGAAGTTCGAGATCCACAAGGCCTATGGCCTGCTATGCTGGCGCGGACGAGGTCAAGGCACAGCGCCTCTCCCGCTCGCCGGAACCACGCGCTGCCCCTCCACCTCACTGTCCATCGCGGGGCCGAGCAGATCGACGGAAGTTGCATCGAATTCGAAACGGCAGATGGCGCGCGGTTGATCCTCGATGCCGACATTCTGCTGATCGAGCGCGACGGGGTACGGGTGCTCTACACCGGCGACTTCCGCACGGCCACCGCAATACCACCACCCTAGTCGCCGGTCTGCGCATGACCGGCATGGTCACGCCGATGGTGCTCGATGGCCCGATCAACAGCGACTGGTGCGAGGCCTGCGTGGCTAAGATCTACGCCCCGGCCTGCGGCGGATGGACCGATCGTGCATCGGAGCCATCCGCCGGGCGGTGGCTACATATACCAGTCGTACATGCCAGGCGGCGTCACGCTCATGCGGTTTTCGTCGTCCATGCCCTGCGCACCGAAGGCGGCCATGTCCTGCCGAATCATCGCCAGCTTGTTGGCGATTTCGGGCTTCAAGCTGAACACTGCGCCCTGCGCACCGGTGCGGCTGGCCAGTTGGTCCAGCGGCTGCATTTCGCGCCCAATGACGGGGCGATACGGGCCAACCATGGCCGTGCGCTGGCGATCTTCGCCAAGTCCTTCACCCAGTGCTGACAGCATCGCATTGCGCAGGCGCTCAATCGTCAGCGGATCCCTGCCGAGGTAGCCCGTGTGGTCGCGCAAGGCGGCCAGAACCTGTCCGGTTGCGGCCCGGTCCAACGCCAGCGAGAAAGCAGTTGCCGCAGCCGCCGGATCAATTGCAGGAACAAGCGCTGGAGCAGCCGCCGGGCGATAGGCCAGCGATACGTCTGCAGCCGTACCTGCAGTGCCATCGGTGCGGGTGAAGCTGGTGGTTGCAACCACTGCGTTGTTGTCCAGCTTCGAATGGCCTTCAAGACCCCTCATGTTCCTGTCTCTTATACACATCTGACGCTGCCGACGAGCG
>OJED01000164.1_pt1 | contig 17213 bp, 15 predicted proteins | sample 1593181 | NCBI WGS metagenome assembly OJED01 (sample SAMN05416772, study PRJEB24817) | seawater metagenome | isolation source: Sea water | place: Canada:Atlantic | collected 2013-07
TCCCCGTGAAAGGAAACTACCAGAATGACCAGATTCCTATCGAAGAACCTTCCGATCATCGCGGTGCTGGTGGGTCTGACCGGGTGCGGCGGCGGTGTTTTGGGGATTGGCGGCGAGACGTCCCTGTACCGGGTGGGCAGCAATGCAGAAACGGCGCCGGCTGTCGCGCAGGGCCGGGTACCTCTTTATATCGCTCGACCCCAGATGCCTTCAGGTGCGGATGCAGACCGGATCCCCACGGTCGAAATGCGGGAGATCACATATTTGGCCGAGGCCCGGTGGGCCAGCCCTGCCCCTGAGATGATAAGCGATCTGCTCAAGGACAGCATAGAGCGCAACGTAAATCAGGCCTATGTGCCGATCCAGTCGGGATTACCCGATCACCATTTGCTCTCTACGAGATTCACCTCTTACGCGGCCTATTACGAAAATGGGCCCGAAATGCCGCCGGTTATCCGTGTGGTCGCTCAAGCCGAACTCGCTCGCGCTGCGAACTCTGCCCCCCTGGCAGTTGGGAAGTTTTCCCGAGAAGTGCCGGCAGTAGAGAACACGGTTTCGTCAGTCATCGACGCTTTCAACACTGCAAGTGTGCAAATTGCTGACGAGATGGCTGTCTGGGTCGGAGCAAATATGGGCGAATAACTAGTAGAGGAGTTCGGGTAACGGGTTCCCCATACCCCCGATTATCGGGGGGGACTATCGGTAACGGACGGTCGACAGCCGTAAACGAAGAGGTTTACCGATCGATTCATTCGTTCGGCAGTTTCAGGGGTAAAGCCAGCTTCAGTTATGCCCAGCGCGGCACGACGAAACGGAGACAGTATCACCGCCGAAACGAATTGCTCGGCGGCAAAATCCGGATCAGACACGGCAATCTCGCCTCTCTCGTTCGCTCTTTGCAACACTCTGACCACCAGTTTCGTCGTACGGATGAAGCCGAACTCATAGACTTTATTTGCAAGTGCGGGGAACCGCGTGGCCTCCCCCAGCACGACGCGCTCCATCGCGACATGCACATCGGAAAGCATCCACGAGAGTAGCTTTTCGGCTAAGGCCACAAGATCGAGAGTGACATTGCCAAGGTCCGGTATGTCCTGTTCGAGAGCGTTCAGCCGATCGTGGATTTCCGTCAGGATCACAGTCTCGAACAGTGCCGATTTGCCCTTGTACCGAGAATACAGGGTTCGTTTTGATATCGCCGCTTTCTCGGCAATGCGATCGGTTGTTGTTCTGACGAAACCTTCTTCCAAGAAGGCTTGACGAGCGGTCCGAAGTATCTTTCTCGACAGAGCCCTCGAAGCTTGGCGGGTAGGCCTACCCATTCAACCTGATCCCATCACCCGGCACGCACTTCTCTCCGCCAACGTGATTACAATGTCTCGCCATCGTCGCCATCCTAAAGGAGGCAGAGGCCTTAGCCAACAGTTTCGCAAGCGCTCTTGAGAACGCAATTTTGCGGAACCGGCATTCTGACAAGAGGGACCTGAAGAAGGTCTTTTCCCTTCGCAAGTTGAATATCAGGAGGCAGGTGATTGAAACTGCGACTGGAAGAACCGGGAGGCGCTAGATCGACAACCTGCCATGGTAGTGCGTCTGTTGTCGATATTCCGATACTGCACCGCGGAGCAGACATTTGCGGATAATGCAGCGGTTTCGGAAAAGCGGGTTCCGACAAGTTCGGCGGTTGCCGCAGTAGACAGGCTCGGCCCCTGCGAACTGGTCCAGTCCGACGCTTCATCTCGATCCTGTCGATCAGGATTGAAGGGGCGGAATCCAGCAGCGGATTCATGGCGTTCGGGCTTCGGTGAACGTCTATTGGGCCGGATCAACGGCCAGATGTCTGCCTCTGTGCACCAGCTCTGTGCACCAGCTCTGTGCACCAGCGCTCATCGTGACGCCAAGAGGGCGTTCAGCGCCAGCCGTTTTCCAAAAATTCCAGCGCGCAGCCTGCAAGGAAGGCGCTGCCGCGCGGCATCACGCTCTCATCAAGCACCATGCGGCTGGAGTGCAGGCCGCAGCAGCCTTTCCAGTCCACCCCTTCGGCCGCTGCGCCCAGGAAGAACATCGCGCCCGGCACTTTCTCCAGCACGTACGAAAAATCTTCCGCGCCCATGGTTGGAGCAGGGCGGTCGGTCCAGGGGTTATCTCCGCCCAGGGCCAGCGCAATGGTCTTACCCAGCGATACGGCGCGCGCATCGTTGATGGTGGCGGGGAAGCCATCGATGAAGCGGACTTCAGCCTCGCACCCGTGGGCCCGCGCCACGTTCTCTACCACGCGCGTGATCGTTTCGCGGATGACCTTGCGCCTTTCCGGCGACAGTGTGCGGATCGTGCCCATCATCTCCACGCTGTCGGGGATGATGTTGTGCGCGGAACCCGCCTCGATCTTTGTAATGGAAACCACGGCAGCTTCCGAGGCATCGAAGCGGCGCGTCATCATGGTTTGCAGGGCCAGCACGATTTCCGCGCCGACGGGGATCGGGTCTATCGTGTCGTAGGGCATGGAGGCATGTCCGCCAGTGCCCCGCACGGTGATTTCCAGTTGGTCGGCAGAGGCCATCATCGGTCCGCCGCGGCCTTCCAGTCGGCCATGCGGGGCGTTGGGCCAGACGTGCAGGGCGAAGGCCGCATCGGGCAGCGGATCGATCAGCCCGTCGTCCAGCATATGGCGCGCGCCGTGATAGCCTTCCTCTCCCGGTTGGAACATGAAAAGCACCTCTCCTGCCAGGCTATCCTGCCGCGCGGCCAGTAGGCGTGCGGCGCCTGCCAGCATGGCGGTGTGGGCGTCGTGGCCGCAGGCGTGCATCCGGCCGGGGATCTGCGAGGCGAAATCCAGTCCCGAATGCTCCTCCATCGGCAGGGCGTCCATGTCGCCGCGCAGCAGCACCCGGCGTCCGGAAGAGGCGCCTTTCAGCACTGCCACGGCACCCGTGCACGATGGTCCTTCGCGCCATTCCAGCGGCAGATCGGCTAGCGCGTCCTTCACCTTGGCCAGGGTCTTGGGGGTGTCGAGACCCAGTTCGGGCTCCGCATGGATGGCGCGGCGCAGGGCGGTGATGGCCCCTGCGTGCGCGCGGGCCGCGTCCAGTAATTCCTCGGTCAGCATGACAGTCCCCGAATATACAAGTGGCGAGGGGCACCCCCGCGGTGATTGAAAAAGGACTTATGCCACCCATCTTGCCGTTCTGCACCACAGAAACCGACATCACTCGTGGCGCGTCGGTACCATTGCCCGCGCCACTTGTTGCAGATCGGCACCTGTCGGTGCGGCAGAATGGCGCAGTTGTTGCAATAACCGTAGCAATTGGCGCTGCCCCATGGTTAAGGCGAGCAGGTTATGGACGGAAGCATTCATCTCTTCGACCGCTTGCCGCAGGTCGACGCGGTTCCGCCCGCAGAGAACGACATTGCCATATCGTCCGTTCGCACGCGGCCGCTGGTGGGTTTGATCCGCAACGGCCGCAGTCATCGCAACGAAGGGCACGGCAACGGTCGTAGCGAGGGGCGTGGCAGCGCTGACGAACTGGGGGAGAACGTGCTACTGGCAACGCCGCACCGCCGCAGCGAACTGCCGGCCGTGCTGGCCGATTTTGCAGAGAAACGGGTGGATTATCTCGCGATCGATGGCGGCGACGGTACGGTGCGGGACGTACTGACCTGCGGCGCGGGCGTTTTCGGCGACTGCTGGCCGATGTTGATCGTGCTTCCCGGCGGCAAGACCAATGCGCTGGCGCTGGACCTTGGCATTCCCACGGACTGGTCTTTCGGCGATGCGCTGGCCGCAGTGCAACGTGGCGGATTGGTGCGCCGTCAGCCCCTGGTGATTAGGCAGCGCGATAACGATCGTGCGCAAGTGCGTGGCTTCGTTATGGGGGCAGGGGTGTTCAACCAGGCCATCACGCTGGGGCAGCGCAGTCATGATCTTGGTGCCTTCAACCACGCCGTCGTCGCGATCACGGCAGTCTGGAGCATGGCGCAGGCGATGCTCGGCATGTCGGGCAACAAGTGGCGCCAGGGTACGGCCATGCGCATCCAGCTTTCCAGTGGCGCTGAACTGGCCCACTGCGGCGGCCTGCCGGCCGATGAGCGTTACCTGATGTTCGCGTCGACCTTGCAGTCATATCCTGCCGGGCTCGATCCGTTTCGCGAGGTGGAGGAACCGCTGCAAGTTGCGGTGTTGGACAATCCGCGTCGCCGCATGTTGCTAAGTCTGCCGTCGATCTTTCGCGGAAAGAGCACGGCAAGCACCCGTCGCTGTGGTTTTCATGTCTTTGGGGATAGCGCGGTAGATCTGGATATCGGCGATCCTTTCATCCTCGATGGCGAGGCTTTCCCCGCCGGGCAATATCGCCTGTCTGCGGGGCCCAGGCTGCGCTTCGTCGTACCGTGAGGGTCGTACCGTGAGGGCCGTACCGTGAAGTTGCGCTTGCGCGTCGGCGCGGCGCTTTCACGCGAGGTTGATCCTGCGGTTTCCGCTTTCGCTGCGAGGCTGGCGCAAGACGATGCCACGCTTGGAGTGCTGTTCTACGGATCGAACCTGCGCACCGGTTTGCGCGAGGGCGTGCTCGATTTCTACGTGTTGACCGCGGGCGAGCCCGAACGGGGTCTGTGGCCCACGGTTTCCTACCGCGAATGGGAATATGAGGGCGAAACCCTGCGCGCCAAGATCGCCACGATGACGCTGGAGAAGTTCGCCCAGGCCGCTCGCGGAGAGACGATCGACACCACCATATGGGCGCGGTTCGTGCAGCCCGGTGCACTTGTATGGTGCCGTGACGAAGTTGCACGCGTGCATATCAGCGCAGCTATCGAAGGTGCTGCCATTACGGCCGCAAGGCTTGCCATTGCAGTCGGGCCAGAAAGCGGTGTGGAGGAGGATTTCTGGCGCGCCTTGTTCCGCAAGACCTATCGCGCCGAATTCCGGGTCGAAAAGCCGGGGCGGGAGGATTCCATTCTTACGCTCAATGCCGAACACTTTTCCGGACTGCTGCCCGATGTTCTTTCCGCTGGCAGCATAGCCTTTGGCCGCGATGGGGACGTGCTGACCCCACGCATTACTGTCGCGGAGCGCGAGCGAGTGCTGTCATGGTGGCGGAAACGTCGCCGGATGGGCAAGCTGCTCAATATCGCACGGCTTACGCGGGCCACGCGCACTTTCGACGGAGCGGCACGCTATGCCGCATGGAAAGTGGAACGACACACTGGCGAAGCGATCGAGGTTACGCCTTTTCGCGAGAAACACCCGATCCTCTCTGCCCCCGGCGTTGCTTTCAAGCTGTGGCGGGCAAAGAAGAAGCGGGCCGGTTAGGCCTCACATGTAGCGCATGCGGATCGACATCGGCAGCACTTCGCGGCCGATGGTGAATCGCGTCTTGTCGATGCCCGGCTTGCCCAGATTGAAGACGTTGATGCTGGGATTGTTCGACATGCCGCCGCCATCGCGTGTTATGTCGGTGCGACCGTTGCCGTTCTTGTCGTGACGGATGGCAATGGCGTAATTGCCGGGGCGCGGCACCGGCATGCAGACCATCATGGTGCCGCTACGCGCAGGCAGCTCGATCCGGTTGATCCACCTGCCGCTTTCCAGCCAGTCGGCACTGGTGCCGGGATAGAGCTGGAAACGCATGGTGCCGCTCGAACCTTCGATGTTGGTTACCTGCATCCAGACCGCCGGACCGCTGCCCTGGCACGGCGTAATGGAATGCCGGATTTCGTTGCGGTATTGCGCGTTTGCAGGCGCGCTCAGTCCGATCGCAAGGGCCGCCATTGCGAAAAGGCGAAGTATTTTTCTAGTCATAAAAATTCTGTCCCCTAGGCCAGTAGCGTTTTCGCGGGCACCGTAAATGGTTGCCATACAGACGATTTCCACTGGCAATAGTTGTTATTTGCCAGACTTTTGCAACTTACGCACTGAACCGGGGCTGAAGCTGGCGGCAATCGCCCGCTAAGGAGCCTTGTAATGCAGGGACTGGTGGAAAACGCGTCTGACGCTGCTTGTTCCGCGATTCGTGCCACTCTAACGCGGGAAGTTGATTATGGCCCACCCACTTATCTCACCCTCCATCCTGTCCGCCGACTTCGCGAAGCTGGGAGAAGAAATTCGCGCCATCGATGCCGCCGGTTGCGACTGGGTGCATGTCGATGTGATGGACGGGCATTACGTGCCTAACCTTACCATCGGCCCCGCCGTTGTGAAGGCGCTTCGTCCGCATTCGAAAAAGACTTTCGACGTACACCTGATGGTCTCTCCGGTGGACATCTGGATAGACGAGTTCGCCGATGCGGGCGCAGATATCATCACTGTCCATCCCGAGGCGGGTGCCCATGTGCACCGCAGTGTGCAGGCGATCCGTGCAGCGGGCTGCAAGGCGGGCATATCGCTCAACCCGGCAACGCCCGCCAAGATGCTGGATTACCTCCTCGAGGAGATCGACCTGGTGCTGATCATGAGTGTGAACCCCGGCTTTGGCGGGCAGAGCTTCATCCAATCGCAATTGCGCAAGATCGAGGCGGTACGCAAGATGATCGACAAGGGTGGGCACGACGTGCTGATCGAAGTGGATGGCGGGGTGAATGCTGACACCGCTCGACTGTGCGTGGATGCAGGCGCCGATGTCCTTGTAGCAGGATCTGCCACCTTCAAGGGCGGTCCCGATTGTTACGCTGATAATATTGCGCTGCTTCGGGGAGAAGCCCGGTGAACGCGCATTCGGCCGAGCTTGCTGGCAAGGCCCGGCGCCAGGGCGGAGGCAAGGTTGCAGACATGGGCGGAGGAACCAGCCGCCAAATGGCAATTCCCCTGGGCGACGAGAAGCGCGAAGACCTGATTGCCCCTGCGCCCGGCGTCGATCCTCTTGCCGAACCGGTAGCAGAGGAAGCCAAGGATCTCGCCCCGGACCGATCATTGGTGATTTCCGATTTCGCGCCACCTTCCGCATCTGCATCGGAACGGCTCATGCGCCTCGCATTCAGCATGGGCGTTTCTCACAGCACTATCGTGGCGCCCTTCCGCAAGCCATTGCGACCCCGCCTGATGGCCACGGTGGCAACCCCGCTGGAGGGGGATCGCGCCGCGGGGATGGCGCTGCGCGCCGGTCATTTCTACGTCTATGGCGTAAAGGCGCCGTTCGCGCAGGTCGATATGGGGCCGCTGGGCAACCTCAGTCCACCGTTCGAGCGAGTGGTGCAGGGCTTTACCTGGCTGCGCGATCTCGCCACTTCGGGTGCCCCGCCGCAGTGCCGCCAGGTGGGGGAGCGTCTGCTCGTGTCGTGGTTCGATGCCAATCCCGCGATCGGCAAGGGGCCGGCATGGAAGGTGGAGAATGTCGGGCTGCGCCTGCTCGCCTGGCTGGTGCATGCACCGCTGTTGATTTCTGGCGGCGATCGCGCCTTGCGCCACCGTGCTTTAACAGCAATGTCGGATACCGCGCGCTGGCTGGATCGCAAAGTCGGCAAGGCAGATGATCGGTTAGGTGAAGTTGCCGGCTGGTGCGCCATCACGGCAGCGGGTTTGCTGCTGCCAGAAGGCAAGCCGCGTCGCCTGTTTGGCGAGGCCGGCCTGGCCCGCGCGCTGGGAGAAGCTGTGGGCGAGGACGGCGGATTGCTGTCGCGGAGCCCCGATGCGCAGATGCAGGCGATTGCCAACCTTATCGACTTGCGCGCCTGTTACGAGGCTGCCGGGTACGAACCGCCCAAACTGCTGGGCACGATGCTGCACATGCTGGTGCCTCCGCTGCTGGCGCTGACCCATGGCGACGGCGGATTGGGCAACTGGCAGGGCAGCGGTGCGACAAAAGCCTCACGCTTGTCGCGCCTGATCGGGGCCAGCGGGGTGCGCACCCGCCCACTGAAGGAGCCAAGCGGCTGGGGCTACCAGCGCGTTACCGCGCGCAAGGCCACGCTGCTGGTAGACGGTTCTCCGCCGCCGCTGGGCCACCACGCACGGCACGGCTGCGCTTCTACGCTGGCGCTGGAATTCAGTCACGCAGAGCATCGCCTGATCGTGAATTGCGGCGGCGCTGCCTTGGCCGGCGGACAGGTGCCGGTGCGGATCGAGCAGGGGCTACGCGCCACGGCGGCGCATTCCACGCTGGTGCTGGGCGATGCCAATTCCACCGCCGTGCTGATCGATGGCAAGTTGGGCAACGGCGTTGGCGAAGTGCAGATCGATACGCGGCAAGTGAAGCTGGAGAGCGGCTCTGCCACCCGCATAGAGGCGAGCCACGATGGCTACGCTTCGCGGTTCGGCCTGATCCATCGCCGGATCCTGATGCTGCGTGAGGATGGGCAGGAATTGCGCGGGGAAGACGTGCTTGTCCCCTCTGGTCGCAAGGGAAAGCGCGGCAAGGTGCCTTTCGCCATCCGTTTCCACCTTGGCCGTCATGTCGAAACCACGCTGACCGAAAGCGGCAAGGGCGCCAGCCTGATGCTGCCCGATGGCAGTTTGTGGCAGTTTGCGACTGGCGCGGAAAGCCTGGAACTGGAAGAGAGCCTGTGGGTCGATGGCAATGGCAAGCCGCATCCGGTACAGCAATTGGTGATAGAGGGATTCGCCTCGCGCGGCGGCGGCAATTTCGCCTGGCTGCTCAAACGCATGGGATAGAATACACAGCATGACGGACGTTGCGATCAAACGGGCACTGCTATCTGTGTCCGACAAGGCCGGTATTGTCGAACTGGGCGGAAAGCTGGCGAAAGCCGGGGTAGAACTTGTGTCCACAGGCGGTACGGCCCGCGCATTGCGCGATGCGGGGCTGAATGTGCTCGACGTATCCGAAATCACCGGCTTTCCCGAAATGATGGACGGCCGCGTTAAGACGCTGCATCCCATGGTGCACGGCGGGCTGCTGGCCGTGCGCGACAATACCGATCACACCGCCGCGATGGATACGCATGATATCGGCGCGATCGACCTCTTGGTGGTGAACCTCTATCCGTTCGAGGAAACGGTGGCGCGCGGGGCCAGTCGCGAGGAGATCGTCGAGAATATCGACATCGGCGGCCCGGCCATGGTGCGCTCTGCCAGCAAGAACCACCAGTTCGTCACCATCGTTACCGATCCGGCGGACTATGCAGAACTGACGGGGGAACTGGCCGAACACGACGGTGCCACGACGCAAGCGTTTCGCACACGCATGGCGGCCAAGGCTTTTGCGAAGACGGCAAGCTATGATGCGGCCATTGCCAATTGGTTCGCCTTTGGCGATGCTTTCACCAACCCGCTGGGTTCAGACGCACTGAAGGCAACGCCGTTCGTTGACAAACTGCCGTTGGCTTTCACCAGAAAGGACGAGCTGCGCTACGGCGAGAACCCGCACCAGGCGGCGGCAGTCTATCTGCCGCAAAGCACCGGCGTGCAGGGTGTCCCCCAAGCTGAACAGGTGCAGGGCAAGGAATTGTCCTACAACAATCTCAACGATGCCGATGCCGCATTGGAACTGGTGGCGGAATTCGCTGCTGGCGATCCGGCAGTGGTGATCGTGAAGCATGCCAACCCGTGCGGTGTGGCGCAATCCTCAACCTTGCTTGAGGCATGGCAAAAAGCGCTCGCCTGCGACAGCGTTTCGGCCTTTGGCGGCATTGTGGCGGTGAACCGTCCACTGGACGGACCAACGGCGAAGGCGATCTGTAAGATCTTTACCGAAGTGGTGATCGCTCCCGGTGCCGATGATGCAGCCCGCGAAGCATTTGCTGCGAAAAAGAACCTGCGGCTGCTGCTGATCGAGGATTTCCCGCAAGCCGACCGTACTGGCTTTCAATTGAAGACCATTGCGGGCGGAATGCTGCTGCAGTCGCGCGATAACGGCGTAATCGGAGCCGATGACCTGAAGGTCGTCACCAAGCGCCAACCCAGCGAGCGGGAAATTGCCGATGCAATGTTCGCGTGGAAAGTGGCCAAGCACGTAAAATCAAACGCCATCGTTTATGCCAAAGATGGCGCAACGGCGGGCATTGGCGCTGGCCAGATGAACCGTCGCGATTCCTCCCGTATCGCCGCGATGCGTGCGGTTGAAGCTGCCGAAGCGGCAGGTTGGGACGCGCCGCGTACGCAAGGCAGCGCCGTCGCCTCCGATGCGTTCTTCCCCTTTGCCGATGGTCTGCTGAGCGCGGTGGAGGCAGGCGCGACGATGGTGATCCAGCCCGGCGGTTCCATGCGCGATGACGAGGTGATTGCCGCCGCCGACGAGGCAGGCATCGCCATGGTCTTTACCGGGATGCGCCATTTCCGTCACTGATTGCGCGGTATGCGGCATGAACCGTGGTTGCCTGAGACAAAGCGTGGCGCTCATACGGCGAGCGCGCGATGCTGCACGGCAAGTTCAGTCGGTCGAAAGTAACTCTTAGCTAGAGTGGGGGCGAATAGAGAAAAACACACGATTTGATCGGACCGCCCCAATGGAAATTTTCAACGCTGAACTTTATCGCTCCTTCCTTGCAGGATTTGCAGTAACCGCCGTAGTCCTTGCAGCGAATATCCTCCCGAACCTTGGAGGAATTTAATGACGATGAAGTCGCTTTTTGCAGCCACCATGCTGGGCCTTTCGGCCTGTACACTCTCTTCAACGGCATTTGCCGAAGAGGTGTTCGAAGCACCTGTCGCAGCACGTCAGGCCAATGAAACCGGCTTGCAGACTGCGATTTTCGCAGGTGGTTGTTTCTGGGGTATCGAGGGGGTTTTCAGCCATACCCGCGGTGTGACCAGCGCCGTTTCGGGCTATCATGGCGGCAATTCCGCCACGGCCACCTACCACCAGGTTACCAGCGGGGCCACCCAGCACGCAGAAGCGGTGCAGGTAACCTACGATCCGTCCGTGATCAGGTACGACCAATTGCTGCAGATCCTGTTCTCCGTCGGTGCAGACCCCACCCTGCACAACCGCCAGGGCCCTGATCGTGGCCCGCAGTATCGCGCTGCCATCGTGCCCGTGACGGCAGAGCAGCGCACCGTGGCGCGGGCCTATGTCGCACAGATGGGTCGTTCGGACGTCTGGGACAGGCCGATGGCTGTAAAGGTCGAGAATCATCGCCGCTTCTTCGAGGCGGAAGAATATCATCAGGATTACATGCTCAACAACCCGAACAGCGGTTACATCCGCCGCTGGGACGCGCCCAAGGTTGCGGCATTGCAGGCCAAGTTCCCGCAGTTCTACCGTGCGCGTTTCCGCACCGGTTGAACGCAGCGCGAGGACCGCCCAAGGGCTAGATTGCCGTTGGCCATCCGTGCGCCTATGTAGGACAGATGGCTACGCAGCATAAACACAACGAACATTCGGGCGACACGCTCGTCGCCGAGGCCGGGAAGGTGCTTTCCGACGCTGGTGAACAATGGACTGCCATGCGCGAAGACGTGTTCCGCGCGCTGGTAGACCGGCAGCGCCCGGCATCCGCCTATGACATTGCAGAGGAGGTGGGTAATCGCCGCGGCAAGCGCGTGGCCGCCAACAGCGTTTACCGCATCCTCGACCTGTTCGTGAGGACCAACCTTGCCAATCGTATCGAGAGTGCGAACGCCTATCTCGCCAACACCCATCCCGGTTGCCGGCATGACTGTGTGTTCATCATCTGTGACGACTGCGGCCAGGCGGACCATTTCGATGACGACAAGCTGACCAACGCCCTGCGCGAAGCGGGCAGATTGCAAGGCTATTCCAATGTCCGTCCTGTCGTGGAACTGCGCGGGTTGTGCAGCGATTGCGCCGGATGACCACGTCGTTCATTACGGCGAACTGTGCAAATTCATCGATGAACCGTTCATCGACAGGCCAGAACTGAGAGTGTAGACCATTCCCATGACATCGCCCCGCCCGGACACACCCCTACTCGACACAGTCGAGACGCCCGCAGACCTTCGCAAGCTCGAACCGGAGCAATTGCGCCAGCTTGCCGATGAACTCCGCATCGAGATGATTGACGCCGTCGGCTCCACCGGCGGGCATCTGGGTTCCGGGCTTGGCGTTGTGGAATTGACCGCTGCCATCCATTACGTGTTCAACACGCCGGAAGACCGGCTGATCTGGGACGTGGGTCACCAGGCCTATCCGCACAAGATCCTGACTGGGCGGCGCGACCGCATTCGTACCCTGCGCCAGGGCGGCGGCCTGTCCGGTTTCACCAAGCGCAGCGAAAGCGAGTACGATCCTTTCGGCGCCGCGCACTCTTCCACTTCGATCTCGGCAGGGTTGGGCTTTGCCGTTGCCAACAAGCTGAACAACAGGCCGGGCAAGGCAATTGCCGTTATCGGCGATGGCGCGATGAGCGCCGGTATGGCCTACGAGGCGATGAACAATGCCGAACAGGCCGGCAATCGCCTGATCGTGATACTGAACGACAACGATATGTCCATCGCCCCGCCGGTGGGTGGCCTCTCCGCCTATCTGGCACGCATGGTGTCCAGCAGCGAATACCTGGGCCTGCGCTCGCTGGCGTCCAAGGTGGCCAACAAGATCGGTCGGCGCGTGCACAATTCGTTGCACAAGGCGGAAGAATATGCCCGCGGCATGGTGACCGGCGGTACGATGTTCGAGGAGCTGGGCTTCTACTATGTCGGCCCCATCGATGGCCACAATCTCGATCACCTGCTGCCCGTTCTCGAGAACGTGCGCGATTCGGATCAGGGGCCGGTGCTGATCCATGTCGTCACCACCAAGGGTAAGGGTTATGCCCCGGCAGAGGACAGCGCCGACAAATATCATGGGGTTCCCAAGTTCGACGTGGTGACGGGCGAGAAGGCCAAGTCGAAAGCCGGTCCGCCAGCCTATCAGAACGTGTTCGGTGAGACGCTGGCCAAACTGGCGGATACAGACGACCGCATCTGCGCCATAACCGCCGCCATGCCCAGCGGCACGGGCGTGGACAAGTTTGCGAAAGCCCACCCCGAACGCGCCTTCGATGTCGGTATTGCCGAACAGCACGGCGTCACTTTCGCCGCCGGTCTGGCGGCACAGGGGATGCGGCCCTTCGCGGCGATCTATTCCACCTTCCTGCAGCGCGCCTACGATCAGGTGGTGCACGACGTGGCGATCCAGAACCTGCCGGTGCGCTTTGCGATAGACCGTGCAGGCCTCGTGGGCGCGGACGGCGCCACCCATGCGGGCAGCTTCGATGTCACCTATCTTGCAAGCCTGCCAAATTTCGTGGTGATGGCGGCTGCGGACGAGGCGGAACTCGCTCATATGACCTACACCGCCGCCGAATACGACGATGGCCCGATCGCCTTCCGCTATCCGCGCGGCAACGGTGTGGGCGTTGAAATGCCGGAAACGCCGCAGAAGCTGGAGATCGGCAAAGGCCGCATCGTACGCGGTGACGAAAGCGGCGGCAAGGTCGCCATCCTCTCGCTCGGCGCGCGTCTGGGTGAGGCGCGCAAGGCAGCTGACCAGTTGGAGGCCAAGGGCCTTGCCACCACCGTTGCCGACATGCGCTTTGCCAAGCCGCTGGATGAAGACCTGATCCGCAAGCTGGCCGCTACGCATGATGTGCTGGTGACGGTGGAGGAAGCGTCCATCGGCGGGCTGGGTGCACATGTGCTGACGATGGCGAGTGACGAAGGATTGACCGACGGCGGCCTGAAAATCCGCACCATGCGCCTGCCTGATGTGTTTCTCGACCATGATGACCCGGCAAAGCAGTATGACGCGGCGGGGCTGAACGCGCCGCAGATCGTGGACAAGGTGTTGAGCGCCCTGCGCCACAATTCGGCAGGTGTCGAAGAAGCGCGGGCATGATTTTCAGGCGCGCGGCCGTGGCCGCGGCCTTGATGCTGTTGTCCAGCGCAGTCCCGTCGCAGGCAAAGCATGACACTGCGGGGGCGCAAGAAGCCGAAGTGGATTACAAAGCGGCAGCGCTGCTTTTCCCCGATCTCGTCAACTCTCATTACGCCTATCTGGAAAGGTTTCCCGGCAACGAGTTTGCGCTGACTCCGCAATTGCAGAGGGAAGCGCAAGCCGTGGAGGATGCGCGCAGCCTGCTCACGTTCCTCGAACGCGCCACCTTGCTGTTGGCCGATCACCACGCCATCACCGGGCGCTCCTTCGCTGATAGCTGGGCAGTGGTGCCAAGCTATTCAGATCTCTGGATCGAGCACATAGGTGCAGGTTACATCATCACTGCTGTGCGCGAAGGCTCGCCTGCCGAACGCGCAAATATTTCTGTCGGAGGCCGGTTATCGATAATCGGCGGTATGGCAGTGGATAAAGCCGTCAACGATTTCTGGGCGGATCTGGGTGTGGATCCGGGGGATGCGCAACGGGCATTTGCAGCGCGCATACTCGCTGCAGGGCGGAGGGACCGCGCGCGTCGTCTGACAGTGGTCTCACCAGATGGCACGACCACGCACCACGAACTTGCTTCGATGTATACGCAGTCACGCCCGGACAGTTTGCTGGAGGTGTCGCGGAACGGAAGCGAACTCACCATCGCGTTCAATGATTCGCTTGGCCAGCACGACACGATCGCCGCTTTCGACGAGGCCATGATGCAGGCAAGGCCCGGTGACACGATCACCCTCGACCTCACCCGAACTCCAGGTGGCGGAAACACAGTGGTGGCACGCGCTATCATGGGTTGGTTCGCGCGCCAACCGACGCCATACCAGATGCACCAGCTCCCGCGTGAAGAGCGGCAAACGGGTATCGCGCGTAGCTGGCTTGAACTGGTGGAGCCGCGTGAGAACAAATATCACCCAGGCCCGGTCGTGGTGCGCGTCGGGCGCTGGACCGGCTCGATGGGTGAAGGGCTGGCATTGGGGATGGCCGAGCTGGGCGCCTGCATTGAAGGCGACAGGATGGCTGGCCTTCTGGGTGCGATTGGAGATTTCGAGATCGGCGGCATCACCGTGAAACTGCCGTTTGAGCGCCTTTTCAGCATCGATGGAATACCGCGAGAGGACTTTGCGCCGATAACTAGCTGCGCGGACTGAGAAGCAGCAAGCTCACCGTCACAGCCACCGCCAAATGCCTGCCGGAATTCCGGCCATGGCGATATGTATCCATGTCAGCGCCAGCCATGTCGCCAGCGCGGCCAGCCACAGCATCCAGCCTGCCGAAAGCAGCTTGCTCAAGCGCGGCCAGTAGCTGGTTCGGGCCTGCCATTGTTGCCATGCATCGCCCATGGCCACGGCCTTCTTTCGATCCTGCAAATGCGCGCCGAGCAGGGCGAGGGTGAAGATCGCCAGCGCCACGATATTAGTGCGCCAGCTCCACCATAGTGCGATATGCGAAACTGCCCATAGCGCAAAGCTCCACATCATCGGGTGGCGGGTGACGGCGAAGACGCCGGTCGGCTGGCGTATTGCCGCCAGATCGGCTGCGCCGGGCGCGGGCAGGGCGGGGTTTTTGCGGAATGAGCCGAAGAGCAACACCACGGCCACCAGCGTCAGTGCGCTGGCGAAGATCCAGCCTGCCGCTCCGCTGCCCCCTAGCGAGGCAGGCGGGGCTGCCCTGAAGCCCTGCGCCATCCAGTACAGGCAGGCAAGCGCGGTTATGGAATAAAGGGCCATGAAGCCATTAGCGCCCAGCCTCTTGACCAGCGGCGCGCGCAGCGGGTGCGACAATGCGAAATGCGTGCCGACAAGGGCTATGCTGGCGGCGATCAGCGAAACGAGCGCGTAGTCCATGGCAATTTCCTTCCATGGGGGAGTATCACACCGTTCGCCGATATGAAAAGGGCGGAGCCATTGGCCCCGCCCTCTCCCCCCGTTCAGCGCCAGGAGCGGATAGCTTGCTCTATCGCTCGTAGGCGCGCGGCAACTTCGTTTCGTCGAGCGATCGATAGCGGTCCCTCAACCGGGTCTGGTGATTTGTAAGTGGCTGTTCCACGCCGTCAATATAAACACGGACCGGGGCGGAGCTTGTTTCCAGCGGATCGCCATCCCACACCACCAGGTCGCCATGCGCGCCTTCAGCGAGAACGCCGACGCGGCCTTCGAGCCCCGCCACGGCGGCGGGCACCGATGTGATCGCGGCAAAAGCCTCTGCCCAGGTCAGTCCGGTGGCCCCCGGAACGCGGTTCAGCGCGACCATGTTGCCCGCCTGCTGCGGCAGGTTGCGTGGATGGTCGCCGCTGCTGTCGTAGCCGCCGATGGCAACGGTAACGCCTGCATCCACCATGCGCCCCACATTGCTTTGCGTGGCGGCCAGCTGCTCGAAGGAGACGGGCAAATCGCGCAGAGCTGCGGCAATCACCGGAACACCCGCGGCCGCGATGCGGTCCGCGACCATCCAGCCCTCCGCCGCGCCCACCAGGACCATGTCGAGCGCGGGAAACTCTTCCTTCAGGGAAAGGGCAGAGAGGATGTCGCTCGCGCGCTCCACTTCGATGTAGACCTTCTGCTCCCCCTTCACGACCGGCACCAGGGCTGCAGCATCGAAGCGGGTCAGCAGCACGTCGCTGGAGCGGTCGGCACCGGTAGAAAAGCGCGAATCGAGGCCGACCGTCTCGCCCGGCCGATTGCCGCGCGTCTGGCGGCTGCTGGAAAGCTCTGCCGCATCACCGAAGGAGCCTGCTTCCTGCAAGGCGTTGCGGAGCAGGGCATGGGCGGAAGTACGGCTGCCGCCAGCCAGCCATGCGCCGCGCTCACCCATTTCCACGTACTGGAAGGCGCGCGGATGGCGTACGGCATCGTAATCCGCGCCAAGATCCACGATTGCGCCCTGGCCGGCGAAGATCGAGGCTCCCGCGCCCGGCGTCACGCTGGCACGGGTTACGCCGCCCGCGCGGCTGTAGCCGAAATCCTGAGCATTGGGATTGATAACGGGCGATACGTCGAGCGCGGCACCGAATGGCGAATCGCTGGCGTTCACATCATTGCTGTCCGCCACGGCATCCACATCCACCAGGCCAAGATTGGTGACGGAAGCAAAGAGGCCGGGCGTTACCCACATGCCGCTGCCATCGACGACAGGCACGCCTGCGGGCGCGGAAACTCCACTGCCTGCGGCAACCACGCGGCCGCCCTGCACCACGACGGTGGCATTGGTGATGGGGTCGCTGCCGTCACCGGTGGCCACGGTTGCGCCGGTAATGGCGATATCCTGCGCGGCGGCTGGCGCTGCGGCGATAGCGATTGCAGATGCCGCAATGCAGAGGAGGCGCTTCATTTCACATCTCCTTCACCTGGCTGGCCCAGTTCGAAATCACTGACCGGACGCATGGCGGGATCGTTCATATCCTGTCTCTTATACACATCTGACGCTGCCGACGAGCGATCTAGTGTA
>OJED01000178.1_pt1 | contig 16637 bp, 16 predicted proteins | sample 1593181 | NCBI WGS metagenome assembly OJED01 (sample SAMN05416772, study PRJEB24817) | seawater metagenome | isolation source: Sea water | place: Canada:Atlantic | collected 2013-07
CGAGATTTCTGCCTGTCTCGTGGGCTCGGAGATGTGTATAAGAGACAGCCATAAGAATATAACATCAGTGGAAGAGGTGATTTGACTATGAATAAGGTAGTAGAGAGGCCATCACATATTCCAGAGCAGGCGGTTTTTGATTTTGACTTCCGGCTCGACGAGGGTCTGATCGCCAATCCTCATCAACGCGTCTTGGAACTGCTCGATACAGCCCCCCGGGTGTTCTGGACGCCGCGCAACGGCGGCGCCTGGGTCGCGTTGGGTTACGAAGAGGTTTCCGAAGCGCTGCGACGGCCAGAAGTGTTCTCCAGCGTGGTGCGTCCGCCTGCGGATATGAAGAAGCTGAAGGAAATGATGCCTGCCAACATGCCGCGCATCCCTCAACTGGCGCCGGTCTCTGTCGATCCGCCTGAACACACGGCGCTGCGCAAGCCACTCGCCAGGGCCTTCTCGCCCAAGGCCGCGATGAACCAGCTGGACAAGATTCGCGCGCTCACCGACCAGTTGATCGATAACGTCATCGCTCAGAAGCACTGCGAATTCATTTCCGCGATTGCCGAACCGCTTCCCGTCACGGTGTTCCTGGACATGATGGGATTACCGGTCGAACGGCTCGCCGAGTTTCGTGAACTCGTTCACGAGGTTCTAATTCCCGTCCACGGGCCGACCAATATGCCGATGATGTTGCGCAAGGTTGCCGATGCACTGAACGAAACGATCGTCGCGCGTCAGCATGACAGGCGCGATGACATTCTCAGCGACCTATGGGCGCTGGAAGTCGAGGGTCAGCCGATGACAATCGAGTTGATGGAGGATTATGCAGTCCTGCTGTTCCTCGCCGGACTCGATACCGTGATCAACGCGCTGGGATACGCCGTGAACCACCTCGCCCAAAATCCCGCTCTTCAGACGGCGCTGCGCGAAGATCCTTCGCAGATCCCGGATGCAGTCGAAGAGATGCTCAGGCGTTACAGTTTCGTCGTGCCAGTGCGTAGAGTTGCGCAGGACACCCGGCTCGGCGATTTCGAGCTCAGGGAGGATGAACAACTGGTCGTTCTCCTAGCAGGAACCGGACTCGACGAACGCAAGTTCGAGGGACCGGAAGTTTTCGATCTCGGGCGCAAATCCAAATCTCACCTCGCTTTCGGTGGTGGCCCCCATCGCTGCGTCGGAATGCATCTGGCGCGCATCGAGTTGCAGACGGTCTATCGGCAGATGTTGTCGCGCTTGCCGACGTGGCGCCTCGATCCGGCGAAGCCTACGAAATATCATGCGGGCAACGTTATTGCCGTGGATGAACTACATATTCGCTGGGACTGAGTTGGCAGTTCAAGCAAGTGCGGTATGCCGCCTGACGACACGAACCGCGCAACCATGGCAACTCGGATGAATCTACTTGCGCAAAATGCGATGTTCGATGCTGAGTATCTGTACGATGGCGGTGGCGGGCGTGGCCTTGAATGCTGCTTTTGACAGGCCGCACGTAGAAAAGATGATCGGAGGGCGTGTGTCCGTGCCGTGGGGCTGCGCCATGGCAGACGTCCCGTGACGCAGGCTGGGTTTCGAGCTCGGACCGCAGGGAGACTGGAGCGGGTAGCGGGAATCGAACCCGCATAACCAGCTTGGAAGGCTGGGGCTTTACCACTAAGCTATACCCGCCCGCTCACAGTTGGCCGATTGCCACCGCTACGGGTCTTTCGTCAAGCGTCCTGATCGCTCTCGGCAATTTCCGGCTCCGTATCAAGGCCATCCCCGGCGGGCGGGACGATACGGATTTCCACGCGGCGATTGGTTCGACGGCCCTTTTCGTTGGGAGAACCATCGGGCAGCGCATTGGGCGCGATGGGGTTCTGTTCACCGAAGGCGATAACCTCGATCCTGTCATCGTCGACCCCGCGCTCCACCAGCCAAGCGGCCACGGCTTCGGCGCGGGCACGCGATGCACGCATGTTTGCCTGGTCGTTGCCGACCGAATCGGTGTGCCCGGCAAGGACAACCGGCCAATCCTCATCGATTGCACGATGGTTCAACAGGCCGACCAGGCGGCGCTCCACAGCGGCCGTGAGTGTCGAGCCATCCGGAAACGGCAGCGTCATTTCTACCGGCTGGACCGGCAGTTCGACATCCTCCGTCTCGGGTGCGGCATCGTCACGGATGATGGACGCCACGGGTGGCGCCGACTGGCTGGGTATCGGTGATGGCGAGGCCGTTGGGGCGGGATCGAGGGGGTCGTTCTGCTCGTTCGGCGCTGGTCCCTCTTCCGTTTCGTCCTTGCGCAATTCGCAAGCTGACAACGCGAGGACTAGCGTGGTGATGGCGGCAACTGTGAAAACTGGTCTCATATCCTGCATCCTCATGCGGGTTGCGGCTTCTGGCCGCCTTTCCCATTACGCTTTGCAGCCTTTTCCTCTGCCGTATTCGCACGCGGCGGTGAATAGGAGATTATCGTATCGCCAGGCTCCGGCTCGGGCGCGGCGGCGTGGGTAAAGAAGCGCAAGTCCCCGTCAGGTTCCACCAGCAGCAACATGCTGGCAGCTTCGGGCAGGGTTTCCCGAGCATCTTCCACGGTGAACTTTTCCGACAGTTTGGTGCGGCGAAACTCCCACCCTTCCATCTGGCGCTGCTGTACATCATCCACGCCGAAGCCTGAGTGGAACAACGAACGACCGCGCAGGCTGGAGGGGATGGCGCGATGATCATCATGCTCGGCACCTTGGCCGAGTTGATAGACCCTGTCGGTGCCGATTTCAGGCGCGAATTCGGAACAGACAAGCGTGTTGTATGCCTCGTTATCGGTGGCCGCGATCAGCACCTGATAGGGCGTCATGTCCAGATTATGTTCGGTCGCCTCGTTGAGAATTTCGCCGTGATATGTGGGAAGGCCTGCAGCGCGCGCCGGTTTGAGTTTCTGCCAGCTTGAATCCACCAGCATCACCGGCGTGCCAAGATCGTGCATCTGGCGCGCCAGCGCGATTGTCCACTGCGTCGCTCCGACTATCACGATCCCCGGCTGGGTTGCACCTTTTACCTTCAGCAACTTGGCAACCAGATCGATCGTGAAGCCATGCGCCACAATCGTCGTCACCACAACGGCGAAGCTTAATCCGATCAGGATAGTGCCGTCGGCATAGCCGAGCTCCTCCAGGCGAAGGGCGAACAGGCCGCAAATAGCCACCAGCACGATACCGCGCGGCGCGATCCAGGCCAGGAACAGCCGTTCGTTCCAGGGCACATCCGAAAACAGCAGACTGATCAGCACGGTCGCCGGACGAACGACGAACAGCAGCGCAAGCAGGAACAGTCCGAATTGCCATTCGAACTGGCGAAGCTGTCCCAGATCCAGGCTGGCCGAAAGCAGAATGAATATCCCCGACACCAGCAGCACGGCTATGTTCTGCTTGAACGGATGGATGCTACGCAGGCTGGAAACGTGCATGTTGGCAAGCGCGATGCCCATGACAGTTACCGCGAGAAGCCCAGCTTCGTGCTCGATCTTGTTACAGAGCACGAATGTGCCGATGACGGCCACCAGCAGCACGGGCACCTTCAGATATTCGGGCACGAACCCGCGCGGGAAGCTCCAGGCGATAATCCATGCAGCAGCGAAACCGATAAGGCCGGATATGCCGGCAGCGATGGCGATTTCGGGAATGACGTCATAGGCCGTGCCGCCCGTAGCAGCGGTGCTGCGGAAATATTCGTAAGCGATGACTGCGCACAGCGCCCCGAAGGGATCGTTTACGATGGCTTCCCATTTCAGCAGAGCCGCAGGTCTCTGCTGTACGGCGCTTTGCCGCAACAACGGGATGACCACGGTTGGCCCGGTAACCACCAGGATACCCGCGAACAGGATCGCCACAGGCCATACCAGTCCGGCAACGTAATATCCGGCCAGGGACCCGAACAGCCAACCCAGCGGCACACCGAAAATAACGAGGCGCCACACGCCGCCGCCGTATTTCTTGAATTCGCGGAAATCGAGACTGAGCCCACCTTCGAACAGGATCAGCGCAACGCCGATGGAGATCATCGGCTCGAGCATGTCGCCAAACGCTGCCTCGGGATCCATGACGCCGAGAACTGGCCCGGCAAGGAAACCTGCCGCCAGCATCAGCACGATAGCGGGCCAGCCGGTGCGCCAGGCAACCCATTGCGCGCCGATGCCAAGGACACCGACCAGCGCGATCACTAGCGCCTGTTCTTCCATCCGTCTGCAGCCTTCATGAAACCCCGTAACTGCAACCTTAATGCCCGAAGTCTCAATACTTTCCCACAGAGACCTTTGTCCTGCGTGCGCCGATCATCAGTGACCGCCGAATTGCATCAACGCATGGGTGCGTATTTGCGCATCGGCCAGCGCCCTGGCGCCAGCCAGGTCTGGCAGGTCGATTACGAAAAGCGCGTCGGAAACAGTGGCACCTGCCCGGCGCAGCAACCGCGCCGCGGCAACAGCTGTGCCGCCGGTAGCAAGCAGGTCGTCGACAAGCAGAACGATATCCCCGGACGTGACAACGGATGGGTCAAGCTCCACACGCGCCTCGCCATATTCCAAAGCATAGTCTTCGCCGATGCATGCAACCGGCAGCTTGCCGGCCTTGCGTATCGGCACGAAACCGACGCCAAGCCGCAAGGCGAGGGCCGTGCCGAAGATGAAGCCACGCGCTTCGACACCGGCAACCTTGGTGGCCCCCAGGTCGGCGGCGATGGCGGCAAGCATGTCGATGGAAGAAGCCAGCCCCTCGCCATCGGCAAGCAGCGTGGTGATATCGCGAAACTGGATACCGGAAGACGGAAAATCCGGAACTGTGCGGATGAGCTTCTTCAACTCATCCCGCGACAGTCCCGGATCTTGATCCGACAACTTGTGATCAGTCCTTGCGGCGCTTGGGCTTGGCGTCGGACCAGATCTGCTTCTTGGCAAACCATGCCAGGATAGTCGCGAACAGCAGGAAGCCCAGTACCGGCAAACCCGTCTGCTTGCGCTTGATCAGCTTGGGCTCCGCAGTCCAGGTAAGGAAGGCTGCAACGTCGGTCGACATTTGCGAGATCGTTGCCTCGGTACCGTCGGCGTAGGTCACCTGCCCATCGGTGGTGATGGGCGGCGCCATCGCGAGGTTAAGGTTGGCGAAGTAGGGGTTGTAGTAGAGGCCCGGACCCGGCGCTGCGTCGGGGAATTCCTCCAGCAGTTCCGCAGGCGGCTCCCGATAGCCCGTCAGCAGCGAATAGATATAGTCGCTGCCGTGGTGCCGTGCCTTCGCCATCAGCGAAAGGTCAGGCGGAATCGCGTTGTTGTTGGCGGCAGCCGCTGCCACGTCGTTGGCATAAGGCGACGGGAAGTAGTCGGTCGGCAAGGCCTGACGCATTTCCGTCTCGCCGGTGTCGGGATTGATGCCGGGCACCTGCCATGTTGCAGCTTCGGCTTTCACCTGCGCTTCGGAATAACCAAGCTGGCCGAGATCGCGAAGGGCGACGAAGTTCAGCGAATGACAGGCGGAACACACTTCCTTGTAGACCTGATAGCCGCGTTGCAGCTGGGCATAATTCCAGGTGCCGAAGACACCATCGAAAGAATAGCCTGCTTCGGGGCCGTGGGCCTCTTCATGGAAGGCGTGTTCGGCAGTCTCTGCCACTTCCTCAGTCGCGGCGGTATAAGCGCCGGTGACGAAGGCAAGCAGCACCACAAAGGTGAAGCCGAGACCGATAAGGATACCAACAAGGCGGATCATTTTTTCGTCTTTCCCTTAATCTCGGCTCGTCAGGTGGCCACCGGCTCGGCGTTTTCGCCCAGCACGGCTTTCTTGTCGGATCCCAGCACCGCCTCGGTGATCGAGAACGGCAGCGGATCTGGCCGTTCGATCGAGGAGATGATTGGCAGGATCACCAGGAAGTGGAGGAAGTAGTATGCGGTGAATATCTGACTGAACATGACGTAGGGCTCTTCCGCCGGCGCACCGCCCAGGTAGAAGAGCGCCGCCATCGTCGGGATCAGGCCGAACCAGAAGAACTTGCGGAACAGCGGGCGATAATGGCCGCTGCGTACCGGCCCCTTGTCCAGCCAGGGCAAGAAGAACCACACCAGGATGGCGCTGAACATGGCCAGCACGCCCCAAAGCTTCGCCGGCAGGATGAAGTCGAAGGTGAAGGCACGCAGGATCGCGTAGAACGGGTAGAAATACCATTCAGGCACGATGTGCGCAGGCGTGGAGAGCGGGTTCGCCTCGATATAGTTATCGGGGTGGCCCAACGCATTCGGCAGGAAGAACACGAACGCCATGAACACCAGTAGCGCAATGCCAAGACCGAAGCCGTCCTTCGCGGTGTAGTAGGGGTGGAACGGCAGCGTATCGCTTTCACCCTTCACTTCCACGCCAGTCGGGTTGCTGGAGCCGGGAATGTGCAGCGCCCAGATATGCAGGATAACCGCGCCTGCAATCACGAAAGGCAGCAGGAAGTGCAGGCTGAAGAAGCGGTTAAGCGCGGCATTGTCAGGTGCAAAACCACCCAGCAGCCAGGTCTTCAGCGGCGGGCCGACCAGCGGGATCGCCTCGAACAGGCCGGTGATGACCTGCGCGCCCCAGAAGCTCATCTGGCCCCAGGGCAATACGTAGCCCATGAATGCGGTCGCCATCATAAGCAGGAAGATGACCACGCCGATCAGCCAGATCATCTCGCGCGGGGGCTTGTACGATGCGTAGAACAGCCCGCGGAAGATGTGGATGTAGATGACGACGAAGAAGAAGCTGGCGCCGTTGGCATGCGTATAACGCATCAACCAGCCCCAGTTTACGTCGCGCATGATATGCTCGACCGAGGCGAATGCGACCTGCGTGTTCGATGCGTAATGCATCGCCAGAACGACACCGGTGACGATCTGTAATACCAGGAAGAACCCGGCCAGCACGCCGAAATTCCAGAAATAGGAAAGATTGCGCGGCACCGGATAGCCGGCACCCACCGCGTTATAGACGAGGCGCGGAAGCGGCAGTTTCTCGTCGAGAAACTTCGTCAATCCGTTTTGCGGGGTATATTCCTTGGCCCAGGGGAAGCTCATGGTTCTCTCTCGCCTCAGCCGATCACGAGGGTCGTGTCGGACGTGAATTCATAGTCGGGGACGGCCAGATTGGACGGCGCCGGACCTTTGCGGATACGCGCGGCAGTGTCGTAGTGCGAACCGTGGCAGGGGCAGAAATATCCCCCGAATTCGCCCTTGTTCTCGCCCTCCTGCGCACCCAGTGGCACACAGCCAAGATGGGTGCAGACGCCCATCACGACGAGCACGTCGCCGTGGCCGGGTTTGGTAATCTCGTCCAGCGTGGCGGGATCGCGCAACGCCGAAACGTCGACGGCATTGGCAGCTTCGATTTCCGCAGGCGTCAGGCGGCGCACGAAAATCGGCTGTTTGCGGAACACCGCCTTGATCGACTGCCCGACGTCCAGCGCGGAAATATCCAGCTCGGTCGTGCTTTCGGCCAGAACATCAGCCGAAGGTGCCATCTGGCTAACCAGCGGCAGCAATACGGCGAGCCCGCCGACACCGGCTGCGGACACCGCAGCGATGTTGATAAAATCGCGGCGACGAACGCCGTCCTCGCCCTCGACTCCTTCGTTTACGTCAGGAGTTGCGTCAGCATTACCGGTGGTGGATGCCATACCCTTGCCTTGCCTGCCGCCACCGGTTGCCCTCTGGCCGCCCGATGACGATGAGATTCGTCCAAAAGCCGCACGACGAACCGTTGCCGGGCGGCGGCTTGGCGCGGCTGATAGACGAGCAATGTCGCGCTGCCAACCCGCCTTTTAGCCCTATTGTGACAAGCACGGCGGCATCGGTGGCAACAAACTAGGCGGACAGGGCTATCAGCGAAACCTGCCGACCGGTCGTGGGTTCCCCGCGATGGACCGAGCGGCGATAGGAATGGAAGCGCCGGGCAGAGGTATAGGTATCCATCTCCAGCGGACAGATCGAGTCCACTCCGGCGGCGGAAAGTCGCGCCGCCACGAAACCCTCCAGGTCGAAATGCCACTTGCCCGGACCGGTGGCTTCGAAAAAACGGTGATCGTCAGCGTCGAAATTGGCGCGCATGTCTGCGCCCACTTCATAGCTTTCCTGCGCTATCGATGGCCCGATGGCAGCGGCGATCCGCTCTCGCTGCGCCCCCAGCGCCTCCATTCTTGCAATGACGGCTTCCACCACACCGCCCTGCGCACCGCGCCAACCTGCATGGGCAGCCCCTATCACGCCGCCAGCCTCGTCCGCCAACAGGACCGGCGCGCAATCGGCGGTCACGATGGCAAGAGCGAAACCGGGCGTCGCGGTCGCCATAGCATCCGCTTCCGGAAGGGCACTATCGGAAAAACCCTTCGTGACGGCGATGGCATCGGGCGAATGCACCTGTTTCACCATCACCACCTCGGCATCCCCGACCGCCAGATCGAAGGCATGAGCGTCGCTATGCGCGGCATCCAGAAAGCCATGTGGGACGCGAAGGTTCTCCGCCCGGATGACATTGTCGGCGTTACCCAAGGCTGCGGCTGACCTGTTCATACGTATCGCGCGAGAGTTTGGGCGCGGCGGCGATGCGCTCGAGCTGCTCCTTCATCATTGCAGAACGCTTGGGCTCCATCCGTCGCCAGCGACCAAGCTGCGGAACGAATCGCGCGGCGGTTTGCGGATTGATCGGATCGAGCTCCAGAATTACGTCGGCCACCAACCTGTATCCCTCGCCATCACTGGCATGGAAGGCATGCGGGTTGTGGGCGAAGGCCATGTAGAGCGACCGCACGCGGTTGGGGTTCTTCATGGTGAAGTCGGGATGCTGCGCCAATGCCTCCACATGGCTTATCGTTTCAGGATGCATCGAGCTTGCCTGCAGGGCAAACCACTTGTCCACCACCAATGCGTTGCCCTTGTAGCGATTGTAGAAATCCAGCAGCGCATTCGTCCGCTCTATGCCCGAGACGCCCGTCAGCACCATGAGCGCACCCTGCCGGTCCGTCATGTTGTCAGCGGCTTCATATTGCGCCCAGGCCAAGGCACGGCCCTTGTCCGGATTGCCAGCGGCCAGATACATCAGCGCCTGCGTTTTCACCTTGCGTGCACCCCTCGCCTCGGGATTGAGGCTGTAAGGCATGGCAGAGGCGCGTTCGTGCAAGGCGGCGAATTCGGTTTCCAGCGAAGCACCGATGGAAGCCCGCAAGGCCTGACGTTCTTCATGGATGCGGCCCGGATCGGCGACGAGCATGGTTTCAGCAAGGTAGCTTTCGCTCGGCAGCACCAGCAATTCGCCGCGCATCAGATCGTCGAGCGCGTCATCGCTCAACACTGCCCTGATCGCGTCGGCGATAGCTGAGCGCGCTTCATCCCGCTCGGCGCCCGAAAGCTCGCCATCGACGGCCTGCTTGAGATGGGTGACGATCAGATCCTGCAGCGCCTCGTAACGAGCGAAGGGATCGTCGTCATGGGCGGCAAGGAAAACGAGGTCGTCCTGCGCAGTATCCCGCTCGATCACCACCGGTGCGGAAAAACCTCGGTTTATTGAAAGAACGGGTGCCTGCGCAAATCCTTCGAATGTGAAGCTGGCTTCGGCCTTGTCGAGGATGATCAGTTCCTCGCCACGGTGAGCTTGCGATTCGCGATCGAAAAACGCCAGTTTCAGCGGAATCGGCACGGGCTGCTTATCCGGCTGTCCGGGCGTGGGCGGAACGTCCTGCGACAGGAAAAGCGTAGCCGCATCCCCATCATGTTCCAGCCGCACCGTGACCCTGGGTGTGCCAGCCTGTGAGTACCACTGGCGGAACTGCGTAAGATCGAGGCCCGCCCCATCCTCGATCGCGCGTACGAAGTCCTCGCAGGTCGCGGCCTCCCCATCGTGGCGGTCGAAATAGAGATCGGTGCCTTTGCGAAAGCGCTCCTCGCCGCACATCGTGCGCATCATACGGATGACTTCGGCACCCTTGTTGTAAACCGTGGCGGTGTAGAAATTGCTGATCTCGCGGTAGCTGTCGGGCCGGATCGGATGTGCCAAGGGGCCTGAATCCTCGGGGAACTGCGCCCCTCGCAGAACCCGTACATCCTCTATGCGCTTTACCGGCGCACTGCCCATGTCCTGGCTGAACAACTGGTCGCGCAGCACGGTGAAGCCTTCCTTCAGCGAAAGCTGGAACCAGTCGCGGCAGGTGATACGGTTGCCGGACCAGTTGTGGAAGTATTCGTGCGCAATCACGCCTTCCACACCGTCGAAATCGCCGTCGGTCGCGGTATCCTCGTCTGCCAGCACATATTTGGTGTTGAAAACGTTGAGACCCTTGTTCTCCATCGCTCCCATGTTGAAATCGGACACGGCAACGATGTTGAACAGGTCTAGATCGTATTCGCGGCCAAAGGTTTCCTCGTCCCACTCCATCGACTTTTTGAGCGATTCCATGGCATGGCCCGTGCGGCCGAGATCACCCTCGCGCACGTAGATGTTCAGCGTGACTTTGCGACCATTCATCGTGGTGAAGCTGTCCGTGTTGACCACCAGTTGTCCTGCCACCAGCGCGAACAGGTAGCTGGGCTTGGGCCAGGGATCGTGCCACTCGGCCCAATGCGTGCCGTTCTCGCCCTCGCCCGTTGCTTCCAGGTTCCCGTTGCACAGCAGCACCGGAAATGTCTCGGCATCGCCGCGCATGGTCACGCGGTAGGTGGAAAGGACATCGGGCCTGTCGGGAAAGAAGGTAATGCGACGGAACCCCTCCGCCTCGCACTGGGTGCACAGCATCCCGTCCGAAGCGTAAAGGCCCATCAACTGGGTGTTGGCCGAGGGATCGATCTCCGTCGCGATCCTGATCTCATGCGCCTCGCCTGGCAGGGTCACGAGGAGATCGCCCCCGTCCATAGACCAGCTGTTGCTGAATTCACCGTCGATGGAAACCGAGATCACCTCCAGCCCGTCGCCGTTCAGGCGGATGGTGGGAGAAGGCTCGGCCTTGGCATTGCGCGCGACACTCAGGGTCGAGACAACGCGCGTTGCATCCAGCCCAAGATCGAAGTCGAGGCTGACTTCGGGCACCAGCCAGGGAAAGGGCTGGTAATCCTCGCGCCGGATGGTGGGCGGTTCCTTCGGCGTGCGCGCAGCGTCGGCGAGTTCGGGGTTGCCATCGGGGGTGGAGGGTGTGCGTGCGATATCCATCATGCTGGCCTAAAATCCTTGGGTTGGCGCGTCGAGTGTTTAGAACGCACGACATGGCGCATCTGTTCATTTTCGGGCTCGGTTATTCGGCAAAGCGTATTGCGAAGCTGGCCAGGGCAGCGGGCTGGCAAATTTCGGCCACCGGTTCCGCTAGCGATCTGGACTTCGCGAATCGCGATTCGGTAAGCGCGGCACTGCGAAAGGCGACGCACGTCCTTTCCTCCGTTCCCCCGGAGCGGGAGAGCGGCACGGACCCAGTGCTGGATGCATACGGCGCGGAGTTGGAAGCTAGGTGGCTCGGCTACCTGTCCTCCGCCGGCGTCTATGGCGATACGCAGGGTGCCTGGGTCGATGAAACTGCGCCTACCGGTGCAGGCCGACGCACGGCGCGGGCGACGTGCGATGCCGCGTGGCTGGCGCGGGGCGCACGGGTTTTCCGCTTGCCGGGAATATACGGTCCGGGTCGCAGTGCATTCGACCGGATCAGGGCGGGCAAGGCACACCGCATCGATCTGCCGGACCAGGTGTTCAGCCGCGTGCATGTTAGCGATATCGCCAGCGGCGTGATGACCGCGCTTGTCGGCGATGCCGCGCCGGGCGCCTACAATCTTTCCGACGACCTGCCTTCCAGCCAGAACAGCGTCATCGAGGAAGCCTGTCGCATTTCGAATATCACACCGCCGCCGTTGCAGAGCATCGAGGAGGCGGGCCTCTCTCCCATGGCGCGCGGCTTTTATGCGGAAAATCGGCGCGTGGCGAATGGCAAGGCGAAACGGGTTCTGGGCTGGACACCCGCCTATCCCACCTATCGCGAAGGCCTCAGGGCTGTGCGGGAATAGGTTTCGCCGGAAACGGCTTTGCCTTGGCCTGCCGCGCACGCAAGGCGATAACCAGTCCGATTACCGCCAGCACCGCGCCCGACACGGTTAGCGCGTTCCAGCGATAATCCTCGAACAGCGTGCTCAGCAGCATGGCGACGATCACCGTGACGATACCGTTGTATGCCGCGCGGCCCGCGCCGATTTCGCGCACCAGCGTGTAGTGCAACGGGAAGGTCACCACGCTTCCGGCAATCGCCAGCCAGCCGATGCCCAGCCAGAACGTCGTGCGGTCCGGCAGCACGGGCGGCCCCGCGGTGATCCACGCCAGCGCCACATCGGCAATCGTTCCATAGAGCATGGCCCAGGCCAGCAAGCTGACCATGGGTAGCGCGCGGCCCGTTTCGTTGGCCTGCACCACGTTGGCGATGCTGGCAGCCAGGATACCCAGCACGGCCCAGAAGATACCCAGCGGGATCGAGCCACCCAGCGGATTGAGCCCGGCCTCGTGCCACAACAGCAAGCTGATCCCCGCCATCGCGATGAAGGTGCCCACCACGAAGTTGCGCGTGATGCGCTGTCCCAGCAGCAGCCAGCCGAGGAAAGCATTGAAAACGATCAGAAGGGTGAACATCACTGCCACGATGCCCGATGTCAGGTGCAGTTCGGCGCGATAGACGAAATTGAAATTACCACAGAACTGCGCAATCCCCACGGCCAGCGCCAGCAGGTGCCCCGCCTTGCCGATGGCAAGCGATTTACCCATCAGCCGTGCCACGATGAAGATGGCAGGCGTTGCCACCAAGAACCGGATGGCGACGGACCAGCTTGGTGCAACGCCATCAATCTGGTCAGTGATTACCCACCAGGTGCTGCCCCAGATCATGCCGGTCAGCAGGAAGGGGATAACGACACGCGGCCGCAGCAGCGTGTGATCGGGATGGGGCAGGCTCATAAGGCGGCAATGGCCTTTCCAAGCGCCCGGGCATGATCGGGATCGGTCGCCCAGCTTGTAACGAGGCGGATGTTCGCATCATCCCAGTCGTAGAAGGCAAAACCCTGATCGCGCAGGCTTGCGCGTTCGTCTGCATTCATCCGCACGAACAATTCGTTCGCTTCGACCGGGTAAAGCAGCCGGTCGCTGGCCGCGCTTGCGATTTCGCTAGCCGCGGCGTTGGCACTGCGGGCGTTTTCCAGCCACAAGTCGTCATCGAGCATTGCCAGAATCTGCGCTGCAAGAAAGCGCCCCTTGCTTTGCAGATGGCCCGCGCGCTTGCGGCGATAGCGGATCATGTCCGCCTTTCCGATGTCGAACAGGATTGCGGCCTCGGCCCCCATCCCGCCGTTCTTTACGAAACCGAAGCTGAGCGCGTCGACCGGACCAGCCGCCTCGACCGGCGAGACATCGAGGAAGGCCGTGGCATTGCCGAAGCGGGCACCGTCCATGTGCAGGCCAAGGCCGCGTTCCTTCGCCAGGGCAGCGATGGCAGCAATCTCATCGGGCCGGTAACACAACCCGTATTCGCTCGCCTGCGTGATCGAGATTGCCTGCGCCGGAACCTGATGCACACCGCGGGTGATGCCTGACAAGACTTCCCTGATCGAATCAGGTGTCAGCTTTGCGCCCGCACCCTGGGCCAGCAGCAGTTTCGCGCCGTGCAGATAGAAACCGGGCGCGCCGCATTCGTCCATTTCGATATGCGCTTCCTCGTGGCACACCACGCCGCCATGCGGATCGACCATCGTTGCCAGCGCCAGACAATTGGCCGCCGTACCCGTCGCCACCCACAGAGCGGCGCACTCGCGTCCGAACATGGCGGTAAAGCGCGCGTCCAGCTCGCGGCTGAGCGCGTCGGTGTCGTAGGGCGTATCGGGCGCATCGGCCGCGCGCATCGCCTCCCACAGGCGGGGGTGGACGGGGGCGGCGTTGTCGGACAGGAATTGCATCGCGGAACGCCATGGCCTCGGGGATCGTTCAGCGCAAGAAGGAGAAGTTCATGCCAGAGATCAGCGTAACCGACGAAACAACCCATGGCGCGTACAGCGCGAAGGTTGATGGCGCCCAGCAGCCCGCCGAACTGACCTGGCAGGCGCGTGGCAGTGCGCGCATCGCGAACCACACCTTCACCCCGCCCGAAGCGCGTGGCAAGGGGATCGCCTTCGACCTGGTGAAATTCATGGTGCAGGACGCGCGCGACAATGGCTTCACCATCGTTCCGCAATGCTCTTATGTCGCCGCCCAGTTCCGCAAACATCCGGAATGGGCGGATGTTCGAGCGGTAATCGAAAGCTGAGGCGACTCAGCGCGGCAGCTTGGCGAAATCGACAGTCGCTATCGAGTCAAGAACCCTGGTTCGGATCGCCCGACCTTCATTGAGCGGCAGCCCATCGATAGCGAAACTGCCACCGGCGAGGCCGAATTTCAGATCGCAGTAGCCGCGAAGACGCGCCAGCGGCCCTTGTGCCACTTCGACAGATTGCAGCTTGATACGGCTGGCGACCTCGGTGCGGGGGGCCAACCAACCCCGCCGCGTATAGATGTAATGCGTGTCCACCGCATGGCGCTGAAAACGCCAGAGGAAAGCCTGTTGCACAGCAAAGATCACTCCGACAACGGCCATGATTACTGCCCCGACACCTGGTCCTTGCGCCTCGGACGGTAATAGCAATTTGGCGGTCAAGAGGGCGAGGGCAGCCAGAAAACAGGTTCCGGCACTCAACACCACTTTGTCAGCCCGGTACTTCGCGCTGGGGCGATGCCAATCGAGGCCTGCATCAGGTAGAGCGAAACCGGACGCATCTACGATCGGTTGCAATTCATCCAACTTTGCAAATGGCGCAACATCGTGGTTCGCATTCTTCGCATCCTGCGCCAGGCTGATGAACGACAGCCCATACCAGCCGAACAGGCGGCGGATGATCCCGGTTTTCAGCACCAGCGCCTGCACGCGGTGAACGGGCATGACCACGTCTGTCTTCGTCAGCAGGCCGCGGCGGCGACGAAATCCCTTGGGGGTGCGATCCAGGCGGAATTCCCAATCCCGCAGGAACGTGGTAACGACGCCGCTGGCCATGCCCACAACGATCAGCGCACCCAGTGAATAGACCAGCGCGGCAACCTGTGCCGCTGCACCGTAGCCGGAAACCAGAGCGCCCGCCTCGGCTATCCCATCTTGCCGGAACCAGTCGCCAACTGCATCCCAGAAATCGAACGGCAACAGGAATTCCAGTTGCTGCATCGCGCCCAGCAGAACGGCAAAGACAACCAGCGAAAAATTGAACAGGCCGTAGGTAAGCAAGCGCCTGGTATCCATGGCGAAAAGCGTTTCGCCCATCGGTTCGGCGATGTCTTCCGCAAACGGTGCCTCACCTCCGGGCCGGGTGGCCATTTTCTCGCCATCCACCATCTCTCGCACCGAATTGCGCAGCCTCTCGCCCTCGCTTTCGGAAACGTAGGAAAGTTTGAGCTCATCCTTTCCGCCCGCACCAGTTTCGAACTTCACTTCAACCAGCCCCAGCACACGCGGGATCAGTTTCTGCTCCAGGCTGACGTCCTGGATGCGGTCATATGGTACCGAGCGCGCTGAGCGGCTAATGATGCCCTGCTCCACCCGCACGTCATTCTCGCCGATCCGGTAGCGCAGGCGATACCAGGAGAGCCACGCGCCGCCCACCATCAGCGAAAACAGGACGAGCCCGCCCAGTCCCATGAGAAACGCCGGCAATCCGGTGGCGCGGCCTTCACTGCCGATTGAATAAAGGGCGACCGCAATGGGGATCAGCGCCTGCCCCCCGGTGCGGAGCGTATTCACCGCCAGGGTGAGCGTGCTTACCCGCTGCCATTCGCCGGTACCGACGTCCTGCAAATGCGCCTTACCCTTGGCGTTCACAGCGATTCGCGCTTCACATGGGCGCGGATATCCTCCCGCATGGCCACCGCATCGGCATGGGCAAGGCCCGGCAGAGTGACGGAAGAATTGTGCGTGCCTGCGGTGTGCAGGATCAAGCGGGCAATGCCGAATGCACGCTCCAGCGGGCCCTGTTCCACATCAAGGTGCTGCACCCGGCTGAACGGCACGACGGTATCGGCATGAAACATCACGCCTTTTACCACGCGCAGGCGATCATCCGACATGTGGTAGCCACGCGCCATGTATCGCTTGATCGGCACTAGGATTACGAAGATCAGCGCGATCAATAAGGGCACGGCTATCGGCGCCCATGTCCACGGAGAGGGGAAAACACCGACCACGCCCAGCACCGTGGCGGCGATAAGAAACGGCAGGACAGTCAGCGCGCCCTCGATCCGCATGACGGTGGTATAGGCAGGATCGAGTTTGGTGAGCGGTTCTGTATCCATCTGGTGGTTTATAACGGCAACACACCTTTTGAAAAGCCCCTCAAGCGCCGGGCGCTTTTTGCTTTGCGCACCGGCCTCCGCCGGTGCGTCCTCGCTAGACGCGCAGCAAGCTGCGCCCGCTGCGGGCGGCCGTTCGGCCTTGCCGTCCGTGTTACGGACCGTCTCCCTTCAATTCTATCATAGCTGGTGAAAGTCTCGGTCGCGAAGCGATCGCAAGCACGAACGCGCGCCCGAGCTTTTGCGAGGCTAGCCAAGTGAGCGGACGCGAACGCCGGCGCTTGAGGTCAAACG
>OJED01000179.1_pt1 | contig 16631 bp, 15 predicted proteins | sample 1593181 | NCBI WGS metagenome assembly OJED01 (sample SAMN05416772, study PRJEB24817) | seawater metagenome | isolation source: Sea water | place: Canada:Atlantic | collected 2013-07
GTGTATAAGAGACAGCCCTGTCTGGCGGTGGCAACATCATCATCTCTTTAGGCGAAGGCTGTCTGCTGGGCGCCAATGCGGGTACCGGCATCCCCTTGGGTGATCGTTGTACCATTGAAGCAGGCTTGTACATCACCTCCGGCTCCAAGGTGCAACTGCTGGACGACAAGGGCGAGATCGTTAACACAGTCAAAGCACGTGATTTGGCTGGCCAGTCCGACCTGCTGTTTCGCCGCAACACCACCAACGGTGCCGTGCAATGTCTCACCAACAAAAGCGCCATCGCCCTGAACGAAGAGCTGCATAAGCACAACTAAAAAAGCGACCAGCTGCAAGCTTCAAACTACACATAGGCTTTCCCCCTGTTTGCTAGTCTGTCGCTTGCAGCTTTAGGCTTGGAGCTGATCTCATGTCTCGTACCCTCGACTACACTAAAGAACTCATCCGCCGCGCGTCCGTGACACCGGAGGATCAAGGCTGTCAGGCCTGGATAATTGAAAAACTGGAAGTGCTGGGCTTTAAATGTGAAACCCTGTGGTTCGAGGAAGTGCGCAACCTGTGGGCCCGTCGCGGAACCCAAGGGCCTGTATTTGCCTTTGCCGGTCATACCGATGTGGTGCCCACCGGCGACGTGACGGCGTGGAAATACGATCCGTTCACACCCACCGAAGAAGGTGACTTACTGTACGGACGAGGGGCTGCCGATATGAAAGGTTCCATCGCCGCCATGATAGTGGCCATGGAAGACTTTATCGCCGCTCATCCGGACCATAACGGTAGCCTGGCTTTCCTAATCACCGCTGATGAAGAAGGCCCCTCCGTTAACGGCACCGTCAAGGTGGTAGAACACTTGCAAGCTCGCCAAGAGCATATTGATTATTGCCTGGTAGGCGAACCATCTTCCACCAACACCGTAGGGGATGTGATCAAAAACGGTCGCCGTGGTTCGCTGGGCGCAAAGCTCACCGTAAAAGGCATTCAAGGGCACGTGGCCTATCCACATCTGGCCCGCAACCCGATTCACGATGTGGCGCCAGCGCTTGCAGAATTGTCTGCTACCGAATGGGATCAAGGGAACGATTTCTTTCCCGCTACCAGTTTTCAAATTTCCAACATTAACGGCGGCACCGGCGCCACCAATGTAATTCCAGGCACCTGCGAGATCATTTTTAATTTTCGTTTTTCCACCGAACTCACCGATGCCATTCTTCGCGAACGGGTCGAAGCAATTCTCGACAAGCACGGCCTGGACTATGATCTGCAATGGACCCTTTCCGGCCAACCGTTCCTGACAGATCGAGGAGCTCTGGTGGACGCCGCCGTTGGTGCGATTCGCGATGTCACCGAGTTGGACACTGAACTGTCCACCGCCGGCGGCACCAGCGATGGTCGTTTTATCGCCCCCACCGGCACCCAGGTGGTGGAGCTAGGCCCCACCAACGCCACCATTCACAAGGTGGACGAACACACAAGCATCAGCGAACTGGACACCCTAACGCAGATCTATCAGCGTTTGCTCCAACACTTGATGACCACTGGCTAAAACCTGCCCCATAATGATGCGCGACCTGCGTGATAGAGCCGGCTGACATTAATCAGGCTCTATCACGCAGGCGCAGCATCAGGCTACAAATTCAGGCAAACTGCTCCTACTATAAAAACGCTATCACGGATCGGGAGGCACCATGTGGCTGCATGAAATCCCAGTGGGCGGCATGCTGTTCAGCCCTATGGTATTGCTGGTGCTGCTGTCACTGGCTCTTACCTTCATGTCCTACTTGTTACTTCGACAACTAGGCTGGCACCGCCAGGTCTGGAAAGGCGCTTGGTTCTACCTTTCCCTTTTTGTCTGTTTCGTTGCCCTTTCCCTGCGACTATTGAGCTGACTGAGATAAGGTCCTTCATGCAACAAACACTTCGAATGCTACTTACCGTGGTTCTGGTCATTCTGGCCCTGATCGCCGGGCACTGGGTGTGGAATTACTACCTCTATGCACCCTGGACCCGAGACGGCAAAGTACGTGCAGAGATCATCACACTCTCCCCTGATGTGTCTGGCTGGGTGCGCGAACTCAATATTGAAGATAACCAGAGAGTGAGTCGAGGCGACCCATTGTTTCGTATCGACGACACCCGCTACCAGGCCGCACTTGCCAAAGCTCGAGCCCAGCTGCTTTATCAACAAAAAGCCCTGCAGCTCGCGCAACATCATTATCAACGTCGCAAGGATTTGCATCGCAGTAATAACAACAGCATTAGCAAAGAGGCGTTAGAAAGCGCACGCATACAGGCAGAGCTCGCCAAAGCTAACGTGGCACTGGCCCAAGCCGAACTGGACAGCGCTAGCATCAATCTCGAACGCACCCGCATTCATGCCCCCGCCGACGGCACCATCGTTAACCTGTCGCTTCAACAGGGCAATTTTGTCAACCAAGGCAGCCCGGTGCTCTCCCTGGTTAAAGCTGACAGTTTCTATGTCACCGGCTATTTTGAAGAAACCAAATTACCGTTGGTCCACGTGGGCCAGGACGCCTCAGTGATTCTCATGAATGGTTCCCGTGCCCTGCAGGGGAAAGTGACCAGCGTGGGCCAAGCCATCGCCAACGCCAACACCCAAACCGACCGCCAACTACTCCCCCAAGTACAACAAACCTTTAACTGGGTGCGGCTGGCGCAACGTATCCCGGTGCACATCAAACTGGCATCCGTGCCCAAAGATATCCTGCTCGCCGCCGGCATGACCGCCACTGTGCGTCTGTATGACGAAGAGCCAGAGTGACGTTTTCGTGATGACCTTGCCTCCTCGTCTTGCCGTCATCCTGACACCGCAGCGCCACTCCGTGCTCTTTGCGCTCAAGGGTATTATTGCCATGGGGCTGGCCCTTTATCTGGCCATGCTCATGCAACTTGAGCGCCCCTACTGGGCACTTATTTCTGCGGTATTCTTGCAGGTCCGCCCGGAAACCGGGCTAGTGATTGAAAAAGGGCTGTGCCAGATTGGCGGTACCTTGGTGGGCGGGGCCATGGGCCTGCTGATTCTCGCCACCCTACTGCCTTACCCCTTTATTGCACTATTGGCGCTGACTCTGTGGATCGGCCTCAATGCAGCCGCCTCAGCCTGGGTACGGCAAGCCAATTTTATTTATGGTTTTGCCATGGCGGGGATCACCGCCACCCTGATTGTGGTGATTTCCATCGCCAACCCGACCAGCACCTCTAGCGTAAGCATTTTTCATGTGGCCAATGCCCGGATTAGCGAAATCATTGTTGGCGCAGTCTGTGCGACCCTAGTGAGCAATCTACTGTGGCCAGCCCGTGTTAGTCACTTGCTGCAAAAACATGCCAGAGGCGCGCTCAACCAGACCCTGGCCTACCTGGAACTGGAACTAAACCCGACAGGCACCCACACCCAACGACATACACAAGTAGATGCCCTACTACAGCGCATTTTCCCACTCAGTGATGACAGCAGCGCCGTCATGTATGAAGGTGCTCAGGGCCCGGGCCGCGCACGGGCCGCCACCGTCATCTGTCACAAGACGCTGTCACTGATTGCACGCATACGCGTTATTGGTCGCCTGATGCGCAACCACAGTGAGCTCCTCACACCGGCTCTGCAGGACATGCTCGATTCACTGCGGCTTTCCTTCAAGCGGATGCGCGAAACCGATTCCGCCGAAGCCGCCATGGAGGAAGTGCAACACCTGCGCCAGCAATTGCGAAACGCTCGTAGCGAGCAAAGCGACGACGCCCCCCCGCTTCAGCGGCGTTTTTTCCAGGTAGCCCTAAACCTGACCGCCGACATTATTCTTGCCCTGGAAGCCAACCGGGCACTGCATTTCAGCAAAGAAATGCAACTGCGCCCGCAGGCCCTTAAGCCCTACCGGGATGTACAAATTGCCGCCGCCGTGGGTATCCGCAGTGCCTTGGTATTCATGATTGCCGCCGGCCTCTGGATCGGCACTGCCAGCCCCATGGCCATCATGCTGATGATCATGCCGGTGATCTTCACCATCCTTTTTGCCCGCCTGCCAGAACCGGACCGGGTGTTACGTCGGGCCGCGACCACCTCGGTACTGGCCACACCGGTTGCCCTATTCTTTACCTTGCCCCTCCTAGCCCTCAGCAACGGCGATTTTCCGCTACTAATCCTTATTCTTGGCGCCCCCCTGTTCGTAGCACTACTGGCCATTAGTAACCCCACCACCCTGGCCTACGGATTGGGGTTCTGCACCCCTTACATTATTCTGGTGCAACCGGGTAACGCCATGGATTTCGATGTGGCCAGGGTGGCCAGTAACGGCTTGGCAATCACCGGCGGCATCGTCATTGCCTTCATGATGTTCCGGCTAATTACTCCACCCAGCGGGGCAAGCCTGCGCCGACGACTCATTCGCGAAACCGCTGCTGACCTAACGTTAATCGGCCATCACCGTATTAAAGAGGAAGGCTTCAATGCCCGTATGGCGGACCGCCTTCGTTGGCTCACCATCTGCGACAAGGCACTGCCCGAAGAACGACGTCACTTTACTGACCTGGGGCTGACAGGCCTTAACTTGGGCCAAGTCTCGCTATGGGTGCAAGGACGCATTCACACCCAGGCGCCCGCCGCCTTGCTGGCCTGCGCGGCCCAATGGCAGCAATCCCTAGCTGATGCCTACCAGGCCTGCGCCCAAGGGCATTGCGATAGCCGTTTTCGCGACAACTCTGAACGCCTAAAAATCGCCATGGCCCAGGCCGGTAATTTGGAACAGCGAAATCAGGAGTTGGTTGCTGGCGCGGTGGAGCGCATCGCTCTTACCTTCGAACGCATGGCCTCACGCATGGCTCGCACCGTAGAGCCAGACGATATCTCAGCCAATAGCACGGCAAGCCGCTAGAAGCCCGTCGCTTAAAGGCCTAAAATTACTGTCGAGAAGCTCTAGCCAGCGTGTCTACTCTGTGTTTCTCTGGCCTTCTTCCCTGTATCACTAATCGCCTGCGGGCCGCCCTGGCGACCCGCCATGATGGAGCCCCCTTCACATGACCGTACAAGAGAAATTGACTGCCAACGTAGTGGTCGACACCAACCCCGCCACCGGCACTGCCGTTGCAGAGTTGAGCGAAACCAATCTGGATGCGTTGCCACAAATGCTGGACAAAGCCCGGCAAGCGCAAGCTATTTGGGCGACCAAGTCTTTTAAGGAAAGGGCTCGCCATATTCAGATGATGCGCAGCTACATTGTCGACCGCGCCGATGATCTGGCCCGTACCATCAGCGAAAGCAACGGCAAAACACTCACTGATGCCTTGGCGACGGAAGTATTACCCTGTGCACTGGCCTGCAAATGGTATGCAAAAAATGCTGAGCATTACCTGAAAGAACGTAACCGCCCTGTAGGCAGCATCTTATTCTTTAACAAACGCACCCATATGTTACGGGTACCGTTAGGCGTAGTAGGTATTATCAGCCCTTGGAACTACCCCCTATCGATTCCTTTTGGCGAAATCGTCATGGCCTTGATGGCCGGTAACGGCATTATGCTAAAAGTGGCTGCAGCCACCCCTGCAGTAGGCCGGGCCATTGAGCAAATCGTCGCCGCTGGCGAACTTCCTGAAGGCCTGTTTCAGCACATTGTCGGCTCTGGTTCAAAGGTCGCTACCGGCTTTTTCGATAATGGCATCGATAAGCTGTTCTTTACCGGCTCGGTCGCCGCAGGCAAAACGTTGATGGCTCAAGCAGCTAAAACGCTGACTCCCGTCTCACTGGAGCTAGGCGGTAACGATCCGATGCTGGTGCTCGAAGATGCAGATCTGGAGAGAGCCACCAACGGTGCCGCATGGGGCGGCTACCAAAATGCAGGGCAAAGCTGTGGCGGGGTGGAGCGTGTTTATGTGGTGGATGCCGTATACGATCAGTTCGTGGATCTGCTGGCCAAGAAAACCCGTCAGCTGCGCCACGGCATTGGTTGCAACGGTTTTGATGTGGATATCGGCAGCCTAACTACCGCAGGCCAACTGCGTACGGTTCAGCAGCATGTGGAAGACGCACTGGCCAAAGGCGCTCGCATTGAAGCCCAGTCCCGCCCTGTGGGTAATGTGGAAAACGGCTTCTTCTTCCCTGCCACTCTGCTCACCCAGGTCACCGATGACATGCTCACCATGTGTGATGAAACCTTCGGCCCCTTAATCGCCGTGCAGCGTGTAGCCAATGAAGAAGAAGCCATTCGCAAAGCCAATGATTCAAATCTGGCCCTGACCTCTTCAGTCTGGACTAAAGATAACAAACGTGGCCGTGCCATCGCCGCACAGCTGCAGACGGGTGTTACCACCCTCAATGATCACCTCTACAGCCACGGCTTGTCTGAAACCCCCTGGGGCGGCTGGAAAGAATCGGGCATTGGCCGTACCCACGGTCCGGAAGGTTTGGAAGAAATGACCCAGGCGAAAGTAGTGAACTGGGATATTTTGCCGTCCAAACGCAATATCTTCTGGTACCCGTTTGATCAGGCCACCTATAACGGTATCAAGAATGCCTTGCTCTTCGTCTTCCCTTCCGGGGTCGGCCAGTGGCTGAGCGCTTCGCTCAAGCTTACCCCCTTCTTGGTGAAGAAAATGTTCACTGGCTGGAAAACCGGCGACTAAACTGTCGCGGAGGGGCCCGCGCAAGCGGGCCTATTGATCTGCATCACATTGATCCTCTCTGAATCTGTCACGCTAGCCAGACAGGTTAAGGGAGGATTTTCTATGTATATGGATACCGTGGTTTTAGCAGGCATCGCTGTGATTGCAGGCATTCTAATCTTCGCGGGATGTTTCGCCCTGTTTATCTGGCTTGATGCTGGTAATAAAGACACCACACAGAGCGAAAAGGACTAACATCTCCGCGCCCTATTTTCACGCGGCAGGAACGGCGGGGTAGGCTCACGGCCATTGCCCTTAGACACGCCTTAGAACAGCGCTTTGCGCACTCGGCGTGCGCCCCCAATGTGCCGCTCTTTATCTTATTCCCTTAGCCTAGGGAGCGAACCAGCGTGGAAGGCTGATAATACATCTACAATGCCACTCTTAGCGGCTCCCTTAGTGGCTCTTCAACAGAATACTTCCCAAGCTATCGCTGGATCAGAGCGCCTCCAGCCAATCTTGTGACGGCGCATACCACCAGGACCCCATCACCGGACGGGTAAAGTCCAGTAGACGATCTTTCACTGAATCATCAGCAATGCCATACATACGGCGTAGCAAAAAGTCGTAACGGTCCAACTCGCAACAAAATGCCAAAAAATACAGACCATGCTGGCCACTGTCGCCATAGGGAACCGAGCGACGCCACATTTTTTGCGCTACACCGTCACGGTCCACATCCACGCGTCCAACGTGGGCATCCGTGGGCATGCGCTCATCATCAAACTCCACAGCATCTTCTTTGGTCCGGCCAAACACATTCTCCTGCTCACTAACCGGTAACTGGTTAAACTTGTCCAAGTCGTGAATCCATTTCTGGGTCAGCACCCAGCTCCCCCCCGCACCGGGGTGAGGTTCAGCAATAAAAGCAGCCTTTTCTGCCTTTTCGCCGGTGGGGTTACCAATGCCATCCACGAACCCTGTTAGGTCTCGCATGTCGTGGTACACAAAGGCCGTCAACTCAAGCTGAGTTGCAAGTAAATCACCCACCGCCTTGCGCACCTGCATGGCAGTATCGAATAGATCGCCAGACTCTTTAGCCTGAACCCACACCCATAAGTCCCCCTGGGTGGCCGGGATATGTCCCTCTAGGGAAAACGCGGAGAAGCTGAAACGGGAATCAAAACAGGCCCAAAGATCTGGTCCGAAAGCCAACAAAACCGGGGTTTTCTCACTTTTCAGTACAACAATCTCTCGCAGAGCGGCGCGTAATGCCTCCAGCTCAAAGCCACTACCAAGGCTGAATTCGAAGAACAGATGGTGGGCATAACTGCGGTCAAAAATACCGGATTGAGGTGTCGACACCGGAAGCTCCTTTGCGCTATCCATGAACAGGAAGAATTCCCACAATAATAGCAGGTCTAATCATGGCGAACCTCTTCAACGTGAAGGAGTCAGCCTTCAGCATACCAAGCGCAGCATTTCTGAAACAAATTGAAATATCCGCTAGTGTTCCGGACTCTGGGCTTTCGATACACTTAGCTCCCATTCGTTAATTGTAACCGACTATGACACCTTGGCTTGGCCTGGACCGACTAGGTTTCTTCCTGATACGTATATTTTTACGCTTGTGCACCCGCGCTAATGCACTTCCTTCAGACCCCAAGGAACTCCAACTCGCCGCCAACACACCGGTGGTGTATGTGCTCAGTGACCGCTCGGCCGCGGATGCCGCCGTGGCAGACCAAAGTGCCCGACAACTAGGGCTTTCCTCTGCCTTGCGAGGGTTAACGCTGGGCAAGACGCACCTTCACCATAGCTATTTCCAGCTGTACCGTCGGCAAATAGGTAACCGCCGTCAGCGGCGCGCAGTCTCACCACCCCGTCTGGAAAAACTGGTCGCAGTCCTGCGCGCTAACCCCGACGCGGATGTTCAGCTGGTGCCGGTATCTGTGTTCTGGGGCCGTCGGCCGGAAAAAGAGAACTCAATGTGGCGCATCCTGTTCTCCGATAACTGGTCGCCCGCCGGTTTCATCAAGAAATTCTTCATCATCATTACTCAGGGACGGCAGCTCTACGTTCAGTTTAGTCAGCCCCTGTCACTACGTACCCTAGTCGACCAGTGCCAGACTGACGATCAAGCCGTTCGCAAAGCATCACGCATCCTGCGGGTCCATTTCCGCCGCCAACAGGAAGCCGCCATCGGGCCAGATCTGTCGCACAGGCGTACCCTGACTAACACTGTGGTGGATTCCATCTCGGTGCGTGAAGTCATTAGCGCTGAAGCGAAACGGCAAGACCTTAGTGAAGAAAAGCTGGAAGCCAAGGCCCGCGCTTATGCCATGGAAATTGCAGCAGACTATTCTCACACCGTGATCCGAACCCTTGAGTTGTTTTTAAACTGGTTATGGAACCGCCTATACGGAGGCATTCGCCTCTACAATATGGACAACCTGACCAAGGTCGCCGGCGATCACGAAGTTATCTATGTGCCCTGCCACCGTAGCCACATAGATTACCTACTGCTGTCCTTTGTGATGTTCCGTAACGGCTTGGTTCCACCGCATATTGCCGCGGGTATTAACCTGAACCTGCCGATCGTGGGAACGGTCCTGCGCCGTGGTGGCGCTTTCTTCATGCGTCGCAGCTTCCGTGGCAACCCACTATACGCCGCCGTATTCAGCGAATACTTGCACACGATTACCACACGCGGCTTTTCCATTGAATATTTTGTAGAAGGAGGTCGCAGCCGCAGTGGTCGCATGCTTAAGCCCCGCACCGGCATGCTGGCCATGACCGTACGCAGCTTCCTGCGCGATTCGCGCAAGCCGATTGCCTTTGTGCCTGTCTATGTGGGCTACGAAAAAGTGATTGAAGCTGGCTCCTATATCGGCGAACTGCACGGCAAAAAAAAGCAAAAAGAATCGGTGGGCGGCTTGATGAAGTCACTGTCTGTACTGCGTAGCCACTTTGGCCAGGTACACCTGAATTTTGGGGAGCCTATTAAGCTGGTGGACTATCTGGACGGGCACAATCCAAAATGGCGCAATGAAACGATCGCCCCCGGGGAAAACCCAGCCTGGTTTAAACATGCAGTCGCAGAGCTGGGCCAAGAAGTGGTGGAATCCATCAACGCAGCCGCAGTGGCCAATCCGGTTAACTTGCTCAGCCTAGCGTTACTTGCATCACCCAAGCACACCATGGATGTAGCTCAACTTCGCCAACAACTCAACCTCTACATCTCTCTGCTTAAACAGGCGCCCTACAGTGATTGCGCCGCGCTCGCCACTGACGACGCCGATGCCATTATCCAGTATGGCCTTGAGCATGACTTCCTGGACCGGATCGAACACAAACTGGGTGACGTGGTGACCACCGATGAAAAAACTGCTCTGCAGATGGCCTACGTACGCAACAACAGCCTGCACCTTTTCATTCTCCCCGGGCTAATCTGCTCTTTGGTAATGAATGCTCGCTCGGTCAGCATCGACGTACTGCAAAGCATGGTTCGTCTGCTCTACCCCTTCCTGCGTAACGAGTACTTTTTGCACTGGCAAAACGATGAAGAGCTGGAAGCCGCCGTCAATAATATCGTCACCGTCCTACAGCAAGAGCAACTAATTACCCGTGAGAATGATTGTTTGCACGGGGCGGCGATTCACACTCATGAATCTGACATGCTCGATCACCTTGGCCAGACAGTGATGCCGTCGCTGGAGCGTTACTACCTAACCATTCGACTGCTGGTGCAATACGGCTCCGGAATGCTCACCGCCGATCAACTAGGCGAATTGGCACACCAAACCGCACAGCGGCTATCTCTGCTTTATGAGTTTAATTCCCCGGAATTTTTCGACAAAGTGGTGTTAAAGAACTTTATTGCCCAGCTTTATTCCACGGGTTTGGTGACACCGGGAGGCAGTGGCGCATTGGAGTTTGATGAAAAACTGCAGGCCCTTGATGACGAAGCCAGTCGCATTCTCAGCCCGGATATCAGTGACGCTATCCAGCGTGTCACACGGGTTAGCAATCTGGGCAACCTGCTTACTGCGTCATCTGAAGCAAATTAAACATCTCCGGCCATCTCTTGTGGGTGGCCGGTGTCTTCCCAAAAGAATCGACCGTCATTACCTGTAGGGTTGTGCTCAGGGGCAGGTATAAATATCAAAACGTACCGCCTTGCCCTTTTGACTAAAAGACGGTGTTACGCCAGCTAAAAAACCCGCCTTTACCGGGCGTTTGACAACCACCCGAGAAGCGCCAAGGGCACGCGCCCAATCCAGTAATTGCTGTTCCTCAACTTCATCCGGGTAAGGACAAAGCCGCTGCAACCACTGCAGGTCTTTTTTAACCGCCGCACTTTTTTCCCGAGCGGGAAACATGGGATCTAGGTACACCGCGTGGAGAGCAGATGGCTCAGCAATTTTGCTGTCTGCGCAGGCCAGCAACTGCATGTTCGCAACAAGGCTGGCAGGAGCCCTTTGCAGACCATCAGCAAGCATCGCGTGAAGAATCGGCGAACGTTCTGCCAGCATCACCTGAAACCCTGCCTGTGCCATCAGGGCCGCATCCCGGCCGAGCCCCGCCGTGGCGTCAAGCACCCGGATCCGATCGTCTTTGGGCTTGCCCAGCGCCTTAATCAGACGCTCATGGCGCACCCGCTCGGGGGTGAGTCGGTACCCCTGCTTGCCGTCACAGAAACTGACCGTCAGCGGCGTTTGCTTGCCACCGGGACGCCACAGGCCCAGGCAATCATCATGCCAGCCAAGCACCAGCTCAAGCGCCTGCCCACTGGCCTGGGCTTCATTTTCAACCCAGAAACCCGGAAGACCTTTCGGGCAACCGGGTAATAACCCAAGCACAGTGTCCAACCACTCACTCTGCCTCATGCCAACCAGAACAACAGGGCCACACCGAGTATCAACCGATAGACCACAAACGGCAGCATGCCAACGCGCTCCAACAAGCGAATGAAGAATACAATGGTCAGGTAAGCGGTTACCGCACTAACGATAACGCCCAGCGCCATCATCCCCCAGTCCACCACCACTTGTTGCTCGATCAAATCTTTGGTTTTAAGCAGCCCGGCCCCAAGGATCACCGGAATCGATAACAAAAAGGAGAAACGAGCCGCATCCTCACGACGATAGCCCAGCGCCAATGCCGCAGTAATGGTGATACCACTGCGCGAAGTGCCGGGAATCAATGCCAATGCCTGAGCCAGGCCAATAAAAATGGCACCTGCAACGCCTAACCTAGCCAACGAAAACTCCCGTTTACCAAAAGCATCAGACGCCCATAGCAACGCGCCGAATACCAGCGTGGTGATAGCAATTACCAACGCTGAGCGTAGTTCACGCTCAATAAAGTCATCACCGAGGAAACCAAACACCACCGCTGGAATGGTGGCCAACGCCACCAACAAACCCAACTTCAGGTCATCATTCATCCGGCGCTGCTGAACGGCTAGGCCGGCCCCCCCCACCATGGCAATCAAATCACGGCGGTAATACATCATCACTGCCAGCAAGGTCCCCAAATGCACAGCCACATCGAACGCCAATCCCTGATCTGGCCACCCGAGGATTTGGGACGGCAGAATCAGGTGAGCGGAACTGGAAATAGGAAGAAACTCGGTAAGCCCCTGTATCAGAGCAAGAACCAAGGCTTGGAACCAATCCATGGAAAGTCCTTATTGATTGTAACGCTAGAAACCAAACGTGCGTTGAAACAACGTGCCTCCGCACCAGCTTGAGGTTACGCAGACCCGATTTAGAAAACGGCGGTGCCCTATTCGTCCGCCGTCACTTTATAGCCCTGTAGAAATTCTACAGGCATACGCCGTGGTTTGCCGGAATCCAGTGCCACACACACCCACCGGGTGCGCCCGCGCAGTAATGTTAGGCTGTCGGATTCACGCACAATTTGGTAACGACGCGTAATGCTGATACGGCCATCGTTTTGTACGATCCAGGTACCGATCCTCAGGTTCTCACCCTCGAAAGCCGGCGCCAGATAATCCACTTCGGTATGGCGCGCCACCATGCCCCGGTTAAGCCTCTGATACAAATCCCAACCCAGCCCCAGCTCGGTGGTATGGTGCCAGGCAATCTGCTCCATAAAACGCAGATATTCAGTGTTGTTCACATGGCCCATCACATCGATGGCTTCGGCAGGCACGGTCACTGTCAGTTCATGCACATTGGGAAGATCCCAGTTGATCATCGTACTGCTCCCTGAATCACTTGATCTCGCAGATAGACCGGCTGTGCCTGTTCTGCACTCACACCCTCTCCGCGTTCGAATGCAGGTAATGCCAGCTGCGCAACAGCTTGCGCACGGGGGTGAGCGTCAGCAACGCAGAAGCTTGCGCCATAGGCCGCCCGCAGCGCGTCTTGATACACCAACCCGGAACCAACGATCATCCATTCAGCGCACGGCAGTTCTGGCAAAGCATCAGGCTTGAAAAGCCCATCACAAAGCACGGCATTAGCCGAGCCCGGCTCACACTCATAGGCGCCGAGGTAAAGCTCGCCCATGCGCGCATCAAAACAAGCAATAACATGCGGATTCACCTTCAGTGCCTGCGCGCTCAGCGCACAAGCCGCTAAAGTGGAAACCCCTACCACCGGTAGATCCGCCGCGAAGGCCAAACCCTGGGTTACAGCAGCCGCAACCCGCACACCGGTGAATGCACCCGGACCATGCCCGAAAGCAATGCCATCAAGATCGGCAAGCCGGAAACCCGCCTCCGCCAGCACCCCCTCAACCATGGGCAATACCCGCTCGGTCTGCTGACGAGGCGCTTGCTCAAAGCGTTCGATTACACTGCCATTATCCAACAGCGCCACCGAGCAGGTTTCTCCTGCGGTTTCTAATGCAAGTAGTCGCGTCATCATTCCATTTTTCCCGCTTCCTGGCCCTGAGCGGCCAGATAATCAAAAAACCGCTGAACCACATCTAACTTACGGGTACGGGTCATGTTGGGCAGGCTGTTAACGAACAACTTGCCATAACTACGCGTCAGCAAACGCGGGTCTGCAACTACCAGCAACCCGGTATCTTTCGGGTCACGAATCAGCCGCCCGGCTCCCTGGCGCAGGGCCAGCACCGCTTGGGGAAGCTGGTAATCACGAAATGCATTACCGCCATTGCGGTTAATATGCTCGATGCGCGCCGCCGCCACCGGATCACCGGGTGAACCAAATGGCAGTTTATCGATAATCACACAACTGAGCGCTTCACCACGTACATCAATGCCTTCCCAGAAGCTGCTGGTTCCCAACAACACGGCATTGCCCTTTTCCCTAAACGCATCAAGCAATTCACGCCGCCCGGCCTCACCCTGCACCAACAAAGGGTAATCAAGCTTCTGGCGAAGGATAGCCGCGGCTTCACGTAACGCTCTGTGACTCGTAAACAGGAAAAAAGTGCGGCCCCTGGCTGCATTAATGACCGGTACCATGGCAGCGGTGAGTTGCGCCGTGTACTCGCTATCATTCGGCGCCGGCAGCCCTTCCGGGGCATAGAACACGGCCTGGCGCTTAAAATCGAAAGGGCTCTCCAACCTAAGGGTACGGGCAGAATCCAGCCCCAAACGGTGCTGGATATGTTCAAAGCGTCCGCCCACCGACAGCGTGGCTGAGGTGAGAATCCAGCTACACGGGTTGCGCTCACGCTGGGCTCGCAGCTGGGCCGCCACGGACAACGGCGTGCTGTGCAAGACCACAGAGCGTTTGAAGGTTTCAAACCAGTACACTCGATTCGGCTGCCCGCCTTTCAGGTAGGCGGCCAGGCAATCCACCTGTTCACTGGCGCGCCGAGAGCAGGCATCCATCCCCCGGCTCGCCTTGGCCAGCGGTCCGAGAAATGCATCCAGCTCCTGCAAAGCCTGCAACAGTGCCTCTCCGGCCTCAATCACCGCCTTATTCTCTGCCACTTCCGTCCAGGGCTCACGGCGCTCGCCGTCCCCCAGACTTAAACGCAAATCCATGCTGCTTTTATCTACGGCGGCCACTAGGCGATTTAGCTCCGCCAGATCCGCGGCGGTATGGCCCGCTTCAGACAGGCTATCGCGGCCCAATTCCTGAATCTGTCTGGTGCTCAATGTGTCGGCGAAAAACGCCGCCGCGATTTCGGGTAGCTGATGGGCTTCATCGAAAATCACCGTATTGGCGGTGGGCAGCAACTCCGAGGCGGCACCATTGCCGCGTAACGCTGCATCGGCGAAAAACAGGTGGTGGTTAACCACCACTAAGTCTGCTTCTTGAGCCTCTTTACGTGCCTTCATCAACGGGCATTCGTTATAGCGGGGGCATTCCGTTCCCAGGCAATTGTCCGCGGTGCTGGTCACCCAAGGCCATACAGGCGCATCTTCCGGAATCTGTTGCAGCTCAGCGATATCACCAGTGCGAGTGCGCGCTGCCCAGTGCGACACAATCTGCATCTGCCCGACGGTCTCACGGGTGAGAAAACGGGCGTCTTCTTGATGCAGCTCCAATCGATACGGACATAGGTAGTTAGCGCGCCCTTTTAGCAGCGCCACTTTACGCGGCAAGTTCAGCGCCTTCTTGACCATGGGCAGGTCTTTAAAGAACAGCTGGTCCTGCAAGCTTTTGGTGCCGGTGGACACCAACGTCGGGCCTTCCGATAGCAGTGCAGGTACTAGGTAAGCTAGCGTTTTACCGGTGCCCGTTTCCGCTTCCACTAACAACGTGGCACCACTGCCAATCACGTCTTCCACCGCATCCGCCATTTCTAGTTGCGGTTCACGGGGCTGATACCCAGGCAGAAGCGGCGCAAAGCGCACTAAATCGGTAAGATGATTACGGGCGGTAGTCACATAATTTCCCTGAAACGTGTCTGCACTCGGGGCGGGCAAAATACAAGCTGTTAGCATCGCCCAACGCGCGCGCAGAGCATAGCCGATTCGCCCCTAGAACCCAACGCGAGAGCACGACGAGAAGGCAATATGGTCGACTATACCTTAATCATTCTGGCCGGCGGACAGGGCCAACGCATGGGCGGTGCCGACAAAGGACTGGTGGAACTGGACGGCAAGCCGCTGGTCGCTCATCTGCTCGATAATCTGCTTCCTCGTCCCAGCCGCATTGTGATTAGCGCCAACCGCAATATTGACCGCTACCACGCTTGGGGTGATGAAGTCGTTGCGGATCTACGCGAAGGTTTTTGCGGTCCGCTGGCCGGACTAGAAACAGCACTAGCCGCAAGTCATGGTCTGTGCCTGTGCCTGCCCTGTGACTTACTAAAACCAGCCACTGAAATGATCGAGGGTTTACTGGCCTCGGCGTCATCTGAGCATATCTGCGTTGTCCACGACACACTACGTCGACAACCGCTATGCATGGCCTTATATGCCGAACATTGGCAGGGAGCGCTGGGTGATTATCTGGATGCAGGCAAGCGCAGTGCGCACGGCTGGCTAGACCAGGTTCCTGTACACCCGGTGACCATAACCACGCCATTGCAGAACCTGAATGACATTGAGAAACGGATATATGAATAGCTAACGCGCACAATGCCCCGAGCATGGGACATTGTGCGTTTTCAAAAAAATGCCCGCACAAGGCGGGCATTTTTCAGATCGGATTGCCAATATTAGGCAGTCACGTCCTGGATCTGCTTCATCATGGCAAGCTGATCAGCAGAAGGCTGTGCGGTTTGCAAAGCCATCAGTTTACTCATGTCGCCTTCAACGCGAATCTGGCCGCTCATAAAGCCTTGCATGCCTGCAGACTGGTCACCTTCGATGAAGATGCGCTTGGCCAAGTCGGCCGGCAGAATCATGGTAGTCGGAGCGTCAGCGTGATGACCTTCTTCAATCATGCCGCCAACCAAAGCCAGCTTTTTATCGTCACCATCAGCATTAACGCTGATGTTGATCACCAAGTCAGCCAACGCTGCTGGCGTTTCAAGGTTACCCGCGCTTTCACGGATCTCTTTTACTTTTGCAAACCATTCGTCCTGTCTCTTATACACATCTGACGCTGCCGACGAGCGATCTAGTG
>OJED01000182.1_pt1 | contig 16552 bp, 17 predicted proteins | sample 1593181 | NCBI WGS metagenome assembly OJED01 (sample SAMN05416772, study PRJEB24817) | seawater metagenome | isolation source: Sea water | place: Canada:Atlantic | collected 2013-07
GATCTACACTAGATCGCTCGTCGGCAGCGTCAGATGTGTATAAGAGACAGAACCACGGCTTCGCGGTTGACCCTGACAGCCTTCCGGACGGCGTGGAGCAGACGCATGTATCGCTGTTCGACGGCAGCAATTGCGGCATTGCGATCAGCGGCAAGAAGGCGTTCGGAGTGCAGTATCACCCGGAAGCCTCGCCGGGACCGCAGGACAGTTTCTACTTGTTCCAGAAGTTCGTGGGGATGTTGGGGTGAGACTGATGGTCATCCTCAGTCCTTTATTGGCCGCATGCAGTCCCGTTACGGAATCTGATCCCAAAGAGAATTGGATGAGGGCTGAAAACCAAACGGCGGCGCTGATTGGTCAGGCAATGGAAAGCGAGTTGTTAGTCTTTTCTCCAGCTTGGCTACGAAGTGAACAGACAGAAGCTAAATTCCAGGGACGGGGCGAAGAGCCATTCATGGTTGCCGCAAGCATGTGCCTTCAGCCTTTTGTTTTTGAAGCGTCGAGCCATTCACTCGTATTGATGACACCCTCGGAAAACTCGGAAGTATTCGATGTTCTACCCGGAGAACAGGCAGGTTCCGACGATCTTGCGATAAGCTGCTTCGTCGGAAAATCTGCTGACGATTTCTATGTCACACGCGCCGCGAACGCCTCTCTGGAAGGGCAGGTCGGCGGCGAACAAATTATGGCAGGACAATAATGCCCAAACGCACTGACATCTCCTCCATCCTCGTCATTGGCGCCGGTCCGATCATTATCGGGCAGGCCTGCGAGTTCGACTATTCCGGCACGCAGGCGATCAAGGCGCTGAAGGAGGACGGCTATCGCGTCATCCTGGTCAATTCCAACCCGGCCACCATCATGACCGACCCGGAATTTGCCGACGCGACCTATATAGAACCGATCACGCCCGCGATTGTCGCCAAGATCATCGCCAAGGAACGGCCCGATGCGCTGCTGCCCACGATGGGCGGGCAGACCGCGCTGAACTGCGCGCTGGCGCTGGATGCCGATGGCACGCTGGAGAAATACGGCGTCGAGATGATCGGGGCCAAGGCCGATGTGATCGACAAGGCCGAAAACCGTATGCGCTTCCGCGAGGCGATGGACTCCATCGGGCTTGAGAGCGCGCGTTCCGGCGTGGCGCATACGATGGCCGAGGCTTACGAAATCCTCGAACGCACGGGCCTGCCCTCCATCATCCGCCCCAGCTTCACCATGGGCGGCACCGGCGGCGGTGTGGCTTACAACAAGGCCGAGTTCGAGCGGATCGTGAAAAGCGGCCTCGATGCCAGCCCCACCACAGAGGTGCTGATCGAGGAAAGCCTGCTCGGCTGGAAAGAGTTCGAGATGGAGGTCGTTCGAGACAGGAACGACAACTGCATCATCATCTGCTCCATCGAAAACGTCGATCCAATGGGCGTCCACACCGGCGATTCCATTACCGTTGCGCCAGCTCTCACGCTGACGGACAAGGAATACCAGATCATGCGCAATGCCAGCATCGCGTGCCTGCGCGAAATCGGCGTGGAAACCGGCGGGTCGAACGTGCAGTTCGCGGTCAATCCCAAAGATGGCCGCCTGATCGTGATCGAGATGAACCCGCGCGTCTCGCGCTCCTCGGCGCTGGCTTCCAAGGCTACCGGCTTCCCCATCGCGCGCGTCGCGGCGAAACTGGCCGTGGGCTACACGCTGGACGAGATCACCAACGAGATCACCGGCGCAACGCCCGCCAGTTTTGAGCCGACGCTCGACTACGTTGTCACCAAGATTCCGCGCTTCGCCTTCGAAAAGTTCAAGGGCGCGGACAATCACCTTTCCACCGCAATGAAATCCGTGGGCGAAGTGATGGCCATCGGGCGCAACATCAAGGAATCCCTGCAGAAGGCGCTGCGCGGGCTGGAAACCGGGCTGGACGGCTTCAATCGCATCCCGGAACTGGAAGGCAAGAGCCGCGATGTCATCACCGCTGCGCTTTCACAGGCGACCCCGGAGCGCATCCTCCATATCGCGCAAGCTTTCCGCGAAGGCTTCACCGTGGAGGAGGTGCAGGCCATCACCTTTTACGACCCGTGGTTCCTGCGTCATATCGAGGAGATCATCTACGAAGAGCGGATGATCGGCGCCGAGGGCCTGCCCAACAATGCAGAAGACCTGCGCCGTCTGAAGGCAATGGGCTTCTCCGACAGGCGCCTTGCCACGCTGGCCGTGCGTTCGGTCGGCGTTGCGGGCGGGCTGGGTGAGACACAGGCCAAGCGTTCGGGTCTGCTGCACGATGCCTTGCGTGCCATGGCTGGTGCCACCAGCGAGGAAGAGGTGCGCAAGCTGCGGCAGAAGCTGGGCGTGTTGCCGGTATACAAGCGCATCGACAGTTGCGCTGCCGAGTTCGAGGCGATCACGCCCTACATGTATTCCACTTACGAAGCTCCCAGCTTTGGCGAGCCGGAGAACGAGGCTTGGCCATCCGACCGCGAGAAGATCGTGATCCTCGGCGGCGGGCCGAACCGGATCGGGCAGGGTATCGAGTTCGACTATTGCTGCGTTCACGCCTGCTTTGCGCTGTCGGAAGCGGGCTATGAAACCATCATGGTCAACTGCAACCCGGAAACCGTCTCTACCGATTACGACACCTCCGACCGCCTTTATTTCGAACCACTAACCGCCGAAGACGTGCTGGAAATCCTGCGCGTCGAACATTCGCGGGGCACGCTGAAAGGCGTGATCGTGCAATTTGGGGGGCAAACTCCTCTGAAACTGGCAAGCGCGCTGGAAGAGGCGGGCATTCCTATCCTCGGCACCCGCCCTGATGCCATCGACCTTGCCGAAGACCGGGAGCGTTTTGCCCGGCTGGTGAACAAGCTGAAGCTGAAGCAGCCCGACAACGGCATCGCCTATTCGGAGGAAGAGGCGCTGGCTGTGGCTCATCGCATCGGTTACCCCGTGTTGCTGCGCCCGTCCTACGTGCTGGGTGGTCGTGCGATGGAAATCGTCGATGGCGATGCGCAACTCATCAACTACATCAACACCGCCGTCGAAGTGTCGGGCGACAGCCCCGTGCTGGTGGACCAGTACCTGCGCGACGCGGTGGAATGCGATGTGGATGCGCTGTGCGACGGTAAGGACGTGGTGGTCGCTGCCGTCATGCAGCATATTGAGGAGGCGGGCGTCCATTCGGGCGACAGCGCCTGCTCGCTGCCGCCCTACAGCCTGCCGCAGGATATTATCGGCGAGATGGAACGCCAGGCAGAGTTGCTGGCCCACGGACTGAAGGTGCGCGGCCTGATGAACGTGCAGTTCGCGGTGAAGGATGGTGAAGTCTACCTGATCGAGGTCAACCCGCGTGCCAGTCGCACCGTGCCCTTCGTCGCCAAGGCCAGCGGTTCGCAGATCGCCAAGATCGCAGCGCGCGTGATGGCCGGAGAGATGCTGGCGGACTTGCCGAGGATCCGACGCGAACTTGATTGGGTCGCGGTGAAGGAGGCGGTGTTCCCTTTCGCCCGGTTCCCCGGTTCCGATCCCGTTCTCACGCCGGAAATGAAATCTACCGGCGAAGTCATGGGGATCGATAAGGATTTCGCCACTGCCTACACCAAGTCGCAGATTGCGGAGGGCAGCATGTTGCCCAAGTCGGGTACGGTTTTCGTATCGGTGAAGGATAGCGACAAACCGCAAATTGTCGGCTCGGCGCAGCAGCTCGTCGACAAGGGTTTCAATCTGATCGCGACGGGCCGAACCGCCGAATACCTTTCGGAACACGGCATTCCCGTCGAACGCGTGAACAAGGTCGCAGAAGGTCGACCGCATATCGTCGACAAGATCAGCGATGGCGAAGTGGCGCTGGTGTTCAATACCACCGAGGGGTGGCAGAGTCACAAGGACAGCCAGTCCATTCGCGCCTCGGCGCTGGAAATGAAGGTTCCTTACTACACCACTGCCGCTGCATCGATCGCCGCGGCCCAGGCGATCGTGTCGGTAAATGCAGACGAACTTGAAGTGCGTTCGCTGCAAGACTATTATGGGTAGGAACCAGACACCTCCTCTTCCTCAATCCGGCTCCAGCAGCCCCCGCCATGGCGGGGCAGGGTCATATTGACGAGAGTCACAGAAAGCAGGGAATATAATGCAGAAAGTGCCGATGCTCGCGGAGGGCTATGAAAAGCTGACCGCCGATCTCAAGGCGTTGCGTGAGGAGCGTCCCAAGATCGTGGACGCGATCGAGGAAGCGCGTGCGCATGGCGACCTGTCGGAAAATGCCGAATATCACGCAGCCAAGGAGCGGCAGGGCCAGGTAGAGGCGCAGATTTCCGATCTGGAGGACAAGACCAGTCGTGCGCAGATCATCGATCCGGCAACACTTTCGGGCGACAAGGTGGTGTTTGGCGCGACCGTCACCGTGCTGGACGAGGACGACAAGCCGATGACCTATCAAATCGTGGGCCAGGCAGAAAGCGATGCCAAAGTCGGTCGTGTATCCTACGAAAGCCCCCTGGCACGCGCATTGATCGGCAAAAGCGTTGGTGACGAGGTAGAAGTGACCGTTCCTTCAGGCGAGAAGTTTTACCTGATCGACAAGATCGAATTCAAATAATAGCATCACGATGAACGATACGAAAAGCCCCGCAAAAGCGGGGCTTTTTTGTATCTGCGATTACCTGCCGGGAAGGTCGGGCTCCAGCAGCTTGTGCAGGTGGACGATCACGTATTTCATCTCAGCATCGTCAACCGTACGCTGAGCCCAGCCGCGCCACGCGTCTTCGGCGCTCTCGAAATCGGCAAAGAAGCCAACGACGTGAATATCCTTCAAGTCCTGGAATTCCACGCCACGCGGATCGGATACGCGGCCACCCATGACAAGATGGAGAAGCTGGTGTTCATGCTCTTCGGACATGCGATGGCCTTTCAGTAGCTGTTGCAAACAAAATCCCCTCGCGCTCTAAGCCAAATGGTTCACAGCGCAAGGGGACATGGGTTTGTTTGATTGCAGGAGTTATCGGCGTTTGCCGAACGCCCGTGCAATCCGTTTGCCGGTTTCCCGACTGGCAATACGAGCTGCATCACCAGCGCGGTCTGCCTGATAGGTTGCATCACGGCGAACAGAACGGGCACGATCTCCAATTGCATCGCCCACATCTTCGGCGCGACGGGCACCGGCGCGGCCAACATCCTTGGCATCATCAAGCAGTTCACTGGCGAAAGCGGACGCGATTTCTGCGCCAATCGCGGCGAGGCCAACGGCCTTGGCACCACCGGTTGCCGCTGCGCGGCGCGGGCCTTTGAACATACCCGCAATAAGAATGCCCAGAGCAACACCGCCGGCAGCGGAGGCGAGGGGGTGTTCTTTCACGAAACTGGTAAAAGCATCTCCAGCATCGGATGCCTTGTCGGCAACGCGCTGGGTGGTGGATTGCTCGGCCTTCGCATCTTCGCGCTCTTGTGCAGCCGCGATGCGAGCCTTGATTTCTGCGCGTTTCGGATCGTTCATCGGTAGTCTCCGGGAGATATGTGTTTCAGTCTAGATAGGAACGGGCGTTCCGCGCGAGTTGTTCCGCTTTATCAGCAGCCTGTTCGAGCGGCCCCTTATCGTGGAAAAGATCGTAAACCGCCTCAGCCAGCTGTTCGCGAAAGATCCAGCCAACGACGGCAGCGACACCGACGACAAGGCCTGTGCCAACTTGCGCACGGTGCGTATCGGCATAGCTTCCGGCGGTATCGGCCAATTCGGCGGCACCGTCCTTAGCCCTATCGGCAAAACGACCGCCCAGACCCTTTCTCGAGACATCGCCCTTTACGAAGGCCATGTCATTTTTAACTAAACGCTTCGCTGCATCCCGCAACATGCGATCTTCATGCAGTTGACTTCGTAAATCAGCCATGGTCGCCAGGTTCCTCGTTGCTCTTCATCGCACCCGTGATATCGCTCCACGCCTGGCCGGCCTTGCGAGCCAGAAGGAAAGCCAGAAGCAGCAAGGCAAATACGACCACGGCAGTGGCACCCCAAGCTGTTATCAACGGCGTGAGTGCGATGATTAGCCCTACGGTAAGCCCAATGGTGGCGAGCACCGCGAAGTAAGCGGCCGCCGCTCCGAATGCGGCGGCTTTCTTGAGCCTGTCCGCCACAAACCCTGCACGGGTTTTCTGGTACGACATCTCTGCATCGAGATAGGTCCGCGCATCCTCGAGAAGCGCCTCAAGATCATCGGCAAGCGAGCGCGTTTCCGCAGGCGGTTCAGCGTGGTGCGCCGATCCGTCCTGCGGGAATCTTGCGGCATGGGCGGCGTCGCTGGCCTGAAGCGGTTCGACGCCTTCGTCGTGTTTGACCTGCACCGTGACTTAACGGAACAAGCGGGCGAAGAAGAAGCCGACGATAGCTGCAAGGCCAACTGCGGTAGCGGGGCTCTTGCGGATGGCTTCACGCGATTCGTCTGCTAGTTCATCGAGGCTTTTCTCGTCGAGCTTGCGCGCGTTCTCCTGCAGCGATTGTGAGGCCGAGCGGGCATAATCGCCGTATTTCGGGCCGAGCTTCTCGTCCAGCGTCGGCGCATTCTCGTCAATCACCCGCGACAAGCCGGTAAGGGCCTCGCTAGCCTTATGCTTGCCTTCGACGGCGAGATCGCCAGCCTTGGACCTGGCGTCGGTTGACCACTCGCCACCGCGAACCTTGGCTTCTTCACGGTAACCGCTGGCGCGCAGCTTCGCTTCGTCACCAAGCGCAGCAGCACCGGCCTTCGCCTCGTCGAGAGCGGCATTGAAACGCGATTTCGCTTCCGCCGTGTTAGGCGATGCGTTGGTGGTAGTGGTTGTGGTTGCCCCCACGGTCTCGGTCGCATTGGGCGTTGCGGCGACGGTGGATGTGTTGGTTTCAGGCTTCTTGACTGCCATTGTTCTTTTCCCTTCCTGGGTTCACCTTGGTGTCCCTCAATTTCATAGGGGGGCTGCAATACCCCGGTTCAATCGCTTAACGCATGTTGCAGTGCAAAGTTCCGGGCGATAGGAGGCGCTAGGACCCGCCCAGCAGGAGCATCAAACCATGACCGCGATTATCGATATTCACGCCCGCGAAATCCTCGATTCCAGGGGCAATCCGACAGTCGAAGTCGATATTCTTCTGGAGGATGGCAGTTTCGGGCGCGCGGCGGTCCCCTCGGGAGCTTCGACGGGCGCGCACGAGGCGGTGGAACTGCGTGATGGTGACAAGGATCGCTATTTCGGCAAGGGCGTGACCAAGGCTGTCGATGCTGTCAACGGATCGATCTCGGAGCTTTTGCTGCTGGGGCCGGATGCGGAAAACCAGCGCGATATCGATATGGCGCTGATCGATCTCGACGGCACCGATAACAAGAGCAAGCTCGGTGCAAACGCGATCCTCGGTGTCAGCATGGCGGTGGCAAAGGCGGCTGCCAATTCTCGCGGTCTTCCGCTGTGGGCCTATGTCGGTGGCGTCTCGGCGCATGTACTGCCGGTGCCGATGATGAATATCGTGAACGGCGGCGAACATGCCGACAACCCCATCGACGTGCAGGAATTTATGGTGATGCCTGTCGGTGCGGATTCCATCGCCGAGGCCGTGCGTTGGGGCAGCGAGATTTTTCATACGTTAAAGAAAGGCCTGTCGGAAAAGGGGCTGGCCACTTCCGTGGGCGATGAAGGGGGTTTTGCACCCAATCTTGCCAGCACCCGCGATGCGCTGGATTTCATCATGACCAGCATCGAAAAAGCGGGCTTCACACCGGGCGACGATGTGGTGCTGGCCCTGGATTGCGCCTCCACCGAATTCTACCGCAATGGCAAATACGAGATCTCCGGCGAGAAGCTCTCGCTGACCGGGGACGAGATGGCAGCATACCTTGCCAGCCTTTGCGACGATTATCCCATCCTCTCCATCGAGGACGGCATGGGTGAAGACGATTTCGACGGCTGGAAAGCGCTGACCGACATGATCGGCGACCGTGTGCAACTGGTGGGAGACGACCTGTTCGTTACCAATCCAGACCGCTTGAAGATGGGTATCGAAAAAGGGCTGGCCAACTCACTGTTGGTAAAGGTCAATCAGATCGGCACGTTGACCGAGACGCTGACCGCCGTCGACATGGCAACCCGCGCAGGTTTCACCTCGGTAATGAGCCATCGTTCAGGTGAGACAGAAGATGCGACTATCGCGGATCTCGCAGTGGCCACCAATTGCGGTCAGATCAAAACCGGCTCGTTGGCGCGGTCCGATCGTCTGGCAAAATACAACCAGCTCATCCGCATCGAGGAAGAATTAGGCGACAGCGCAAAATATGCCGGTCGGGGCTGCTTTGGCAAGCTGGCGCGCTAACGACGTAGCCGCTGTAGTCGGTTACGAGGCAAGCAGGCAGGAAGTGCTCACCGGGGCCGTTTCCTGCCTGCTTGATAATACCGCCTCTGCCAGAAAAACCTACGCTGGGAGGATTGGGGCTCAGCTGAACTTTGCGCTCAGCTCCAGCATACGGATTGCGGCCTGCGCCGCCTCTCCGCCCTTGTTCTTTTGCGCGGGGTCAGCACGGACCAGTGCCTGCTCCTCGTTCTCGGTTGTCAAAATACCGTTGCCGATGGGTATACCGTCCATGGTGAGCGCCATGATCGCGCGTGCGCTCTCCCCTGCCACGATCTCGAAGTGGTAGGTCTCTCCCCGGATTACCACGCCGATGGCGATAAAGCCGTCGTACTTGTCGCTCTCCGCCGCCAGCGCGATTGCTCCGGGCACTTCCAGCGCACCTGGCACAGTGATTAAGTCGGCCTCGTGCCCTGCCGATTTAAGGGCATCTTTCGCACCTTCGATCAGCATGTCGTTCAGGTGACCGTAGAAACGGGCTTCGACGATTAGAAACTTGGCCATGGGTTACTCCGGAATCGGACGGGTTTCGACCACCGTGATGCCGTAACCTTCGAGGCCAACGACATTGTGGTGCGAATTGGAAAGCAGGATCATGTCGGTCACGCCTAGATCGGCGAGTATTTGCGCGCCGATGCCGTACTCACGAAGTTCGCCACTGCCATGCTGGACGCCTGCGATTTCGGTTTCCAGAGAAGTCGGTTTGTTGGGCATGATCAGGACAATCAGGCCTTCGCCTTCCTCCCCGATCGCCGCCATCGAACGTTGCAAAGCGCGTTTCTTTTCACCGCTGCGACCCAGCACATCGTCGAAAATGGAAATGGCGTGCATCCGGGTCAGGATGGGTTTGTCGGGTACGACGTGGCCCTTCTGCAATACGAGATTGATCGAGCCATCCACCGTGTTTCGGTAGCTTGCCGCCCGCCAGTCACCGCCGTAATCGGACTGGAACGTGCTCTCGTTGGTCCTTTTAACAAGGTGATCGTTGCGCATGCGGTATTCGATCAGATCACGGATTGTGCCGATCTTCATGCCATGTTTGCGAGCAAAGCCGACAAGGTTTTCAAGCCTAGCCATGGTGCCGTCTTCATTCATGATCTCGCAGATCACGCCACTAGGATTGAGACCGGCAAGACGGGAAATGTCTACGGCAGCTTCGGTATGGCCGGCGCGTACCAGCACGCCGCCATCGCGCGCTATCAGCGGGAAGACGTGGCCGGGCGTGACGATATCTTCCGGGCCTTTCGAAGAATCGATGGCGACAGAGACGGTGCGCGCCCGATCAGCTGCGCTGATGCCCGTTGTAACGCCCTCGCGCGCCTCAATGGCCACCGTGAAAGCGGTCTGCTGGCTCTCGCGATTGCGATTGCTCATCATCTCCAGACCGAGTTCATTACCGCGCCGGGAAGTGAGCGAGAGGCAGATCAAGCCGCGTCCGTGGGTGGCCATGAAATTGATGGCGTTGGGCGTTGCCATCTGGCCCGGGATAATAAGATCGCCTTCGTTTTCGCGATCCTCGTCATCGACCAGGATATACATTCGCCCGTTGCGCGCTTCCTCGATAATCTCCTCTATGCCGACCAGAACGGGCGTCTCGTCATTGTCGGTAAGGAAATGGTCGAGCTTCGTGAGGGTGTCGGATGTAGGGTTCCAACCGTCTTCGTTGCAATCGCGCAAGGTGTTGGCATGAAGACCGGCAGCGCGGGCGAGGCCGGCGCGGGTCATCTTTCCGTCGGCAATGATTTCGCGGACGCGGGCTATTATCAAATCACTCATGACCGGGCGCATATCACATCGCAATGTGATGGCAAGTCTGTGCCATCACATTCCTTGTGCAAATTCCCACTTGCGCCCGGGCCGGCGAAAACGCAAAGAGCCGGTATGAGCGATCCAGGACAGAGCCACGAAGAGCTGGTGGAAGCTTTCCGCGAATCGATGCGCCACGTTGCAGCCACGGTATACGCCGTCACCACCAGCGACGGTGGACAACGTTATGGTATCCTTGCAACCGCTGTCAGTTCCCTCAGTTTCGAGCCTCCATCCCTGCTGGTTTGTATCAACCGCACAGCATCGCTGCATGACCCTCTTGAACGGGCGGAACGCTTCTGCGTGAACGTGCTGGGTCTCGGCAACCGCGATGTCGCAGAGCATTTCATGCGGCCCGATGAAGACCGTTTTTCAGTGGGCGATTGGCTTGAGGCCGAGGGCACGCCGGTCCTGCGTACTGCGCAATCCAGCCTGGTATGTCGCGCGGTGCATCGTCACGAGTTCGGCACGCACACGATTTTCATCGGGGAGTTGTTGGCAGCCAAGCATCGCCAGGATGCCACGCCGTTAACCTATTTCGATCGCAACTACATTGACATCAGCGAGGCTCCGAAGGGCTTTACCCGTAAGGATTAGTCGCTTGCAAAAGTCTGGTCTCTGCGACCGAGAAGGTGTCCTGGCCAGGTCGGGCCGCGCCTCGATACAAGATAGCGGGCGATCTCCTGCTCGATCATATCGGCACGGGCAGTCTGCGTCGGGTAGATGAAGCTGGGCAAAGCTCCTCCTCCAGCGATGAGACCTTCGGCGGAACGCCAGAACTGCGGCGCGATTATCGGATCGTAACCCCCGTTGGCCAGTAGGTGTGCCGATAGCCTGTCTGCTTCGATCTCCGCTTGCCGGTTCACTCGCTGGTTGCGACCCAGGTGGCGCAGGATGCTGACGTTATCGATACCTCCCTCTACCTTGCGGCGGCGGTGTTCCAGCACGCTATGCGCTAGTTCGTGCGCCACGATCACGGCAAGCTGTTCATCGGAAAGGCTTGCGGCAAAATCGAAGCGCACCTGGATTACGCGGCCGTCGGAGCGAGCGTTGAAGTCGTCGCCAACCAGGATCTCCACCAACGCGCGGCATCCCGTTGGCGCTTCAAATCGCAGTTCATGGATATTGCCATCGCGCGATATCGAGAGTTCGAGCGGATCGTCCGATCCGATATCGGAGAGGGTGAAGAAGGCGACTTCGCGCAAATGGCTGTCGCCATCCAGTCTCATGCTGGTGATAGGGATGCCGTTGATCGACACGATGCCGTCGTTCGCTTGCAGCCCTGCTCGTTCCGCCGCCGAACCGGGCACGATCGCGGCTATCGACAGTGGGCCGTTCGTGAAGAAAGGTTCCGCTCCCTCGCCATACTGGTCGAGACTGTGCAAAATCATACCCGTCACAGGCATGGTCTTGCGGCAAAGTCGGACATTGCCGATCAGCAACGCATCCGCAATGCGCGCAAGGCGCAGATCCTGCGCAGCGAGATCGGCGTTCTGCGCACGGGCGATCGGGGTGAGGGCGATCAGGATCGAGAAGAATAGAGTACCAAGCAAGCAACGCATGGGCGAGGACTAGCAGCTTTCATGCATTGGCGCGGCCTTCAATCCTGTCGATAGACGAAACCTCGGTACGGCTACCGTCGTGCTAATTTCACCCCTTAGCGATGTCATCACGAACCTCTCCAGCCACATGATGTTTAGCGACCTGGCGTAATCTCAGGCAAAGCGGTTTTTCGAGATAGTTGTGGGCTGATCTCTTCAAAACCATCCGACCGATGGCATCAGGGAGGGACTATCTCGCCAAAGGTAAAAGGAATGGTGGACGCACTAGGGTTCGAACCTAGGACCCGCTGATTAAGAGTCAGCTGCTCTACCAACTGAGCTATGCGTCCATGCTAGCGATGTGTCGCTGGCTACCTGTGATTCGCAGGTGCGAATCGCCGGGAGGCGCTCATATAGCGGTTGTTTCCGGCATGAAAAGGGGCTGCGTTACAATCCCGCCAAACTTGTTCGTCATGACGTCCGCCGGTTCCAGCGCTCCACCATCATAAGTGCGCCGACGCAAACCATGTTGGTCATCATCGAGGAACCGCCGTGGCTCATGAACGGCAGGGGGATTCCCACGACCGGTGCCAGCCCCATCACCATCATAAGATTCACGGCGACGTAGAAAAAGATCGTGGCCGTCATGCCGCCAGCCAGAAGCCGCGCAAAACGGGTCTGGGCTTCACGTGCGATAAGTAGCCCCCAGCGCAGCACGATGCCGAAGACCAGCAGGACGAAGAGTCCGCCGATCAGGCCCCATTCCTCTGCCATGGTGGCGAACACGAAGTCTGTATGAGGTTCAGGCAGATAGTCCAACTGGCTTTGCGAACCTTCGCCAAACCCCTTGCCCGCCAGTCCGCCCGAGCCAATGGCGATCTTCGATTGAATGATGTGATAACCGCTTCCCTGCGGATCGCTGGCAGGATCGAGAAAGGTCAGTACGCGCTGTTGCTGGTACGGCTGAAGGCCGAAGAAATAGGCAATCGGCGCCAGGATCAGCGCGGCGATGCCGCCGCCGATGAACCATTTCTGCGGGATGCCTGCAAGGAACATCACCACCACGCCGCCAAAGGCGATTGCGAGTGAAGTACCAAGATCGGGTTGCAGGAGGACGAGTCCGACAGGCAGTATTATCAGACCGATAGGCACCAGCAATGCCCGCCAGCTGCTTATCATACCAACAGGCAGCGTGTGATAGAACGCGGCAATGATCAGGACGATGCCGGGCTTCATCAACTCCGACGGCTGAAGCCGCATGAAGCCAAGCTCTAGCCATCTCTGGCTACCACCGCCAAGCTGCCCGACCAGCTCCACGGCAATGAGCAGCACCAGGGTGATAACATAGGCCGGAACTGCAACGAGCTTCGCCCAGTCCTCAGGAAAGTAGGACATGACGAGCGCGACGAAGAGAAACACGCCAAAACGAATAAGGTGCGAATCCGCATAGGGGTTCATCGAGCCGCCCGCAGCCGAGTGCAGCACAGCGGCCCCGAATGCGACAAGCAAGGTAAGAGGGATCACAACCCGCCAGGGGAATTCAGCGATTGGAGCGGGGAGGGTGATCTCTCCCCTCATGTCGTCGCTCCGTCAGCGCTTGGATTGGCTTCGTCTCGCGGTGTGAACACGCGCTCGGTTTCCTGGTCGGGCCCGGAATAGGCAGCGCGAGCCTCCGCATCCACTTGCTCGGCGAGCCGGACGGGTGGCGGTGCCGGCGGCAGGTTCACGCCAGCGGCGGTCGCATATTGCTGGTATTGCGTATCGAGCCGTTGCTGGGCCGTTCCGCCCCACTGCTCCTCCAGCGTGTGCAGGGCATCGAGACCTTTTTGGGGATCGAGCAAGAAGGTCATCACATCGCGCGCAACCGGATAGGCTGCACCTGATCCGCCACCATGTTCGATCACCACGGCACCGGCATAGCGCGGGTTGTCGAACGGCGCGAAAAACACGAACAGGCCGTGATCGCGGTATTTCCACGGACCGGATCTACCGTCCGATACGCTGAGACTGACAACCTGCGCCGTACCGGTCTTGCCTGCCATCAGCACGTCTTCGATAGGCAACCGTGCACGACCGGCCGTGCCTGGTCCGTTGACGACATCACTCATCGCCTGGCGGATGTAACTGATTTCGTCGTTTCTGAAATCCAGAGATGCAAACGGCGACTGCTCGCCAACCTTGAGGAGTGATGGCGTTACCTTGCGTCCCGTGGCAATCCGCGCTGACATGACTGCCAATTGCAGCGGGCTTGCGAGATAGTAGCCTTGGCCGATCGATGCGTTCACCGTGTCGTAAGGCTGCCACTCCGACCCGTATTTCTCCAACTTCCAGGCTGGATCGGGCACGGTGCCGTAGAACTGGCTGGCCACCGGAAGATCGAACTCTTGACCAAGGCCGAATTGCCGGGCGTAATCGGCAACCTTGTCAAACCCGACCTGTTGAGCAAAATGATAGAAATAGCTGTCGCAGCTCTGATAAATGGCCTTGGCCATATCCACACGGCCATGGTTGCTCCAGCAGTTGAAGAAACGATTGCCGATCCGCCGCCCGCCGCCGCAGATGATCGTCTCATCGGGCGATACGCCCTCGTGCATGAAAGCCATGGAGTGCATCGGTTTGATAGTAGAACCGGGCGGATAGAGGCCTTTTAGCGTCTTGTTGCGCAAGGGAACGCGATCATTCTCGCGCAACATCGCGAATTCGACCCTGCCAATGCCGTCGGAAAAGCTGTTTGGATCGAAGCTGGGCATGGAGGCCATGCACAAGAGTTCACCACTGGCGCAGTCCATCACGACCACGGATCCCGACTCCAGCCCTATCCGGCGTGCAGCGTAGTCTTGCAAGGGTCCATCGATGGCAAGCTGGACAGCTTCGCCCTGAACATCGTCGCGCGTTTCCAGATCGCGCACGATACGGCCCGAAGCCGTAACTTCCACGCGCCGGGCACCCGGTTCGCCCCGCAAGCGCTGTTCGAATTGCTTTTCGATCCCGTCCTTGCCCAGCTTGAAACCGGGCGTAAGCAAGAGCGGTTGCGGCTCCTCGTCGTATTCTTCGCGGCTGGGGGCGCCGACGTAGCCGAGCAAATGTCCGACAGAAGCACCTGTGGGATAAAAGCGCGAGAACCCGCGCTGCGGGATGACGCCCGGCAATTCGGGAATTCTAACGCTGATCGCGGCGAATTTCTCGTAATCCAGCCCGTTGGCAACCGGTACCGCCGCAAAACCCGCCGAATCTTCCAGCCTGTCGCGCAGGTCGGCTTTTTCCGCCTCGGTAAATTCGAGCAGCTCGCTAACGACTTCAACGGTCTTATCGGGGTCTTTCAGCCGCTCGGGAATGATATCAACCCGGAAATCTGCGCGGTTGGAAGCGAGGGGAGAACCGTTGCGATCGAGAATCCATCCCCTTCGCGGTGGAATCAGGCTGAGATTGACGCGATTGCTCTCCGCCTCCATCTCGTATTTTTCGTTCTCGGCAACGGCGATATAGCCCATTCGCGCGGCCAGAAGCAGCCCGATACCGCCTTGTACCGACCCGATGACAAAGCTGCGCCGGTCGAAGGTTTCCTTCAGCGAATTCGATGTAAGATTACGATCCATGGCCTAACCGATCCGCCTCACGCGTGTCAGTCGCAGATTATCGAGCAGAGAAACCATCTTGGCCACAATTGGAAACGCGATCACCGAAAGCAAGACCTGGGGTATAAGAATAGGCAGCCGGTCGAGGCCGATTTCTGCTCCGGAAAACAAGGCACTAACCAGAAGATATATCGGAATGAACACGGCTGCGACCAGCCAGTCCTGCCAGAAGCTGCGCCATGGGAACCGCAGTTCGATCAATTCAAGCGAGATCATGGTGAGCGAAAATAGCAGGATGCTGCTGCCCATAGGCTGACCGGAATAAAGATCGTTGAAGAGACCGAGCGGCAACCCAGCCCACATGGGTAGGACGCCGGGTCTCGCCAGCCGCCAGGCCAGCAGAACGAGATAGCCGAGCGGCGGCAAGATCGGAGCGGGTGCGATTACCGGTAGAAGCGGCGTCAGTGATCCCAACATCGTTGTAATCCACGGTACGCCATAGGCGAGCACGGGGGAGTGAGCCCGGTTGATCTTGCTGCCATATGCGTCACGCCGCGCGCCGGGGGCCAGCCTTTCCATTATTCTTCCGCTTGGTCTGGTTCGAGAGGGTCTCCCATCGTATCCATCAGATCGCCTTGCCAGGCAGGCTTCACGATCACGACATCGGTCGCCGCCGGATTGCTGAGCAATTGGCCGATCGCACCGTCATCGGTAATTTCGCTCACCATGGCGACGGCAGTGCCCGGATGAAACATACCCCCTGCGCCTGATGTCACGAAGATATCGCCGACTTCCAAAGGATTGATACCAAGGTTGATCAGACGAATGCGCAGTGAACCGTCAGCGCGTCCTTCGGCAAAGGCGACGGTGTTATCCGTGGCGCGGCGGACAGGCACGACGCTGTCCGTGTCGGTCAACAGCAATACACGGGACGTGTTCGATCCTGCTTCCAACACGCGGCCCACCAGGCCGAGCGGCGATGTTACCGGCATGCCAGAATCCACGCCATCGTTACGGCCAGCCGAAAGATAGGCAAAACGTCGTGTGCTGGTCGAGGTCGAACCGATCAGACGCGCCACGGCTACAGGAGCGACATCGCCATCCTCAAGGTTTAGAACAGCCTTCAGGCGCTGATTCTCCTGCTCCAGCGCACGGGCCTCCACCAGCCGAACGCGGGCGATCTTGATCTCTTCCTCAAGCTCTGCATTCTTGCTCCCGGCGTTGTAATAGCTGTCTCTTATACACATCTGACGCTGCCGACGAGCGATCTAGTGTAG
>OJED01000190.1_pt1 | contig 16118 bp, 15 predicted proteins | sample 1593181 | NCBI WGS metagenome assembly OJED01 (sample SAMN05416772, study PRJEB24817) | seawater metagenome | isolation source: Sea water | place: Canada:Atlantic | collected 2013-07
CGCTCGTCGGCAGCGTCAGATGTGTATAAGAGACAGGAGCTGGACGAGGCGCCGGGTTTCCGTCGACATGGTTGTTTCACGCAGTTGCAGCGGGCTCATCTCACCCAGGCCCTTGAAGCGCTGGACGTTGGGCGTGCCACGCTTGTTAGCGAGCTGCTTGAGAATGGCGGCTTTTTCGCTCTCATCCAGGGCGTAATGCACTTCTTTGCCCAAATCGATGCGGTAAAGCGGTGGCATCGCGACATAGACATGGCCTGCATCCACCAAACTGGGAAAGTGGCGCACAAACAGCGCGCAGAGCAGCGTCGCGATGTGCAGGCCGTCGGAGTCGGCATCGGCGAGAATACAGATCTTGTGATAGCGCAGCTTTTCCAGGTTGAATTCGTCGCGCAGGCCGGTGCCCATCGCCTGGATCAGAGTGCCGACCTCTTTCGAAGATATGATCCGGTCAAACCGCGCGCGCTCCACATTCAGGATCTTGCCCTTCAGCGGCAGGATCGCCTGATACCCTGAATCGCGCCCGCTCTTGGCGGAGCCGCCGGCGGAATCGCCCTCCACCAGGAAAATTTCGGACTTGGCCGGATCGCGTTCGCGGCAATCGGACAACTTGCCCGGCAGGCTGGCGACGCTCATCGCGCCCTTGCGGCTCATCTCGCGCGCCTTGCGCGCAGCCTCGCGGGCGGCGGCGGCATCGATGATCTTCTGGACGATGGCCTTCGCCTCATTGGGGTTTTCTTCCAGCCATTCACCCATCTTTTCGCCCATCAGCGATTCGAGCGGCTGGCGCACCTCGGAGGAAACCAGCTTGTCCTTCGTCTGACTGCCGAACTTGGGATCGGGCAGCTTCACGCTGACGATTGCGGTCAGGCCTTCGCGCATGTCTTCGCCCGAGAGGGAAACCTTCGTGTTCTTCAGCAGCCCTGCGGAGTTGGCATAGTTGTTCAGCGTGCGGGTCAGCGCGGCGCGGAATGCGGCAAGGTGCGTGCCGCCGTCGCGCTGCGGGATGTTGTTGGTGAAGGTGAGCACGTTCTCGTAGTAGGAATCGTTCCATTCCAGTGCCACGTCGATACCGATGCCATCCTTCTCAGCCGAAACGGAAATGGGTTCGGGCACCAGCGGCGCCTTGTTGCGATCCAGATATTTCACGAAAGCCGCGATGCCGCCTTCGTAGAACAGATCATGCTCCAGCGGTTCCTCGTGCCGCCTGTCTCGCAGCAGAATGCGCACGCCGGAATTGAGGAAGGCCAGTTCGCGGTAGCGGTGCTCCAGCTTGTCGAAATCGAATTCGATGACGTTCTTGAAGGTGTTCTCGCTCGCCTTGAAGGTGACACGCGTGCCTTTCTTCAGGCCATTCTCGTCGGCATTGCTTTCTACCGGTGGGGCATCGCCCACGATGCGCAAGGGCTCCACCGCATCGCCGTGCTCGAAGCGCATCCAGTGTTCCTTGCCGTCGCGCCAAACGCGCAGCTCCAGCCATTCGGACAGCGCATTCACCACCGATACGCCCACACCATGCAAGCCGCCCGAGACCTTGTAGGCGTTGTCGTCGCTCGTGTTCTCGAACTTGCCGCCCGCATGCAGTTGAGTCATGATGACTTCCGCTGCGGAGACGCCCTCCTCCTTGTGGATGTCCACCGGAATGCCGCGGCCATTGTCTTCCACGCTGACCGAATCGTCCGGGTTCAGTTCGATCAGCACCAGGTCGCAATGTCCGGCCAGTGCTTCGTCGATGGCATTGTCGGAGACTTCGAACACCATGTGGTGCAGGCCCGATCCATCGTCGGTATCGCCGATATACATGCCGGGGCGCTTGCGCACCGCATCCAGCCCTTTCAGGACCTTGATGCTGTCGGATGAGTATTCGCCGTTCTGGCGCGCTTTCTCGGGGGTCTTCTCAGGCGTGTTTTCCATGGGGACGATATAGGCACTACGCCGCCCATGCGGAAGGCTGGCGGTCGCGCTCCACGCGCTTTTCCACGCCTTACCGGTACGTTTACCAAGAACGGGCCTGTTTGCACCGTTTCGGGACGCCTTCTTTGCCGATGTAGCAGCGCATCGCCCGCTTTGCTTTGACAGCGCCGAGAAACACGCGAATCAAACGACAGGGGTAAAGTCATGAAGAACAAACTTGCGCTGGGCGCTGCAATCATGGCGATGGGTTTTGCAACACCCGCGCAGGCAGACATCCTGAATTACGATGTATCGAATGCCACCGGGGGCGATTGTGCGCATGGCCTGTGGACCAACACGCTCAACAGCGGGTGCGATCGGTATTACTCCTTTCAGGACGGTTCGCTCTTCTCCGTAGATACAGACAATGGCACCGGCACCTTTACCGGCACCGCGATTAACAAGTCCGGCACGGTGGCAACGCTGGATCTGTCGCTGTCCGGTCTGCTCGACACGCTGGACGGCACGGGCTTTGGCTACAAGGCTGGCGGCGGCGCCTATGATCCCGCCAACCAGGACTATTTCACTTCCGCCCTCGGCACGATTACCATCGGCGGCACGCCGTATACGTTGAATCCGCTCGATCCCATGGCGGGCAATACCGTTTTCCAGTTCGGCACTGGCGCGAACGACAAGACAGGCGATTTTGGCGGTTCGGCATGGCTTAACGTCCTGAAACCCACGGGCTGGGCGCTGCCGCATTTCGATATCAATTTCGACCTGACCCGCTCACCCACGCAGGTTCCCGCTCCAGCGGGTGCATTGCTGCTGGGCCTGGGCCTTGCAGGAGTATGGGGCGCGCGTCGTCGCAAGGCGAAGACTGCAGCCTGAATTCCCATTCGGCAATTAAGACTGCAGCCTGAATTCCCATTCGGCAATTACGCCACAGGGCGGATTGTCATTAGCAGAACCTGAGCGAGGCCGGGCCGAAAGGCTTAGGTCTCGCTTAAGGCATTTGCGCTAGGTTCGCGCGCATGAAGAAGAACTCCTTACTCGTGCTCTCCACGCTTGCCCTTTCCCTTGCAGCCTGCGGGCTTGGCAGCGGCGACCCCCTGGTCGAGGCGCAGGCCGCTTTCGAACAGGGCGATTACCGCACGGCGCGCATTGCGCTGGTCGAGGCGATGGACAATCCGGAAAGCGCAGCCGCCGCCGCGCCGCTTTACGCCCGAACCCTGTTGGCGTTGGGCGATGGGGAGGGCGCGCAGCGCATCATCGACCGGATGCGCGAATCGGGCGAAGCGCCTGCTGATATCGACGCGCTGGCAGCCCACGCAGCGTTCCTGCGCGGCGATCCGCAAGAAGCCTTCGCACGCAGCGAATTGCCGGGGGCACAGAATGCGCTGGGCGCATGGGTTGCCATCCGCGCGCTTACCGCGCTCAATCGCGAAGAGGATGCCTTGGCCCGCGCCGATCAGGCAGTGGCTGCCTATCCCGACGACGCCCGGCTGCTGGCTACCCGCGGCGCCATGGCGCTTGCGCAAAGGCAAGTTGCCGCCGCAAAGCATTGGTCAGTCCGCGCACTGGATGCAGACGGGACGCAACTCGACGCGCTGATGCTGGCAGGGCAGTTGCGCTTGTTGCGATCCGATTATGCAGGGGCGCGAACATTCTATGCCCGTGCGCACCAGCATCACCCGGTCGATCTGGACGCCCTGTTCGCGCTCGCCGCAACAGAGGCTGACCTCGGCAATGCCAAGGCGGCGGCAGGCCATCTCGATACATTGCTGTCTGCCGCGCCCGGCCATCCGCTGGCGCTGCTGCTGAGCGCGCGGCTGGCGTTCGAGGAAGGCGATCTGGACGAGGCGAATGCCATCCTCCAGCGCAGCGAAAGCGATATAGCAAAGCTGCCTAGCGGTCGGCTGCTGATGGGCGAGGTGGCCTATTTGCGCGGCCTGCCCGCACAGGCCATCGTGCACTTGCGAGAGTTTCTGAAAACCCAGCCCGGCCATGCCCACGCAAGCACGGTCTTGGCGCAGGCCTATGCCGGGGAAGGAGAAGCGCGCCGCGCCTTCGATCTTGTGGCACCCTTGGCGGATAGCGCCACGGCCACGCCGCAACTGCTCGCACTGGCATCCCGGCTTTCTGAAGAACTGGGGCAGGAGGATCGCTTTGCCGCGCGTCTGGCTGGTGCGCGCCCGCAAGGTTTTGCGGCGAGGGCGAGCGAGGCACAGGATGCGCTGCTGGCGGGCGAGGCGAAGAAGGCAGAACGGCTTTACGCCGCGCTACTGGCCGATGGCGGGCAAAGCGACGCTGTAATCCTCAACAACGCCGCGCATGCTGCGCTGGGCGTGGGTGACAAGGCGCAGGCGTTGCACCGCGCGCGTGGGGCCTATGCCCTGACGCCGCGCGACCCGCGCGTGGCCGATACGCTGGGTTGGGCATTGCTGGAAAACGGGGAGGCTTCTGCCGGATTGCGGCATCTGGAAACGGCGATGGCGGCGCAGCCGGGCAACCTGCAGATCCGCTGGCATTATGCCAATGCACTGATCGCCAACGGGCGCGGCGCGGAAGCGCGACCCATTATCGCCGAAATGCGTGAATTTGCCGGGGCTTCGCAGCGCGAGGCCATGGACGAAATTCTCGCCCGACTCTGACTGCAAACGGCATCGGGTCCGAACCCGGATACGAAAATGGCCGCCCCTGGGGAGGAGCGGCCATGTGTTCGGCCCGGAAACGAGGGGGTTTGGAGAGGATGTCTCCGGGCCTTGGGGTCTGTCGTGCCCGCTCTTACAGAATGCCGTACAGCAAGGTGGTGCTGAGGGTGATCGCTGCGAGCGATGCAAGGATATTCGGTGCGAAATGCCGCATGGTTACATCGTCCTGTTGCTTGAGAAATTCACCGGGGTGCCCCGTCGTCGAGGGGCAGATGGCGCTTGATTGAAAATTATGCAAATGCGAAATAATCGACAAGTGTTGCGCATTTTGCAATCGCCACTTTTCACTGTTGCAAAGTGGCATGCTGGACACGGACGCGGCCTTTGGGCAATGCGCTGCCATGCAGGCAGATCATCTTCCCGATTCCATCCTTATCGTCGATTTCGGCAGCCAGGTAACGCAGTTGATAGCGCGCCGCGTGCGCGAGGCGGGCGTCTATTCCGAGATCGCGCCGTTCACCCAGGCGCAAGAGGCGTTCGAACGGATGAAGCCGAAGGGCATTATCCTCTCGGGCTCTCCTGCCGGTGTGCCCGATGACGGTTCACCACGCGCGCCGCAAGTCCTGTTCGAAAGCGGGCTGCCGATCCTCGGCATCTGCTACGGCCAGCAGGTGATGACACACCAGCTGGGCGGGGAAGTTCGGCCCGGCCACGAAACCGGTGAAGGCGGCGAATTCGGCCGAGCATTCCTGACCGTTACTGCCGATTGCGCGCTGTTCGATGGGCTGTGGCAAAAGGGTGAACGGCACCAGGTGTGGATGAGCCACGGCGACAAGGTAACACAGTTTGCCGATGGTTTCGAAATCGTCGCCACCAGCGACGGTGCACCTTTCGCCGTGATCGCCGACGAGAAACGCAAGTTCTACGGCACGCAGTTCCATCCGGAGGTGGTCCACACGCCCGATGGCGGCAAGTTGCTGTCCAACTTTGCGCGCCACGTATGCGGCCTTGCCGGTGACTGGACCATGGCCGAATTTCGCGCCACCAAGATCGCCGAAATCCGCGAGCAGGTGGGTGATGGCAAAGTCATCTGCGGCCTTTCCGGCGGTGTCGATTCCGCCGTTGCAGCCGTGTTGATCCACGAAGCCATAGGCGAACAGCTGACCTGTGTTTTCGTCGACCACGGCCTGATGCGACAGGGCGAGGCCGAACAGGTCGTCAGCCTGTTCAAGGGGCACAACAATATCCCGCTGGTGCACGTGGATGCAGAAGAGATGTTCCTTTCCGGTCTGAAAGGCGAGACCGACCCCGAGAAAAAGCGCAAGTTCATCGGCAAGACCTTCATCGACGTGTTCGAGGAAGAGGCGAGGCGGATCGGCGGGGCGGATTTCCTGGCGCAGGGCACGCTCTATCCTGACGTGATCGAAAGCGTTTCCTTCACCGGCGGGCCATCGGTCACGATCAAGAGCCATCATAATGTGGGCGGCCTGCCCGAACGCATGAACATGCAACTGGTGGAGCCCTTGCGCGAGCTGTTCAAGGACGAGGTGCGGGATCTGGGTCGCGAACTGAGCCTGCCGGAGGCATTCGTCGGGCGGCATCCGTTCCCCGGTCCCGGCCTCGCCATCCGCATCCCGGGCGAAGTGACGAAAGAGCGCTGTGATATCCTGCGCAAGGCCGACGCGATCTACCTCGAGGAAATTCGCAACGCAGGGCTGTATGACGCGATCTGGCAAGCCTTTGCCGTGCTGCTGCCGGTGAAGACCGTGGGCGTGATGGGCGATAGCCGCACCTACGACAGCGTATGCGGCCTGCGTGCCGTGACCAGCACCGACGGCATGACGGCGGACGTCTACCCCTTCGACGCCAGTTTCCTGACCCAGTGCGCGACACGCATCGTGAACGAAGTGCAGGGCATCAACCGCGTGGTTTACGACTACACATCGAAACCGCCCGGAACGATCGAATGGGAATAGGTCGCGCGCGCTGACACCTCGGCGGAACAAGCGATGCTGAGCATTCGTTGAGCTGGCAACAAGTCAATTTGTCAGAGGACCTTCGTCATGCTTCTTCGCACCGTCACCATCAGCGCCGCCGCCCTTTCGCTAGGTGCCTGCGAAACCGTGCAACAGACGTATACGGAAGCCATCTCGTCCACCTACGATGCGGAACTGCGCGGGTCCAACGAGGTCGGGCCGGGCGATCCTGATGGCTATGGGACGGCGGAAATCAGCTTTTCCGACGAATTGACCCGTGTGTGCTGGGACTTGAACGACCTGCAGAACCTTGGTCCTATAACAGGGGCGCATATCCATCGCGGCGCTGCGGGAGAGGATGGGCCCGTGGTTTTGCCTTTCACCCGTTCTACCGAAGGCGCCTGGCGCGGGTGCAGTACCGATACAGACTGGGTGCAGCGCGCCTTCTCCGAAGGGCTGTCCAATTACTACGTGAATGTCCACACGGCGGAATATCCCAACGGAGCTATTCGCGGGCAGTTGCGCCAGTAGTCTGACCGCTCGGCGCGTGACGACGTTGCGGCAGCGGCGGCAACGCACTATTCTGATTGGCCAAAGAAAATCTGGCTACCGCCGCAGATCTTCTGCGGGGCGAAGCGGAACGGCGATGCCCACCTGTCCGTTAACGGCGCGAAACGCATCGAACGATTGCAAAGGACAACCTATGGCTCGCGATAACAACCCCACCCATAACGCCGCCCTGCTCAACCCCGTGACTGCTGGCGACATCACTTTTTCCAACCGCGTATGGATGGCTCCGCTCACGCGCAGCCGCTCCACGGCCGGGGACAATGAGCAAACTCCACTGCACGCGCTGTATTATGCGCAGCGCGCGGGCGCTGGCCTGATCGTCTCCGAGGCCACGCAGATCAGCCAGCAGGCTCAGGGTTATGCCTGGACGCCGGGGATTCATTCCGACGAGCAGGTGGAAAGCTGGAAGCTTGTAACCGGTGCAGTGCACAATGCAGGTGGCCGCATATTCTGCCAGCTATGGCATGTCGGCGCTATCAGTCACCCTGTGTTCCAGCCCGATGGAGGAGCGCCGGTATCCTCCAGCGCCTGGACGCCCGAAGGCGAGGCGTTCGTCGGCGATCGCCACTCCGATGGTCCTACCGTGCCGCACGAACAGGCGCGGGCACTGTCGCGTGACGAGATCGACGCGGTAATCGAGGACTACCGCCATGCCGCCCGCCAGGCTGCAAAGGCGGGCTTCGATGGCGTGGAGTTGCACGCAGCCAACGGTTACCTGATCGACCAATTCATGCGCTCCGGCGTGAACGCGCGGGACGACGAGTTCGGCGGCAGCCTGGAGAACCGTCTGCGCCTTCTGGGCATGGCAATCGACGCGCTTACCGAAGAACTGCCTGCGGGGCGTGTGGGCGTGCGCCTTACCCCTATCGGCGGAGCCGGTGGCAGCCACGATGAAAAGCCGGAAGAGACCTATCCCGCCGCGGCAAAGATGCTGTCGGGGCGAGGGCTTGCCTATCTGCACGTGGTGCGCGCCACCGATCACGGCGGCGCTGACGACAACCAGTCGCGCGGCGATGCAGTCCTGAAGGCCATGCGAGAGAATTTTGATGGCGTGTTTGTCGCCAACGGCAATCTCTCTCCCCAAGATGCCGTCCGCTGGTTGGAGGAGGATCGCGCCGATGCCGTGGCTTTTGGTCGCGATTTTATCGCCAATCCCGATTTGCCGCAGCGCATCGCGCAAGGCGGCCCATATAACGAGCCGGACTACGAGACGTTCTATGGTGGTAATGCCCATGGCTATGTCGATTATCCAACGCTCGATATCGTTGACGATCCACTGCCCGGTGGATGATCGCATGGCAGCGCGCACGCTGAAAAACGATGCTGGATAAAGCGCATGTGGAGGAGGTTTACCGCCGCCTTTCCCGAGCCATGCCGGGCCGGACCTCCGACGCGAAAGGGCCCAAGGGTCAACCCGATGCCTTCCGCTCCTGCCTATCCTGTATGCTTTCGGCCCAGTCGCTGGACCGCAACACCGCGGCTGCGGCGGAGGCGCTGTTCGCGCTGGCGACCACGCCGGAAGATATGCTGGCGTTATCGGACGATCAGGTGGCGCGGGCAATAAAGCCGTGCGGCCTTTACAACATGAAGACGCGCAACATCCGCAATTTCTGCACAGCGTTGCTGGAGACGCACGGCGGCGTAGTACCGGACACGCGCGCGGGATTGTTGAGCCTTCCTGGGATAGGACGCAAATGCGCCGACATCGTGCTGAGCTTCACCTTCGGTAAGGACGTGATTGCGGTAGACACGCATGTGCACCGCGTGTGCAACCGTATCGGACTGACAGAGGCGAAAACGGCAGACAGGACCGCGCAGCAACTGGAGGCACGGTCGCCAGACTGGGCTTTGCGCGACGGTCACTTCTGGCTTATCCAGTTCGGTAAGCAGGTTTGCCGCGCACGTGCTCCAGATTGCGAGACGTGTGCGGTAGGTGATCTGTGCGAATATTACGCCGCCATGGCCGGGGAGCAGATATGAGTTGGGATGACTATTTCGCCGAGGATGCGGGGGCTGCCGAAGCCGAAGGGCGCGGCAAGTCGCGCACGCTGACGGTAGGGTGGACGGTGAAATGGGATGCGACGGGGCGCGCGATCTGGGCACCCCCCAAGGCCTTCAGCCGCTCCGACCCCAAATCCAGTAGCGCAAAATCCATCCAGGCCTGTCCAGCCGCGATTGATTTTGATCGCCGGCATTTCGTCATTCCCTGCCCGGTGGACCTGGAACTGGCCTTTGTCCGCAATGCGCAAGGGCAGCTGCAACTGGTGGACAGCAAGGGCGAACAGTCAGGCATGAGGCCGCAGGGCCGCGCCAACCTGTTCATCGTGCAGCCCAGCAGCGAGTGGCGGCATCCGGAGCGTCCGGTTATCCAGTTTACCGCGCCCTATGTCTTCGTGGCGGACGAGCCGTGCTGGGTGGTGCAGACCGCACCGCACCTGCACTGGTTTCCACAGCCGCGCCCCGGCGTACAGATGGGCGGGCGTTACCCCGTGCATATCTGGCCGCGTCCGATGGCCTGGGCGTTCGAGTGGTATGACATTTCCAAGCCGCTGAAGCTGACGCGGGGTGAGCCGTGGTTCTACGTCCATTTCGAGACCGAGAACCCCGGCGCGCGTGTGCGACTGGTGGAACAGGAAATGACCGAAGACCTGGAGACCTATCTCGGTTCGATCATCGACGTATCCAACTACGTCAACCGCACCTACGGCCTGTTTGCAGATGCGCAGAAATCGCGGCCCGCAAAACTGGTGAAGCCAAAGTAGCTACCATGCAAAACCTGCATCGACCGCCCGCTTCTCAGCAGGCGTCGATCGACGGTTCAGAACCTTGTTGCGATGCGGATATCTGCCGAATTGCGCGATCATGCGCGCATGGCTGCGAGCGAATGGCAGGTTCGCGCCGCCATTGATTTGAGCGAACAGGCGCAGGCTTTGCAGATGATCTGCCAGACTCTCGCTATGCATGAGCGGCATGACGAGGAACTGGCGTTGGCGACGTTTTAGCCGGGCCAGAAACCCACGTTGCAGCGCGCCGTAGGTGATGGCGCGCGCCAGCGGATCGGTCGCAAAGGCTCGCGGTGTACCGCGAAACACATTGCGCGGCACCTGGTCGAACAGGAGCACAGCCGCCAGGGCGGTCTGCGGATCGGTAAGAAAACGCGTAGACCGACAAACACAAAGCGCCTCCAGCCGATGCCGGAAGCGCTTTGCCATTTTTGTGTCGAGTTCGTCAGAACCACCCCACCAATCGCGCGGGGTCAGTTCGTGGAACCAGAAATGCAGCAGCTCGGCGGCCCAGGGTCTTTGCACCAGGGTCACCGCGCCGATCAGCCCTCGGCTTCGTCCAGCGTGTAAGGCACAAAGTCCTCGAGGAACAGAACACCGCTGAACATGCCGGACGACCTGTCGATCGTGCGGGTAACGTCATGGGTGCACAGCTGCGATCCATAGCGTTCGATCACCGGCACATCCCATTGGTCCAGGCTGCGCGGATTGGTGGCACGGGCCACCCAGATCGTGTCCCCACGCTCGTAAACGAGGCCGACATGCTCCTCCACCCGCAGGCGGTTGGACTGGAATGTGGATATGCAGTTCGTCGCTTCACCGGCCGTGCGGCCTTCCACCAGTTCGGCAAATGCCGTCTGGGCGCGTTCTTCACGGTCTTGCGCGTGCGCGGGCGCGGCCATTGCCATCGCGGCGACTGCAACAGAAATACCAAAGGTTTTCATCATCTTGCGTCTCCTATGGTGACGTTTTACACCTTCGATGATGAACCGGCAATGACCGCCTTTTGTTCCGCTTCAGACGCCGGTTCCGTCGGGTGCGGCATCCATCACTGAATCGGGCTTGCCAGCCGGTTCCGAAACAGGACTTGCCGAATCGGGTACATTACCATCGTCGGCCACGCCGCCCTCCAGAATGAAGCGTCGATCGCAGTAGCCGCAATCGACGTAGCCCTTCTCGTCGATCTGCATGTAGACACGCGGATGGCCGAGGCTGACGGGAAGGTAGTTCTCTCCGCCGCGAATGTCGCCTGCGCCATCGCACCAGACGCGGGGCGTATCGACGATAGTGGTTTCGGGTATGTGATCCATGATGCAAGCGCTCCTATCGCTTTACGCGGGGATCGAAAAGCCCCTAAGGGCAGCAACCATGGCCGAAGCAGCAATCGAAATCCGCGATCTGGTGAAGGAATATGCAGGTTCGGGCGACGAACCGCCCAAGCTTGCGCTGAAAGGCGTCAGCTTCGATGTGCCTGAAGGCAGCGTTTTCGGCCTGCTGGGCCCCAACGGTGCGGGCAAGTCCACGCTGATCAATATCATGGCGGGCCTGGTCAACAAGACCGGGGGGCAGGTAAAGATCTGGGGTCACGATATCGATACCGATCACCGCAACGCAAAGCTGAACATCGGCATCGTGCCGCAGGAAATCGTGTTCGATCCTTTCTTCACTCCGTTCGAGGTGCTGGAGAACCAGGGCGGCTTCTACGGCATATCGAAGGCACTGCGCCGGTCGGAGGAATTGCTGAAGGCGGTGCGACTGGAAGACAAGCGCAATGCCTATGCCCGGACATTGTCGGGCGGGATGAAGCGGCGGCTGCTGATCGCCAAGGCCATGGTCCATTCCCCGCCGATCCTGGTGCTGGACGAGCCGACCGCCGGCGTGGACGTGGAACTGCGCAAGCAGTTGTGGGATTTGGTGAACGATCTCAATGCGGAAGGGGTGACCGTGGTGCTGACCACGCACTACCTGGAAGAGGCGGAGGAGCTGTGCGAGCAGATCGCCATCATCAATCATGGCGAACTGATCGCCAACAAGCCCACGCGCGAACTGGTGGGCATGATGGGCGAGAAGATTGTCGCCGTGACAGTCGACGCGGATATCGACGGGCTGCCTTCGGACCCGCGCTTTCACAAGTGCGAGAAGGTGGGCGAACGGGTGATGGAGATCACCTTCGACAAGAGTGAGACGACCGCGGGGCAGGTGCTGGCGCAGGTGCAGCAGCAAGGCTTCGTGATCGACGATGTATCTACTCGCGAAGCCGATCTGGAGGATGTCTTCGTCCAGTTGACTTCGCAGGATGACGCCTTGCAATAGTCGCGTGGTGTTTTCTCTCAGCCGGTGCCTTGCGCAATGCTGTGGCTAATCAGGCGCTTCCACATCGCGCCGCCACTTGTGCTTGCCCACGCGTTTTATCGATTTGTTGCAATGCGCGCAGCGGCTGACGAACGTTTCGCCATTCCAATCGGCACGGCGACCGAACGGTTTGTGCCGGTCGAACAGACAAAGAAATTGCGAGAGCATCCATCACCCTTCCCGACTGATGTTCATGGTCGCATCGCCCCTGTTGCGATGTTTTGCTGCAGTGCAGAATAACACTACGTAACATCCCTTGGCAATCGCGCCGTGCAGCATGCGAACTTCGCATTCCTGGCATCCGGCCTTGCGGCTGCTGGGGACTGCGGGCAAGGGTTTGCGCGATGAGCAAGAAATCGACCGAATATGATGTGCTGGTCATCGGTTCCGGCGCGGCGGGGCTGACGGCGGCGCTGACCCTGGCGACGCGGCTGCGGGTGCTGGTGCTGGCCAAGGGCAAACTGACCAGCGGCTCCACCGCGTGGGCGCAGGGCGGGATCGCCGCCGTGCTGGATGCAGGCGACACGTTCGACGATCACATCAGGGATACGATGGTCGCGGGCGCGGGTCTGAACGACCGCGAAACCGTGGAGTTCGTGATCGAGCGCGCACCTGCCGCAATCGATCGTCTGTGCGAGCTGGGCGTGCCTTTTAACCGCGCAAGCGGAGACTTGCATCTTACCCGCGAGGGCGGCCATTCGCACCGCCGCATCGTGCATGTAAACGATGCCACGGGCTGGGCAGTGCAAGCGGCGCTGCTGAAGGCGGCGGAGGAAAATCCCAATATCACCCTGCTTCCCGATCGCAGTTGCATCGACCTCATCACCGGGCGCCACGAAACGAAATATTCGGGCAGCGGGCGCGTGTGGGGTGCCTATGCGCTGGATACCGCGACGGGAAAAGTGGAGGCCTATACTGCGCGCGCCACGATCATGGCGGCGGGCGGGGCGGGGCGCGTCTACCAGTTCTCCACCGCGCCGCGCGGGGCGACGGGCGATGGCATCGCTATGGCATGGCGCGCAGGCGCACGCGTCTCCAACATGGAGATGATGCAGTTCCACCCCACCTGCCTCTATAACCTGGAAGTGAAGAACTTCCTGATCACAGAGGCCGTGCGCGGGGAGGGCGGGCGTCTGTTCCATCCCGAGACCGGGCACCGCTTCATGCAGGATTACGATGCCGAACGGATGGAACTGGCCCCGCGCGATGTCGTGGCCCGCGCCATTGACGATCAGATCAAGCGTTTCGGCCTGGACTACGTGCACCTCGATATCAGTCACCAATCGCCCGAATTCGTGCGCGAGCATTTCCCCACCATCCATGAAAAGCTGCTGGGCCTGGGCATCGATATGACGAGAGCCCCCATCCCCGTGGTGCCGGCGCAACACTATACCTGCGGCGGGGTGATGATAGACCTGAATGGCCGTACCGATCTGCCGGGCCTTTACGCTGCGGGCGAATGTACCGAGAGCGGTCTGCACGGGGCCAATCGCCTTGCTTCCAATTCGCTGCTGGAATGCTTCGTTTTCGGAGAAGCCGCTGCACGTGACGTGCTGGCGCACTGGGATGGCTTCGAGGCCACGCCCGCCATTCGGGAATGGGACGAAAGCCGCGTGACCGATTCCGACGAGGAAGTGGTTATCAAGCAGAACTGGACCGAGATCCGCAGGATGATGTGGAACTATGTCGGCATCGTGCGCACCACCAAACGGCTGGAGCGCGCAAAGAACCGTATCGACATGCTGACGGGCGAGATCGAGGATTACTACGGCAATTTCCGCGTCACCACCGACCTGATCGAACTCAGAAACCTGCACCAGTGCGCAGACCTGATCGTGCAGAGCGCCCTGCGCCGCCACGAAAGCCGCGGGCTGCACTACACGCTGAATTATCCTCATACGGATGATGAGGTGAGAGATACCGTCCTGGTGCCCTGACGACGCATTATGCCTTTCAGCCCGATAACCACCCCGTTCATCTTGCGGACTGCCTTTTTTTGGCCTTTTTTGAAACCATCCCCGTTACTGCCCGTTGTTGGGAGCAAGACTGAAAATAATGGCGGCAGCGCAGTTGTCGTGAACACGGATGGAGAACACGAATGAAAAAGCTTATTCTTATTGCCACGGCTCCTCTCGCACTCGCTGCCTGCGGTGAAGACAGTGCAGTCGAAGAACGCGGCGACATGCTGGAAGAACAGGCTGACGCAATCGAGAATGTTGGCGATGATCGCGCCGGTCAGCTTGAGGAAATGGCTGACGAAGCCGATACCGATGCCCGCGAAGACATGCTGAACGAGCGTGCCGAGGAAATCGACGACATTGGCGACGACGCGGCAGACGCTCTGAACGAGCGCGCCGACGAGATGGAATAGCGCATATACGACCGATCAAACGGTCATTTGCAGGATGGCCCTCGCCAGCACGGCGGGGGCCTTTCGCGTTTCAGGGTGAGTTTGCCGGCATTGTTTGCGCCGTGCCAACTGGAATGGCGGTGTCTCAGTCCATCATCAGCAGGATGGCAAAGGTGAGGCCCGTTGCGGCGAGGAAAAGCCGCCAGCTCCAGAACAGGGTGAAGTCTGCGCCGACCTCCGGCACGATCACATCGAACGGGAAAACCACCAGCGCCCCTCCGGTCGATCCGCCCGAGCCGATAAACAGCGCCACCAGCAGGGTCAGAAAGATTCCTAATGGTATCGCCTTGAGCATTGCGGTCATGAGTGAACTCCCGTCCTCGCTGAAACTGCGATGTGTTTGCGCCATGCAATTGGTGTCGCGCGATAAGGCTCCTGCCTACCTCGGTTTGGTTAAGACTGGCTTTAGTTGATGCACTGTCGCGCATCGCGATGCGATTGTTTTGAGGCCTGTGACCCTCACAGGATTTTTTTCCGCAGAATGATTTTGCCTCTTGCACTGTCCGCGAGGCGAGGATGGACCACGCGTCGCGCCGTATTGGCGGCGTGGTACACCAGATGTTTCCACAATGTTCCGCAACCGATTCGAATTTATAGCTGGACACCGCTACTGCCGTGAACCCATGATCAAGTGTGGTTATAAAAAACAACGCACTATATCTTGTGCCTGTGATCGCATGTTCAGTAAGAGGATCATTAAGATGAATAATCGGAAAGCCCCAGTTGAAGTTGCGGGTTACATTGAGCGGCTCGTCTGGGTTGTGGATATTTATGACCCGTCGTTCCGCCAGAAATGGATGTCAGTTTACAACGAAAATTACGCTGAGGACGAGGTCACTCCTTGGTTGGGGAATTCAGATGGCGGTGATTGTCCATTCTGACCGAGCACGGGTGATCGGAAATTCCGATCGACCTTGGATTGACAAAAAAACCCACATAGATTCTAACCACAATCCGTTGTGGGAAAATGTGAGTTCGCACCCCATATTGTGTGTGGTCTCATCGGCGTTTTTTTAACGAGGCACTTCTTTCGATCGAGAGGCATTTTGCTTTTCGAACAGCTTCGATTTGCGCATTTCCCCGGTCTAAACCTGATGGGGGACATAAGTTATGGAATTCTCGACGCGTGATGATCAATCGATCTCGGCGGACCGGTCGCAGGCTGAGAACGACGCAACCTCAGAGAATTCCGAAGATCCAAGAGCGGTAAGTATGGAAAAGAACGACATGGGCAGCGAAGAACTGGTGAGTGAAGCGGCGGCCGGGGTGCTGGCCGAGGCCACCAAGGCTGCCCTCAAGCCCCAGAGCGATTCAAAGACGGTGAACCCGCGCCGTTTCACCATCACAACCGATCCCGCGCGCGATGCCAACCTGACCGAATTCGGCAAGGAAACGCTGACCGATCGCTATCTGCTGCCGAACGAGAGCTATCAGGACCTGTTCGCCCGCGTGGCCGATGCCTATGCCGATGACCAAGAGCACG
>OJED01000191.1_pt1 | contig 16002 bp, 16 predicted proteins | sample 1593181 | NCBI WGS metagenome assembly OJED01 (sample SAMN05416772, study PRJEB24817) | seawater metagenome | isolation source: Sea water | place: Canada:Atlantic | collected 2013-07
TACGAGATTTCTGCCTGTCTCGTGGGCTCGGAGATGTGTATAAGAGACAGGTCTCCGGACATCGTTCACAAGTCGGACATCGGTGCGGTCAAGCTCAACATTCGCAGCGCCGAAGCGGTGCGTGCGGCGCATGCCGACATCTTGTTGGCGGCGCAAACGCACGCACCGGGCGCCTCTGTGACCGGAGTGCTCGTCGCCAAGCAACTTTCGGGCGGGGTCGAGTGCCTGGTAGGAATCCATCGTGATCCGACGTTCGGACTGGTCGCGGTATTCGGGCTCGGCGGAATCTTCGTTGAGCTGCTGAACGACGTCGCGATTCTGGCATGCCCGTTCGGATCGGAGACCGCGCGGGAGATGATCCTGTCAATCCGCAGCGCCGCGGTCTTGCAGGGCGCACGTGGTCAGCCCCCGGCGGATATCGACGCATTGGCGCAGATGCTCTCACGTCTGTCGGTATTCGCGGCGGGCGCAAGCGAGCGCCTGGTGTCTATCGACCTCAACCCGGTGCTGGCAATGCCGGACGGGCAAGGTGCTTTCGCACTCGATGCCGTTATCGAATTGGACCGACCGGAGGACGAAGCTCATGGCCATTGATTATGACCACCTGATGAACTTCGAAATACCAGAGGTTCGACAAAGCTATGGTCTGGCCGAAGTCGCACGTTTCGGGCTGTCCGTCGGCATGGCGCAAGACCCGATGGACATGAAGCAGCTTGCCTATGTCGGCGCACTCGCCGACGATCAACGTGCCATGCCTGCAATCGCCAACATTCTGGGCCATCCGGGGTTCTGGCTGGGACAGCCGGAAACCGGGGTCAATGCGGTCAAGCTGGTGCATGGCGAACAGGGGATGACGATCCACCAGACGCTTCCTGCCGAAGGCCATGTGATCGCCAAGACCCGCGTCACCGGACTGGTGGACAAAGGCGCGGGGCGTGGCGCGCTGCTCTATTCTGAAAAGGAAATCCGCGAGGCCGATAGCGGTACGCTGCTGGCGACCTGCCGTGGCACGACCTTTCTGCGCGGCGATGGTGGCTTCGGTGGTCAGAATGGCGCGGTGAAGGTGCCGCATCCACTGCCGGAGACCGCACCCGATCAGGTGTTTGACACACCGACCCGGCCCGAACAGGCGCTATATTACCGCTGGAACGCCGATCCCAACCCGTTGCATCTTGATCCGCGATTGGCGGCGAAGGCCGGGTTCGAACGTCCCATTCTGCACGGGCTCTGCACCTTTAGCTGTGCGGCCCACGCCTTGCTTGCGGTAATGTGCGACTACGATGCCGACCGGTTTGGTTCGATGGACGGGCGCTTTACCGCCTTCGTCTATCCAGGCGAGACGCTGCGGACAGAGATCTGGAAAGATGGATCGTTCCGCACACGGGTGCTAGAGCGCGACAAGGTCGCGATCGGCAACGGTCTTTTTAAGTCGAGGGGGGCGGCATGAGCAGCAAGAGGTTTCTCGTCATCACGCGCAACAAGCCGAACCGGCGCAATATGATCGGGCGCGCGACACTGCAAGCGCTGGACACGCGCTCTCGGATACCGCCACCGATAACGCTGTGCGCTCCAACGTTCTGACGAGGCGGACATTTTTCGCCAGCGCTCAGCGTCGAAGGAGACCGCACACAATGAGCCCGAGCAAGGTAAGCAATGTCCCCGCCAGCCGCGGGATGAACGCTAGTTTGGCAGACCCGACTGTTGCCTCACCCACGCCAGTCTACCTGGCAGCGACCCTGCCCCGGTGCTTTACGCGAAGGAGACGCAGATGGGCACACTGGTCGGATGCCGTGGTCGGAGGTCGTGGTCGGATGCCGTTTCGAGCATCTTACGCAAACCTTAGACAAGAAGCCGCCTGGCTGTTGCTTCGCGCGCGAGAAGCATCGGGCCTGTGAGGAGCTCGACCGGTATGCCTTCGGCGCTTCGGCCTCGCTGGCATCTCGCATCGGGGCGGGCCTTTAAAGTGTCGGACCAGCTGCACCCGTTGGCAAAAACGCGCTGGTCTACCTTCTTGGTCAACCTTCTTGTGCGTACGCCGAGCTTTGGCTTTGTTGTCCGCTCAGCATAACGCATTGGCGGACCCCCCGTTCTGCAAATTCAGCTCGAACGATTTGTTCGCCCGCCACCTCTACCGTCTTAACACGCAGGACAAAGACCGCTTGTTTCAGGGCTCGATGCCCAGAAGCCGGCAGGTGGCGAGGTCCGAAGTGGGCAGGATCGAGACCGTGGCGCGTCTTCAGAATGGCGGCTGGAGATACTGTGGAGGCAAATGGTTCTGCTCGAAGCCCGACACGGCTCTGGCGATGGTGCTGTCGGAGAGCGGGGAGCCGAGGCATGTATTCAAGTGGATGACCGACATGATCAAGTCCTCGCCGCGAACGCCATGTATAACCTCTGCTCGACGGTGGTCCTTGACTGTCGGGGGGGTGCGTCTCGAGGGGAGCCATTCTTTGACCGAGGCCGACCGCCAGCGCCTCGCCAAAGCCGTGCTGACGGAAAAGCCGAGCAGCCGCAATCTGCAGGCCCCGGCGGCGCCGGGGCCCGAGCGGCCGCCGGATCTGCTATCGCGTGCTGCCCAAGACGCCGAAATTTCCCGATTCGCCGCCAAATGAGAGAAACCATGACAGTTGCACAGACATTTGCGAGGTTCGCCGCCAATTCCGATATTCTGGATGCGCGCATGCGCAGTTTTGTGCGGCTCTCACTCTTTGATTGGGCAACGGTCGGCATCGCCGGGACGGGTGAGCCTGTCGCACGTGCGTCGCGCACCATGGCGCTTGGCACGTCGGCCACCGCTGTACAGGGCGCTACGTTGTTCGGAGGGGGCCGCGCTAGTGCCGCAGCTGCGGCGCTTGCCAATGGTGCCGCGAGCCACGCGCTCGATTACGACGACACGCATTTCGGCCATATCGGGCACCCCAGTGTCGCCGTCATTCCGGCGGCTCTCGCAGTGGCGGAGGTCACGCAGGTCGAAGCGACGAAGTTCCTCGACGCGGTGGCCGTCGGACTGGAGGCTGCCTGCCGTATTGGCGCTTGGCTCGGTCGGTCGCACTATGAGGCGGGGTTCCACCAGACCGGCACCTCGGGCGCATTCGGCGCCACGGCAGCGGCTGGGCGCGTTCTCGGATTGGATGCCACCACGTTGGCCGAGGCGCTCTGCCTCACCGCCACGCGCGCAGCCGGGTTGAAAAGCCAGTTTGGCACAATGGGAAAACCACTGAACGCGGGCTTCGCTGCTGAGGTCGGCGTCACCTCGGCGCTGCTGGCACAAGCTGGGGCGACGTCGGCGCCAGAGGCGCTCGAAGATGTGCAGGGTTTCGGTCCGACCCATGCGGGCAGCGACAATGCCGCAGCGCTCGTCGGTGTTGGAGAGGAGTGGGTCTTCCCCCGCATCTCTTACAAGTTTCACGCTTGCTGTCACGGACTTCACGCAATGCTCGAGGCGGCGCGGGATCTGCGCGAAGGCGGGCTCGCGCCTGCAGAAATCGAGAGCATCGCCATCCGTACCCATCCGCGCTGGCTCGCGGTCTGTAACCTGCCCGATCCCGCGACCGGTCTCCAGGCCAAATTCAGCTATCGTCTGACAGCTGCTATGATGCTGACCGGTGTCGATACCGCTTCGCTCGAGGCCTACAGCGACGCAATCTGTGCCCGCGATGATTTGCGTGCCCTGGGCGAACGTGTTTCGGTGCAGCCGGACGACGATCTCAGCGACAGCGAAGCATGGGTTTCGGTAGTTACCTGCGGCGAGACTGAAGCGGCGCATCACGATATTCTCGCCGACGCCGATCCGGAGAGCATCGAAACTCGACTTCGCGCAAAGGCGGCAACGTTGCTTGGGGGCGACGCTGCCGAAGATCTCTGGGCGGTCGTTGCCGGGCTCGGTTCGGATCGCGTGACGCTGGCTGCGCTCGCGCAATGCATGAGTGGCTCGCCAGGGGTTTAATCAATGGCCTGCCCGCCGCTCGGGATGAAGCCGAGAGGCAGTGCCTGTTTGTCGCAGCGGGCATACCGCGCGCGCCGACATACAAGCCGCCGGATGCGGCGTTGCGATCCTGTGCGAGGGCAGGAGTTGCCGCCATTCCGGCGACGATTGCGACCACTGCGGTTGTCTTTTTCATTTCGTATCCTTTCGCGTGCGAATTCGTGCACGCGCCCACCAATCCGGCAATTTCGGTTGCCCGGAAATGAACCGTAGGCAGGCTGGCCACGAGGGCGCGACAAACCGCTCCGCGCGTTCCACGGAACGAGGGCGGACTTATGGCTTAGACAGCAATTGCGCAGGACTTTCTCAGGCGGTGATCATCCCACCACCCCGGCGCTTGCGAGCACCGCCAACGTAAGCACGTCCGGCGCGATAGAGGTCATCGGGGCGATCTGCACCGGCTTTTCCGAACCGATCAGCATCGGACCGATCACCGCATCGCCGGATAGTTCGCGCAGCAGTTTGGCGGAAAGGTTGGCGCTTTGCAGGCCAGGCAGGATCAGCACGTTGGCAGGGCCGGACAGGCGGCTGAAGGGATACAGTGCCATCACTTTGGGATTGAGCGCGGCGTCGGGAGCCATCTCGCCTTCATATTCGAAGTTCACGCTCTCGTCCGCGTCGAGAATTGCCACCGCTTCGCGAATATTGCCCAGCCACTGGCCCGACGGATTGCCGAAGGTGGAATAGGAAAGGAAAGCGACGCGCGGTTCGTGCCCCATGCGGGTGGCAACGGCAGCCGTTTCCTTCGCAATATGTGCGAGCTGTTCCGAACTTGGTCGTTCGTTGATAGTGGTGTCGGCAAGGAAAGTGGTGTGGTTCTTGCCCAGCACCATGTGGATGCCGAAAGGCGTTGCGCCCTCTTTTGAATCGAGCACCCTGGATACGTCGCGTGATGACTGGCTGAATGGGCGGGTCAGGCCAGTGATCATCGCATCGCCCTCGTCCAGTGCCACCAGCAGGGCTGCGAAGACGTTGCGCTCCTGGTTCACCATGCGGCGCACGTCCCGTTCGGTATAGCCGCGCCGCTGAAGCCGCTTGTAGAGATATTCCACCATCGGTTCGATATGTTCGTAATTGGCCGAATTTGCGATCTCGTAGCTTTCCGGATCGTCGACCTTGAGTTCCTTCAGCTTCTCCAGCACCCGCTCGGTACGGCCTACAAGAATAGGCGTGCCATAGCCAAAATCGCGGAACTGAATGGCCGCGCGCAGGGCCACTTCCTCTTCCGCCTCGGCAAAAACCATCCGCTTGGGATTGGCCTTGGCGTCCTCGTAAACGCGGGTCAGCGCGGCGGTGGTGGGGTTGAGGCGGCTGCGCAACTGGAGCGTATATTCGTCGAAATCCTCGATAGGAGCCTGCGCAACGCCCGAATCCATCGCCGCCCTGGCAACAGCGCAGGATACCCGCTCCATAAGCCGCGGATCGAACGGTGCCGGGATAATGTATTCGCGGCCGAACTGTTGGTTCATGCCATAGGCAGCCGCCACTTCTTCGGGCACGCGTTCGCGGGCGAGTTCGGCAATGGCGTGTGCGGCAGCTACCTTCATTTCCTCGTTGATCGCGGTTGCGCGCACGTCCAGCGCGCCGCGGAAGATAAAGGGGAAACCCAACACGTTATTTACCTGGTTGGGGAAATCACTGCGCCCGGTGGCGATGATCGCGTCAGGGCGCACGGCCTTGGCATCGTCCGGCATGATCTCGGGCACGGGGTTGGCCATGGCGAAGATGATCGGACTGTCGGCCATCTTCTTCACCCACTCGGGCTTCAACGCGCCTGCTGCCGAAAGGCCGAGGAATATATCCGCGCCATCCAGCGCTTCTTCCAGGCTGCGCGCTTTAGTGGGCACGGCATGGGCACTCTTCCACTGGTCCACGTCCTCGCGGCCGGGATAGATCGGTCCCTTGCGGTCGCACACAATCACGTTTTCATGCGGAACGCCGACGGACTTGATGAGCGCGGTGCAGGCGAGTGCGGAGGCTCCCGCCCCGTTCACCACCATCTTCACATCCTTCAGGTCCCGGCCCGTAAGATAGGCGGCGTTGATCAGGCCGGCGGCGGCGATGATCGCGGTGCCGTGCTGGTCGTCATGCATGATCGGAATATTCATCCGGTCGCGCAGCGCCTGTTCTATGATGAAACACTCCGGCGCCTTGATATCCTCAAGGTTGATACCGCCAAAGCTCGGTTCCATCAGGGCAACCGCTTCGATGAACTTTTCGGGGTCTTCGGTATCCAGTTCAATATCGATCGAATCGACATCGGCGAAACGTTTGAACAGTACCGCCTTGCCTTCCATAACGGGCTTGGAAGCCAGCGCGCCGAGATTGCCCAGCCCAAGGATCGCCGTGCCGTTGGAGATGACGGCAACAAGGTTCGCTCTGGCGGTATATTTCGCAGCCAGCGAAGGATCGCGCGCAATCTCTTCCACCGGAACCGCTACGCCGGGCGAATAGGCGAGGCTGAGATCGCGCTGCGTCGTCATCGGCTTGGAGGCGATGATCTCTATCTTACCCGGACGGATAGTTTCGTGGTAAAACAGTGCCTCGCGCGCGGTAAAGCTGTTGTTGTGATCGTCGGCCAAGCTAAGTCTCCTGTATCGAGCCGGTCCATAGAGCCCTATTCGCCGCCGCGATAGGGGAAAGCAGGCTTGCCGCCCTTCCCGAATCGGCCCGCGGACCTGTATTCGCGCTGACGCAATGGCTGGCTCCGCAACTCCGATGATGGCGCAATATTTCGATCTCAAGTCGGAGGCCGACGATTGCCTGCTGTTCTACCGCATGGGCGACTTTTTCGAACTGTTCTTCGACGATGCGAAGACGGCCGCCGGCGTGCTCGACATCGCGCTGACCACGCGCGGCGAACATGCAGGCGCGCCTGTACCCATGTGCGGCGTTCCCGTGCATTCGGCGGAGAACTACCTTGCCCGGCTGATCCGCGCAGGCTGCCGCGTAGCAATTGCCGAACAGGTGGAGACGCCAGACGAGGCGAAGGCACGGGCAAAGCGAGAAGGCACGCCTTCTTCGAAAGCTCTCGTAAAGCGCGATATCGTACGTTTCGTGACTGCGGGTACCTTGACGGAAGATGCGCTGCTGGAGCCGCGCCGCGCCAACATGCTTGCCGCCGTATGCGAGGTGCGCGGTTCTTGCGGCGTTGCGGCCTGCGATATCTCGACGGGCGCGATGCAGCTGGAAGAATGCGAGCCGCAGCGACTTTCCGCCGTACTGGCGCGGATCGGCGCAAGCGAAGTCGTGACGGCCGAAGGCTGGGACGATATGCCGCAGGGTGCCGTAATCCGACCGCGCGGGGATTTCGCCAGCGATGCAGGTGAAACGCAACTGAAGAAGGTACACGGGGTGGCAACGCTGGACGGTTTTGGCCAGTTCAGCCGGGCCATGCTGGCGGCCGCTGGTGGTCTTGTAGCCTACCTCGATCACGCCGGGCGCGGCGAGTTGCCCCTGCTGTTGCCACCCACCTTGCGGGCCAGCGGGCAGTATATGGCGATGGACGAGGCGACGCGCGCCAGCCTCGAAATTCTCACCAGCCAGCAGGGCGGCCGCAGCGGCAGTCTGATTGCTGCCATCGATCGATGCGTTACTGGCGCGGGCGCCCGGCAACTGGCCGAGGATCTCTCTGCCCCGCTCGGCGACCGCGACGCAATCGAGGCGCGGCTTGCGCTGGTCGATTACCTGCTTGGCGATCCGCTCTTGCGCTCGGACCTGCGGGCAATCCTGCACAGTCTGCCCGATATCGGGCGTGCACTGGGGCGGCTGGTGGCAGGGCGTGGCAGTCCGCGTGACCTTGGCCAGGTTCGCGATGGATTGAACGAAGCTCGACGCCTGCATGAATTGCTCAAGACTAAGGGGGAACGGCCCGCGCTGCTCGATAGGCTGCTGCCCAATCTGGCTGGTCACGGCGAATTGACAGACCTGCTTTCGCGCGCCCTAGTCCCCGCACCCCCGACCGAACGGCAGTCCGGCGGGTATATCGCGCAAGGGTACGATGCCTCTCTGGATGAACTGCGCGAAGTCAGCGGCAATGCACGGCGTGCCATCGCCGCGATGGAGGCGCGGTATCGCAGCGAGACCGATACGCCTTCGCTCAAGATCAAGCATAACGGCGTGCTCGGCTATTTCATCGAAGTGCCCAGCAGGCATGCCGACAAGCTAATGTCAGCCGATAGCGGCTTCACCCATCGCCAGACCATGGCCAACGCGGTGCGTTTCAACTCCCTGACGCTCCATGAGGAAGCGAGCCGTATCGCAGAGGCTGGCGGCCGCGCACTTGCCGCAGAAGAGGCGCATTTCGAGGAACTGGTGGAGCGCGTTTCGGCCCGGCGGGAGGCCATTGCAGCGACCGCGGCAGCACTGGCGCGGCTGGATGTCGCGGCGGGCCAGGCAGAGCGTGCTTCGGATGGGGAATGGTGCCGCCCGAACATGTCGAACGATCCCGAACTCGCCATCGAATCCGGTCGGCATCCCGTGGTGGAAGCGGCACTGGCCGCGAACGGCGAGCGCTTCGTCGCCAATGACTGTTCCTTGTCCGAAACCGACAGGCTCTGGCTCGTCGGCGGACCGAACATGGGTGGCAAGTCCACCTTCCTGCGCCAGAACGCGCTGATCGTGCTGATGGCGCAAGCGGGCGGTTTCGTGCCTGCGCGATCGGCGACCATAGGCCTCGTCGACCAGATGTTCAGCCGCGTCGGTGCGTCGGACAATCTGGCTCGTGGCCGCTCAACCTTCATGGTGGAAATGGTCGAAACCGCCGCAATCCTGAGTCAGGCGACCGCGCGCAGCTTCGTTATCCTAGATGAAGTCGGGCGCGGCACCAGCACCTATGACGGCCTTGCGCTGGCATGGGCCGTGGCCGAAGCCATTCACGAAACAAACCAGTCGCGCTGCCTGTTCGCAACCCACTATCATGAGATGGCGCGACTGGCGGAGACTTGCGACGCCCTGTCACTGCATCACGTTCGCGCCAAGGAATGGAAGGGCGATCTCGTCCTGTTGCACGAATTGGCCGAAGGCGCGGCGGACCGCTCCTATGGCCTCGCCGTGGCCAAGCTGGCTGGCGTGCCCGCCCAAGTGGTGAAGCGCGCGCGCAGTGTTCTCGACAAGCTGGAGAAAGGCCGCGCGGAAACCGGCGGTCTTGCCGCAGGCCTTGGCGAGCTGCCACTGTTCGCTGCTGCCCTGCAAATGCAGGACGAGGGGCGCGACATCCTGCGCGAAACGCTGGAAAGCGTGGATGTCGATGCGCTATCCCCGCGCGAGGCGCTGGACCTGGTTTACCGATTGAAGCGAGAAGCTAGCGAAAGTTAAGAACTGCGCGATTGCTTTTGACAGGCAGGGCAGTAGCTTATCGTCATGGCGCAAGACGACCCTGACAACGGCGAGGATCCCAGCACCGAGTGGGCGGAAAACCGCACCGATTGGGCAGAAGACCGGACGATCATGGCGTTGGAACGGACGTTTGCAGGCTGGATGCGCACTGCCTTTGCAGCGATAGCGATCGGCATCGGATTTAATGCCCTGTTCGGCGAGTTCGATCCACCGTGGTTGGCAAGGGCGATTGCCAGCGGCTTCATCGCCCTTGCCATTGTATTCGCTTTGGGCGCTCAAAGGCGCGCCACACGCGCGTTCGACCGCCTGTCATCGCATAGCGTCGATACGCCAGATCTGCCTCGTATAAAGCTGATCGCCTATGCCATCAGCGCCGGTGCAGCATTGCTGATCGTCGCCCTCTGGTTGCTCGACGACGGACCGGCCTGATTACCCGACCGGTAGCGCCGATTAGTTATCAGGTGCCATCACCGCGCAGACCATCAGGCTTGTTGGCCTTGCCCAGCTTGTCCACATTGTCATCATGGTTCGGCTCGCCATCGTATGCGTGCATGTCGATCCGGCCCGAACTTTCCATATCGCGCATCTTGTCGACCGTATCTTGCGTCGAATCATTCATCAGGTCCGACTTGGTGGGGCTTTTCGCACTCTCTGTCGGAGATTGCGTGGTGACTGTTGTTCGCCGGGCTTCTTCAGAGATTTGCTGCGCCTGCATGCGGTGATCGTCCTGTTCATCGTTATGCATTTCCGGCGCGAGATCGGCCATGCGCTTTTCCTGTGATACGGGATCGGACTTTTTACTGGTATCGGTCATGCGAATTCTCCTTTGCCACAATGAACGGATGGCAAAGGCGGCTTGTTCCTGCCTAGCGATTACCGCCGGGAACCCAGTTCACATCGTTCTTGCCATCGTCATTGGCGATGCGCGCGGCGACGAACAGCCAGTCCGACAGACGATTGATGTAGGCCAGTGCAGCAGGATTGACCGGTTCCGCCTCACGAAGCGCCGTCATGCAGCGTTCCGCACGGCGAACAACGGTTCGCGCAAGGTGCAGCCGTGCCGCAAGTTCGCTGCCGCCGGGAAGAACGAAACTTGTGAGTGGCTCCAGCCGATCGTTCAGCACGTCGATACGCTGCTCCACATGCTCCGCCTGCGATGCAACGATCCGCAGCACCATTTCAGACGGCTCGAAATCGTAACCGCCCACTTCGCCAAGAGGCGTTGCCAGGTCTGCGCCAAGATCGAACAGGTCGTTCTGGAACCGGACGAGATCGGTCTTCAGCCCGCCGTCCGCCAGCACCGCTGCGGACCCAAGCGCCGCATTTGCCTCGTCAACATCGCCCACGGCCTGCATTCGCAAAGAATGCTTGGGAAGGCGAGACCCATCGACGAGTCCGGTCGTGCCATCGTCACCGGTACGCGTATAGATCTTGTTGAGCTTTACCACCTCAACTGTTCACCATCAGCAGCACGGCGACCACGACGATCGCCAGTGCCTGGTACTTGATACGGTTGAACATCGCCTTGTTCTGCGCTTCCTGCAGACGTTTCGAATTCTCTCCGCCGGTTTCGAGGTCGACCTTCGTCGTTTGCAGAAATGCGACGATACCGCGCACCAACGAGACAACGACCAGGATGGCGAAAATTGCGATGAGGATGACAAGGAATGTGTTCATGTTTCACCATGTGGGTAGCGTGAAAGCGTAATGCCACCCGGCATTTGGCCCATGCGCAGCCGTTCGGCAAGCGCGGCGCCATCCTCGCCCGCTTTGCGCAGTTCCGACAGCCCGAGCGCGCTTTCGCCCGACTTGCGGCTTTTCGCCAGTTTCCTGCCATCATCAGCCAGCAGCAACTGGTGATGGTGCCAGCGCGGTACCGGCAGACCCAGCAAGGCCTGCAACACGCGGTGAATATGGCTGGCGAAGAACAAATCCATGCCCCGCGTCACCAGAGAGACCCCGTCGGTGGCGTCGTCCAGCGTGGCGGCCAGGTGATAGCTGGCAGGCGCATCCTTGCGCACCAGCACCACGTCCCCGAATTCACGCGGATCGGCAAAGAGACGGCCCGCCTCTGCATCTTCCCACGCGATGTCGCCCACGCGTTCCATCGCGGCTTTCATGTCCAGCCGCATGGCCGAGGGGCGCGACGGATCAAAGCGCGCACCCTTGCAGGTGCCGGGATAGACAAGACCCTCCGGCCCCATGCGCGGCTTCAGCGCCTGGATCTCGGCGCGGGTGCAGGTACAGCGGTAGAGCAGCCCTTCCTCCATCAGATTGCGAGCCGCGACTTCATAGCTGTCGAGCCGGGTGGATTGGGCAGGCACTTCGTCCCATTCCAGGCCCAGCCATTCCAGATCGCGGCGGAAATCGTCGGCAAGTTCGGGTCGCGAACGAGCGCCGTCGATATCCTCGATCCGCAGCAGGAAACGCCCATTCGCCTCCCTCGCCAGATCATGCGCCACAATCGCCGAATAGGCGTGGCCAAGGTGTAGCGGACCATTGGGGCTGGGCGCGAAACGTGTGACGATCATGCGTGCTGCGACTCAGGAATTGGCATGGGCCTTGTGAATATCACTGTGGATAGCCTGTCTGTAACAGGCTTGACGCATCTCCATGCAAGTGCATTCTTGGTTTTATCAGGGAGGACACACAGGTGTTCAAAGCCGAACTGATTGAACGGGCCGCGAAATTCCAGAGCGCGGCAGAGGACCCGACCCGGACGCTGGAAAGCTGTCCGGCACTCGTGCTCAATGCCGATTACACACCGCTGTCCTACTACCCTCTCAGCCTCTGGCCATGGCAGACCGCTATCAAGGCGGTGTTCCTGGAGCGGGTTGATATCGTGGCAAGCTACGACCGCGCGGTGCATTCGCAATCGCTGGACATGCAGGTGCCCAGCGTGATCGCGCTGCGGCAATATGTGAAGACGAGTGAGTTTCCCGCTTTCACCCGCTTCAACCTGTTCCTGCGCGATCGTTTTTCCTGCCAGTACTGCGGCAGCCAGCAGCACCTGACCTACGATCACGTTGTCCCGCGCCGACAAGGCGGCAGGACCACGTGGGAAAATATCGCCACCGCATGCGCGCCGTGCAACATGAAGAAGGGCGGGCGGACGCCCAAAGAGGCAAGCATGCATTTGCAGATCAAGCCGATCCGCCCGACGAGCTGGCAATTGCAGCAACACGGCAAGGCGTTTCCGCCCAACTACCTGCACGAAACGTGGCGGGATTGGCTCTACTGGGATATCGAGCTGGAGGAGTAGCCTTCAAGACCCTTCCGCGATGTCTTCTTCGCTTCGAGCGGCAGGCCTTTAACCACTCGTCCACCATCATTGCCTAGACTTGCACGATAATGGCTTATGATGACGAGCATATCGAAGAAGCGCGCACGAGCCTCGGACCGGGACAGAAGGCCTGGTGCGGGCTCATGGCCTTAGTCATTCTTGCCAGCGCAGGCGGCCTTGGGGTCTTCCTGAAGTCAGAAATGAACCCCGAGAGCAGTCCGATATTGCGTATGGAACTGGCCGATCTGACCCCGCAACCGGGCTTCGACATCTAAAACAGCGGCGGCACGCGGTCAGGTCACCTTGCCGCGTTGCGCATATTCCGTTTTCTGCCACTCCCCACTGTCGAGAATCTTGCGCAGTTCGCTTACCGCGTGCCAGCAATCGGCGTAACGGACATAGGCCGGCGCAAAGCCAAGGCGCAGGATATCGGGGGCGCGGAAATCGCCGATTACCTTGCGGGCGATCAGAGCCTGGCAAAGTTCGTAAGCGTGTTTGTGCCGGAAGGAGAGCTGGCTGCCGCGCGCTTCCGGATCAACCGGTGAAATGCAGGGCAATTCGGGCACCAGCGCGGTCATCGCCGCGCGGGTGAATTCGGAAAGTTTGCGCGATTTTGCCACCAATGCGTCGATCCCGATGCCGGCCATCAGGTCCACGCCCACTTCCAGCGCGCTCATCGAAAGGATTGGCGGTGTGCCGCAAAGCAATTGGTCGACGCCGGGCGCAGGCTCGTAATCGTCCGAGAAGGCAAAGGGGGACTTGTGTCCCATCCAGCCGCTGAGCGGTTGTTGCAAACGATCATGGTGCCGCTGCGCGACAAAGGCGAAACCCGGCGCGCCGGGGCCGCCGTTTAGGTATTTGTAGCCGCAGCCCACAGCGAAATCCGCATCCGACCCGTTTAGATCCACAGGCACCGCACCAACCGAATGCGACAGGTCCCACAGAACCAGTGCGCCTGCTTCGTGCGCCGCCTTGGTAAGGCGTTTCATGTCGAACATTTCGCCGGACTTGTAATGCACATGGGTCAGCAGCAGCAGCGCCACTTTATCGTCGAGAGCGTCTTCAACGGCGTCGCGGTCCGCCAGCCGCCGCTCGGCCAGCCCTTGCCCTTCCAATCCTTCGATCATGTAGAGATCGGTGGGGAAATTACCGGGTTCGGACAATACGACACGGCGCCCTTCCTGTATGGAAAGCGCCGCGCTTATCAGCTTGAACAGATTTACAGAGACGCTGTCCGCCACAACCACTTCACGTGGCTGCGCTCCTACCAGCGGGGCAATCTTTGCACCGATGCGCTGCGGCAGATCTATCCAGCTGGCGGTGTTCCAGCTGGAAATCAGCCCGTCGCCCCATTCGCCCCGCACCACCTGGTCGATGCGGCCCGGCGTCGCTTTGGGCAGCGCGCCCAGTGAATTGCCATCCAGATAGGCAACGGCGTCATCCAGCAGGAAATCGCCGCGTTGTTTCGACAACGGATCACCTGCATCGAGGCGCTCTGCTTCGACTTGCCAATCGATCAAATCTCGGTCCTTACGGCCAGTAGTTCGGGGAAGAACCCCAGTCTCAGCACGCTTTCCAGATAGGGTACGCCAGCAGTGCCGCCGGTGCCGCGCTTGAAGCCGATCACCCGCTCCACGGTCTTCAAGTGGCCAAAACGCCAACGCTGAAAATGGTATTCCAGATCGACCAGCTTTTCCGCCAGTTCGTACAGGTCCCAATATTGCTGCGGATCGCGGTAGACCTTTGCCCAGGCCTGCGTCACCGCCCCCACCGGTTCGTGCGGAGCCTTCAGGTCGCGGTCTATCAATTCTTCGGGAATATCGAACCCGCGTCGCTGCAACAGGCGCAATACCTCACTATAAAGGCTGGGGCGCGCGAGTTCGGCATTGAGTTTCTGCGCCACATCGGGCGTTGCCTCATGCATCGTCACCATGTCCGGATTACGGCCACCGAGGATGAATTCCATCAGGCGATATTGCGCCGACTGGAACCCGCTTGATCCGCCCAGGTGCGGGCGGACCAGAGAATAATCATGCGGCGTCATTGTGGCGAGCACATCCCAGCTGGCGATCAGCTGCCTTTGCGCTTGCGCGACTCGCGCCAGCATCTTGAACGCGGGGCCAAGGGTATCGGCGATCACCAGCTCGCGCGCGGCTTCCAACTCGTGCAAGCATAGCTTGAGCCATAGCTCGCTTGCCTGGTGGACGATGATGAACAGGAACTCGTCATGCGCGTCGGATGCCGGATGCTGTGCCGACAGGATACGATCAAGATCGAGATAGGAGGAATAGGTTACGTCGCTTTTCGCCATGGCCCTGCCTTAGCGACAAGCAGTCGCGTTTGAAACTACCCCTCGATCACTTTCGATCCGGGATGGTGCTTGTCGAGATGCTTCTTCACGATCCGCAGGTTGCGGGTGTTCGAACGGAACATGAAGTCGAACACGTCGCCCACGACGGGCACCGCGCCAACAGCACTGTCAAAGGCCACGTTGCCTGCCATACGCAAGAGCTTCCATTTCGGCATTCCCAGGTTGCGCGCTTCCCACACGATATAGGCGCCCATGCCCATGGCGATGATATCGCCCACAACCGGCACAAGGCCGATAATGGCATCGAGGCCCACCGGGCGATTTATACCGGGCACCACGAAACTGCGCTCCAGCACCATTTCCATCGCCTCTATCCGGCGGCGGATCGAGACAGGATCGCTGCCGATAGGCAGATCCTCGCCAAATTTCATCTGCCGTGGACGAACAGATTCTTCCGACTCGGTCGGTTCGATCACGGTCACTTTTGAATTCGGCGAATTGGCCATGAAAATCGCGCTCCTTCGCCCTTATCTGGGGATCAGCGCCAGTTCCGGCAAGGGATGGAAGGCGTAGGGATTGGGCGCAAAGGCATCCACGCTGCCGCGTACCAGCGACCAGCGCAGCGGGGCACCGAAGGGGATATAGACATTGGCCAGCGTCAGTTCCGCTTCGGCCTGTGCCAAGGTACGGGCACGCAAGGCCGGATCGGCTTCGGCCAACGCCTGTTCGACAAGCGCGTCCACATCTTCCTCGCAAAGGCCGCGCTCCAGCGAGCAATGGAACTGGTTGAGAAACCATCGCGGCGCAGGATATCGCGCTACCCGGTCCACCAGCACAAGGTCCGCATCGCGCACATCCTGCGTCCGCTCCAGTTGCAGGCCGATGGTCCGCAGTTGTTGCGCAAGCTCGCGATAGAGCACGTCCCACCCGGGCGCATCACCCAGGGCAATTGTCACCATGGCGGGACGGGACGGATCGCCCTCGTCGAATTGTTCACGCCACGCGGCAATGCGGGCAGCAGCCTCGGCCCGCAGCTCTTCGATTCTGTCTCTTATACACATCTCCGAGCCCACGAGACAGGCAGAA
>OJED01000197.1_pt1 | contig 15677 bp, 16 predicted proteins | sample 1593181 | NCBI WGS metagenome assembly OJED01 (sample SAMN05416772, study PRJEB24817) | seawater metagenome | isolation source: Sea water | place: Canada:Atlantic | collected 2013-07
TTTCTGCCTGTCTCGTGGGCTCGGAGATGTGTATAAGAGACAGCTTTGGTCATGCCTGCCTCACGAAGCGCCTTCACCAGTTCGACCGCCTGTCCGATCATGGCGCGATAGGCCACCAGTTCCGCCTTGTTCGACATCGGGCCGTGACCCGGAATAACCTTCGTTTCATTATCGATCATGCGAATGATTTGATCGATCGAGCCCATCGCATTGATGACATTTCCGCCCGAATCCACATCGATGAAGGGGTAGCCGGGCATCTTGAAATAGAGGTCGCCGGCATGGACGACATTGGCCTCCTCCCAATGGATTACACTGTCGCCATCGGTGTGGCCGCCGCCGGTGAAAATCACATTCACGCTGTTTCCATTGAGATTGAGGCGCAAACCCTGCTCATAAGTGACGACCGGCAACGCGACCTTGGGCGATGGCGGTGTTTCGCTGCCAGCGGTCATGCCGCCCGCAGTCATTCGCGTACGGACATTGTGGTGGGCAAAGATTAATGCACCAGCCTTGCCGAAATTCTCGTTCCCGCCCGTATGGTCGGAATGCCAGTGAGTGTTGATAAGATACTCTACAGGCTGCGCACCAAGATCGGCGATGGCGGATTGGATTTTACCCGTAAGTGGTGCAAACTGATCGTCGATCAGAACAGTTCCGTCTTCGCCATGACTAACGCCGATATTGCCTCCAGCGCCAAATAGCACAGCGATGCCGGGCGCGATCTCCTCGGTCGTGATTTGAACATCATCAAAATTGCTCTGCGCAGAAGCGGGCGCAGTAGCCAAAACTGCCGTTAGTGCCGCCATGCCAAGCGATACGGATACGAACTTCTTCATTAGACCATCCCCTTAATAATGTTGGGATCGTCCTACGCCGAAAAAGAATTGCCTGTCGAGGCCGCATTCTTTCAGGCGCCTAGCGCACCTTTCAGCTTGTCGAAAAACCCCTGTGCCTGTGGGCATTCTGCACCCGTTTCCGTCTCGCGAAATTCTTTGAGCAATTCCTTCTGCGCTTTAGACAGTTTGGTTGGCGTTTCTACCATGATTTCGACCACTAGGTCACCGCGTCCGCGCCCTTGCAATACGGGCATACCTGCACCGCGTTTACGCAATTGCTTGCCCGACTGAATACCGGCGGGAATGTCGATGGTATTGGTGGATCCGTCGAGGTCGGGAATATCCACCGACCCGCCCAAGGCCGCCGTGGTGAAGCTGACCGGAACACGGGTGAGTAGCGTTGTACCTTCACGCTGGAACAGATCATGTTCGCCAACATGGATGAAGATGTAGAGGTCACCCGGGGGCGAGCCGCGCGGGCCAGCTTCGCCCTTCCCGCTTAGGCGGATGCGTGTGCCGGTATCGACACCTGGCGGAATTTCGACGTCGAGAGCTTGCGGCTTGTCCACCCGGCCCTCACCCCGGCACGTGCCGCATGGGTCTTCCAACACTTCACCGCGCCCGTGACAGTTGGGACATGGCCGTTCGACCACGAAGAATCCCTGATTGGCGCGTACCTTTCCGTGGCCGTTGCACAGGTTGCAGCCGCGCGTGCCGGTGCCTGGCTCTGCGCCCGATCCGTTGCAGGTGTCGCAACTTTGCGAAATTTCGATCTCGATCTGAGTTTGCTTGCCGTCGAACGCATCTTCCAGCGATACGGGCATGTCATAGCGCAGATCTGCGCCGCGCGCCTGACGTTGCCGCCCGCCGCGTCCAAAACCGCCACCAAAAATGGTTTCGAAAATGTCGCCAATGTCGCCGAAATCGGCATGGCCACCACCGCCGCCCATGCCGCCCTGCTGAAACGCAGCGTGACCATACTGATCGTAAGCAGCGCGCTTCTGAGGGTCTTTGAGGACTTCGTAAGCCGCACCAACCGCCTTAAAATGTGCCTCGGCCTCGGCATCACCCGGATTGCGATCAGGGTGATATTTCATCGCCAGTTTGCGATAAGAGGATTTCAGCGCTGCGGCATCCGCACTGCGGTCCACGCCAAGCAATTCGTATAGATCGGTTTCAGTAGCCAATGGAATTTCCCGTCCCTTAAACGTTAGGCCGCCGCCGATGCGCATTGGCACCGGCGGCGGCTTGTTTCGTCATTCGAACGATTAGTTTTTTGCGTCGCTATCGGCCTCGGCGTCGGTGTCAACCTCGGAAAATTCCGCATCGACGACGTCTTCGTCCTTGCCTGCGTCAGTGGCAGCTTCGCCAGAAGCAGGCGCTTCAGCTGATGCATTGGCCTGCTCCTGCTCATAGATTTGCTGACCCATCTTCATGGCGACTTCGGTCAATTCCTGAGCCTTGGCAGAAATCGCATCCGCGTCGTCGCCCTCGAGAGCCGTCTTGGTTTCGGCGATTTTGCCTTCGACTTCCGTCTTCAGCGCGTCGTCGATCTTGTCACCATGTTCGGCAATCTGCTTTTCAGTGGCATGGACAAGGCTGTCAGCCTGATTGCGGGCCTCTGCGCTCTCACGGCGCTTCTTGTCCTCGTCAGCGAACTTCTCGGCATCCTGAACCATCTGGTCGATGTCGCTCTCGTTGAGACCGCCCGACGCCTGGATTTTGATGGTCTGTTCCTTGCCAGTGCCTTTGTCTTTGGCCGAGACATTCACGATGCCGTTCGCGTCGATATCGAAGGTGACTTCCACTTGCGGCACGCCGCGCGGTGCAGGCGGAATGCCCACCAGATCGAAATTGCCCAGCAGCTTGTTATCAGCTGCCATCTCACGCTCGCCCTGGAACACGCGGATCGTCACGGCCTGCTGGTTGTCTTCAGCGGTCGAGTACGTCTGCGACTTCTTGGTCGGGATCGTGGTATTACGGTCAATCATGCGGGTGAAGACACCGCCCAGCGTCTCGATACCCAGTGACAGCGGGGTCACGTCCAGCAGCAGCACGTCCTTCACGTCGCCCTGCAGAACGCCAGCCTGAATGGCGGCGCCCATGGCAACAACTTCATCGGGGTTCACCCCGGTGTTGGGCTTCTTGCCGAAGAATTCTTCCACGACTTCACGCACCTTGGGCATGCGGGTCATACCGCCGACCAGAATGACCTCGTCGATGTCGCTTGCCTTCAGGCCGGCATCAGCCAGCGCCTTCTTGCTCGGCTCCAGAGTACGCTTGATCAGATCGCCAACCAGTTGCTCCAGCTTGGAGCGCGAGAGCGTTTCGACCAGATGCAGCGGAGTGGACGATCCACCTTCCATGCGGGCGGTGATAAAGGGCAGGTTGACCTCTGTCGATTGCGAGCTGGAAAGCTCGATCTTGGCCTTTTCCGCGGCTTCCTTGAGACGTTGAAGAGCGAGCTTGTCGGTCTTCAGGTCCATGTTTTCCTTCTTCTGGAACTGCTCGGCAAGGTAATCGACAATCACGTTGTCGAAATCTTCGCCACCCAGGAAGGTGTCGCCATTGGTGCTCTTCACTTCGAACACGCCGTCCCCGATCTCGAGAACGGAGATGTCGAAGGTGCCGCCGCCAAGGTCATAAACGGCGATGGTCTTGCCATCGTTCTTGTCCATGCCATAGGCGAGCGCGGCTGCAGTCGGCTCGTTGATGATGCGTTCGACTTCAAGGCCAGCAATCTGCCCGGCATCCTTGGTTGCCTGACGCTGCGCATCGTTGAAGTAGGCCGGAACGGTGATAACCGCTTTGGTCACGGTTTCACCAAGATAGCTCTCGGCGGTTTCTTTCATCTTTTGTAGGATAAAAGCGGAAATCTGGCTGGGGGAATATTCGTCACCGCCAGCTTCGACCCATGCGTCTCCACCCTTACCGTTGACAATGTCGTAAGGCACCAGCTCCATGTCTTTCTTGGTCAGCGGATCGTCGAACCGGCGGCCAATCAGGCGCTTGATTGCAAACAGGGTGTTGTCCGGGTTGGTAACGGCCTGACGCTTTGCAGGCTGACCGATCAGACGTTCGCTATCCTTGGTGAAGGCCACGATAGACGGCGTGGTGCGCGCGCCTTCCGAATTCTCCACGACCTTGGGCTTGCCCCCATCCATAACAGCGACACAGCTGTTGGTGGTGCCAAGGTCGATACCGATAACTTTAGCCATTATTAATCCCATTCTCATTTGGTTGTGTGGACACCGCGCATAAGACCTCCCGTAGGTGGCAAGGCCTGTCGGCGGCTCGAATTATGAGGGCGATATAGGTGGGCTTTTCCTTGGCACAAGGGAGGTAGCAGGCTAGTCCGAACCAAATTTATGGCAGGAGCGAAGAACGTGAACAAATGGGCAATTGCACTGGTGCTGGGTCTGGCTGGAGGCGGTCTGACCGCGTGTGAAAAAACCCCTGAAGCTCCTGCGGATGAGGCGGATTCAGTGCTAGGCATCGGAATTGATAATGCGCGTTTGGTTCTTCCGCCAGTCGCAGGAAACCCGGCTGCCATATACATGGATATGGATTTTTCCGGCGATAGCGCGACGGCAGTACGCGCTGCGTCCGTTGCCGGAGCGGAGAAAACGGAGCTGCACGAAACGTCGGAATGGGAAGGCAAGATGGTAATGGGCAAAATGGGCCCGCTTCTGCTCAATCCCGGCGACGAAGTTTCTTTCGAGCCCGGTGGAAAGCACATTATGGTATTCGGCTTGCCCGACACGGTTCAGCCCGATCAGGATGTCGAAGTTACCCTGACCGTAGCAGGCGGAGACAAAATGTCTTTCGCTGCAAAAGTCCAGGCTGCGGGCGCAGAACGCTAGGCGTGAGCGGGCTGGACCTCAATACCGATCATGGCCACGCTGCACCGGATTTTTGCCCGGTAGGCGGAGAACGGCAACTGACCGAAGGTGAAGTCGCGCTAACCCAATCGATTTTCGGGAACGCCATCGACACACGCAAGGTCACCATACGCAGGCGGAAATGGGCGTTTTTCCAGCCGCGCCAAGTCACTATGGCTCCACGCGGACATATACATTTCCACCCGGGCGGAGACAGTTACTGCGATGACTTTGCCACTGCGTCATGGCAGCGACAGGGCCTGTTTATCCATGAGATGACGCATATTTGGCAGACCCAGTCCAAAGGGGAATGGTATTTGCCCCTGCGCCGTCATCCGTGGTGCCGCTATGATTATGCGCTGAAGCCCGGTCGTCCGCTGGAACATTACGGTATCGAGCAGCAGGCTGAGATCGTAAAGCACGCTTTCCTATTGAGACGCGGCATCACGCTAGCCGGGGTCGCGGACGCAGCGGCTTATGATCTGCTGGTCCGTTTCCCCGGTGCGCGATTGATATAGGCCGGAAGCTTCTTAGTACCGCGGGTCGGCAGGGTAGCCTGCTGTACCGAAGCAATCGTCGTCCAGATAACGATTGCTGTTGTATCCGTCGCAGTCGCCATCCTTGTCGACGAAATATCCGGCAAGCCCACCTGCAGCTGCACCCGCGAGCGCGTACGTTGCGATATCGCCGCCGGTAATTGCTGCGATTCCCGCCCCGGCAGCAGCGCCTGCGAGCCCGCCTTCTGCTGCATAGTTTTCAGCGCAACCGGTAAGCGCCAGAGCGCTGACCATCGCGACCGGTGCGATCATTATGTAATTTTTCAATTGGTTTCTCCTGTGCAAATCCACCAGGATCTAGTCTAGCACATCGAGCGGGATCGAAACCATCCGACTGTTCAGTCCGGCTTTTTTGCGACACCGACCATCGCAGGGCGAAGCAGGCGATCCTTGATCGTGTAGCCCGATTGCATTTCCTGAATGACCGTGCCCGGTTCGGCATCGCCGGTCGGGACTTCCATCATTGCCTGATGAAGATTGGGATCAAGCGGTAGGCCCATTGCGGCAATCCGTTCGACGCCGTGCAGACTGAAGACCTTCGTGAGTTCGCGCTGGGTCGCCTCAATACCAGCAACTAGGCCCTTGAACTTCTCATCCTCGCGCAGCGCTTCGGGAATGGAATCCACAGCGCGAGACAGATTATCGGCTACGGACAGTATGTCGCGGGCAAAGCCCGTGGCGGCATAGGTGCGCGCATCGGCGACGTCTTTCTCCAGCCGGCGGCGGACATTCTGCGTATCGGCACGGGCATAAAGCGTTTCCTGCTTCGCTTCCGCCAAATCATTGCGCAGCGATTCCAGAGCTTCGGCCAGATCTGTCTCGCCCTCACCGTTCTCGCCTGGATCTGCATCGTCACGCAAATGTTCAGGGACGCCTTCCATTTCCGTTTCGAGTTCAGCGTCAAGACCAGCTGTATCTGGCTTCTTCGTGTCATCCATCATGGGTGAATTGGTTCCGTCTTATCTGATGAGTTTGCCCAGTGATTGGGCTGTGAAATCGATCATGGGGACGACGCGAGCGTAATTCAACCGAGTTGGGCCGATGACGCCCAGCACGCCCACCACTTTTCCTTCCCTGTCACGATAGGGCGACGCGATAACCGAAGACCCGCTTAAAGCGAACAGCCGGTTCTCGGAGCCAATGAAAATCCGTGTTGCTTCAGCCTCGCGTGCATTTTCCAGTAGATCCGCGACAGAATGCTTGCTTTCCAGATCATCGAGCAGAGATCGCACCCGTTCCAGATCTTCCAGCGCAGCATCGTCCAGAAGGTTGGCCTGACCCCGTACAATCAGAACCGGACGTTCGGCTGCGTCCTCGCTCCAAACCGCAATTCCACGTTCCACCAGATCGCGGCTTGCAGTATCCAGCGCGCTTTGGCCGCTCGCCAGCTCCTGCCGTATATCTGTCGCCGCCTCGGGTAGAGTGCGTCCGGCCAATCGTGCGGATATGTAATTGCTTACCTGTTCCAGTATATGCGGGGGCGTTGTGCCAACATCCATAACACGGTTCTCGACTTGACCGTCTTCACCCACCAATACCGCCAGTGCGCGTCCCTGCCCCAGAGACACCAGCGTAACCTGCGTCAGTCTAGGTTCGCGGCGCGGAACCATCACCATACCCGCTGCTCCGCTGATGTCTGACAGAATGGCGCTGGTTGCTTCCAGGGCTTGCTCGATCGGGCCGGAATTGCTCAGTCTTTGTTCGATAGCAGCACGTTCGCTGGCAGTAGGCTCTGCCACCTGCATCATCCCGTCGACGAAGATACGCAGACCGCTATTGGTAGGCATTCGGCCTGCGCTGGTATGTGGAGCAGAGAGAAGCCCTGCGCCCTCCAGATCAGCCAGCACGGACCGGATGGAAGCTGGCGAAAGATCTAGCCCCCCACCGCTTGCGAGCGTCTTGGACCCGACTGGCTCGCCGCTTTCCAGATAGCCTTCCACGACCAGGCGAAAGATTACCCGGGCGCGGTCGGTCAGTTCATCGAGGGGCGGCGCGTTCATAACAAACAACAGATAGCGAGTGAGGTGCGCGGGGCAAGCTTGCATGAGGTATTGCATGGCGCGGACCCAAACGCCTATCGCGCCCGCAATACCTAAACAAACACTATAATCCGAACAGGAGAATACCATGCGACCTTCAGGCCGAGCGCCCGACGAAATGCGCGCCATCACAATAGAAACCGGTTATACCAAGCACGCTGAGGGTTCGTGCCTGATTAGCTTCGGCGAGACAAAAGTGCTGTGCACTGCCAGCATCGAAGAACGCATCCCGCCGTGGCTGCGTGGCAAAGGTGAAGGCTGGGTCACCGGCGAATACTCCATGCTCCCACGCGCAACGCACACTCGCGGTAGCCGTGAGGCGGCACGGGGCAAGCAGTCTGGACGCACTCAGGAAATCCAGCGGCTGATTGGGCGGTCCCTTCGCTCGGTCGTCGATCTGAAGAAGCTCGGGGAGCGCCAGATCACACTCGATTGCGATGTAATCCAGGCTGACGGAGGCACCCGAACAGCCTCTATCAGCGGTGCATGGGTTGCGCTGAAGTTGGCAGTGGATGGCCTGATCGCAGCGGGTGAGTTGAAGGAAGATCCGATTCAGAGCAAGATCGCTGCGATTTCCTGCGGCATCTACAAGGGTACGCCGGTGCTCGATCTGGATTACCCGGAAGACAGTGGCGCTGATGCCGACGCAAACTTCGTACTGATCGAAGGTGGTCAGATCGCTGAGGTGCAGGCGACTGCAGAAGGTGCCACTTACGATGAAGAAGGTCTGTTGCGTCTGCTGCGTCTGGCGAAGATCGGCTGCGACGGGATCTTTTCGGCTCAGGACAAAGCGATAAAGAGTTAAGGAGTTAAGGAGTGGAGCCCCTCCGTTATTCAATCAGCGAGAACGCACAAGTTGCGTTCTCGCTGATGCATTTTCGGGCCTCGGCATGGAAAATCTTCGCTTTTCTATCCGCATTTGTCGTTGCGATAGCCTGTTTAGCCTAGAGTGCAGGCCGCCTGCCCGAAGTCGTTCCGGTCATTGTCGGAGGGGGTGTTGGCATTGCCTTGTGGCTAGGAATCTTAAGGTTCATTATCGTTCCTTGGCAAGCGAAGCGCGCTTGGAACGAATTTTCTCTGATCAAGGAACCCATCGATCTGACGCTGACTGAAACTGGTTTCAATCTTGCTCAGCCATCTGCCACGCTGGAATCCCCTTGGCAGAATATGATTGCGTGGAACGAATGGGCTGAAGTTTTTGCCATCTATGTGACACGCCAGCAGGCCTACATTATCCCGAAGGATCAGGTTAGCCCGGAACATATCGAATTCGCTCGCAAGTGCCTGATTGAAAGCGGTCTGAGTAAAAAAGGAAAACGACGGGGATGAAAAAACTTGGCACTGGCTCGCTTGTTATTGCAACTCATAATACAGGCAAGCTGAAAGAGATTCAGGCCCTACTCGATCCCTATGGCGCGGAGTGTCTTTCTGCCGGATCGCTCGGACTCCCAGAGCCAGTGGAAACCGGAACGACTTTCGTCGAGAACGCTCTGATCAAAGCGCGGGCTGCGGCAGAAGGGTCGGGGCTTGTTTCGCTGGCGGACGACAGCGGCCTGTCGGTGGAGGCGCTTGGTGGCAGGCCCGGCGTTTATACTGCCGACTGGGCAGAGCGGCAGTGGTTCGAAGGTGATGCCGGCCGGGACTGGTTCATGGCCATGGGTAAGGTAGAAGGAATGGTGCAGGCGCAGGGGCCTGATGCCAGCCGTGCCTGCGCGTTCCACTGTGTATTGGCGTTGGCATGGCCCGATGGCGAACATGCGGTTTACGAAGGCATCGCGCCCGGCACCCTAACATGGCCGCCGCGCGGCGAAATGGGGTTCGGGTATGATCCGGTGTTCGTGCCGCAAAATCGCGAACAAACCTTTGCCGAGCTCAATCCGGCGGACAAACACGCAATCAGCCACCGCGCGGATGCCTTTGCCAAACTGGTGGCCGACCAGTTCAGCTAATCACAAATCGCGATCGTTCAGGGTATAACAGACCTGAACCGTCGCGAGCTTCTACACTGGCGTGTTCGATTTTTTTCGCCAGAACAGCTGCATATAGTGCTGCGTTCTTGGCCAGATCCTCGCATCACCGTAATGGCTCCGCATACACTGCTGCTCGGGTACGGTTGTGCAATTGCAGCGCGCTGAGCGCGAGAAAGTCATCTGGCTGATAAGGGCTGGATAAGGACTGCCCGATTGGAGCGGCCTGTTTTTCGGTCATCTGGATAGAGCCTGTATGCTGTGCAGAGCATCATCGCTGGCAAGTAAAGAAACGGCTATAAAAGAGGCCAGCGTTAGCGAACGTATCTTGACTTCCCCTTCTACCCGACCCGAGAGTCAAACGATGGCACAGGCTTTATACATACATTGGCCATTCTGCCTGAAGAAATGCCCTTACTGCGACTTCAACAGCCATGTTCGTGCTGAGGTGGACCATGCCTTGTGGCAGGATTCGCTGCTGGCAGATATGCGGCATGAAGCGGCTGTGGCAGGTGGCGAGCCACTGCAGTCGGTCTTTTTCGGCGGCGGCACACCGTCGCTTATGCCACCTAGGCTAGTCTCGGCAATATTGGCAGAGGCGGAACGGCTGTGGGGCTTTGCGTCTGATGTCGAGATTACGTTGGAGGCTAACCCGACCAGCTTCGAGGCAGGCAGGTTCAAAGAACTGTCAGCCGCGGGTGTCAACCGCGTGTCGCTGGGCATCCAGTCGCTGGAGAATGACGCACTGCGCTTTCTTGGACGCGAGCATACTGTGGACGAGGCATTGGCTGCTCTGAATGCGGCGCAGGGTTTGTTTGCCCGTGTAACCTTCGATTTAATCTATGCCCGTCCTGGCCAGACAGTCGCTGAATGGGATGCCGAACTGTCACGCGCATTGGCGTTTGGCACGACCCATCTGTCGCTTTACCAGCTGACTATCGAGCCCGGCACCCGCTTTGCGACCGATGTGCGGACTGGCGCGTTCGATCCAATGGAAGGCAATGATGCAGCCGAGCTTTACACCCGAACACAAGAGATGACCCTGGCCGCAGGATTGCCCGCTTACGAAATCAGCAATCATGCTGCACCGGGGCAGGAAAGCCGCCACAATCTGACTTATTGGCGTTACAGCGATTATTGCGGGATCGGTCCCGGCGCGCATGGGCGAAGAGGCGGCTCTGCAACGCAGCGTCATAAAAAGCCGGAGAATTGGCTAGCTGCGGTTGCGCAGTGCGGAGAAGGAACTGTCGAACTTCACGCCCTGCCCGCGTATGAACAGGCATCCGAAGCACTGTTGATGGGGCTGAGGCTGGCCGAGGGCGTGGATCTAACCAAGCTGGCTGCGAGGACCGGCATAGCGCCATCAGCGCTGCTCGATGGTGCGAAGGTTGTCTTATACAAAGATTTGGGGCTGGTCTGGCGCAAAGGCAACAGACTGGGGGTCACTGCCGCCGGAATGCCGCTGCTCGACGGGTTGCTGGCAGAGCTCGTTTCGGCCGATCTTTTAGGCGCATGAGCAATCGTTCATACATAATTGCGCGGTGGACAGCCCAGCTTACCAATGATCTGCGGCGTTCTGCCCACACTGTGCGAGCCTATTCCAGGGCTGCGCAACGGCTACTGCAAGCGCAGGATGCCCCGAGCTTTGAAAGCATAGCCGGACTTGATGCCGGTGCCCTTCGTCGGCATCTGGCAATGCGGCGTGCCGAAGGATTATCCAATGCTTCGGCGGCGCGTGAACTGTCGGCGATAAAATCATTTATTTGTTTTGCACAGGCCGAAGCGGGATTCGAGAATATCGCTGCCCCGCGCCTGCGTGGTCCGCGCATAAGAAAGAATCTGCCCCGGCCTGTGACGCCCGACGAAGCGGTTGGTATGGCAGAGCGAGTGGACAGCGATGCAGATGAAGGCTGGATTGGCCTGCGTGACCGTGCAGTTCTGCTGTTGATCTACGGAGCGGGAATGCGTGTAGCCGAGGCGCTTTCGCTTACCGCTAATGTGCTTCCTTTGGGGGAAACGCTGACTATTATCGGTAAAGGCACAAAGCAGCGCGTTGTGCCGATCCTCCCGCAGTTGCGCGATGCGGTGGCCGAATATGTAGATGCCTGCCCCTATCCGCCGGACCTTTCGCAGCCACTCTTTCGCGGGGCTAAAGGCGGCGCCCTGTCGCAGGGCATGGTACAGAAGGCGACGGCTCGGGCGAGACGGTCTTTGGGCCTGCCTGATACCGCCACACCGCACGCCTTGCGCCACAGCTTTGCCACGCATTTGCTTGGTGAAGGCGCAGACCTGCGGAGCCTGCAGGAATTACTGGGCCATGTCAGCCTGAGTTCCACGCAGATATATACCAAAGTCGATGCGGCAACGATGCTGGACAGCTATCGCAGCGCTCACCCTCGGGAGCAGGATAATTAATCGGGTCCGCTAGCGGCGGGAGCGCGGTTTCCATGTGGCGAGGCGCCAGAAATACGCCAGTGTCGCAATCACCATAATGGCAATGATAACTCCGCTGACGATGTTGTCGACGTCCGAGAATGTCCGTGCGAGCCATTGTGTACCCAGGATCAACATCACGTTCCACAGAGCCGCACCCGCAGCCGTGAAAACAACGAATTTCAGCTTACCCATATGAGCAAGGCCTGCAGGCAGGGAAATCATCGTTCGCATGATTGGCGTCGCGCGCAGTCCGAAGACGACCCAGTGCCCGTGCCTGCGGAAGAACCTCGTCGCGCGTTCGATATCCTGCCATTCCATTGTCAGCCAGCGGCCCCACCGAGTTATAAACGGGCCGAGCCGTTCGTAACCGAGGCGATCACCGATCCAGAACCAGAAATAATTTCCCACCACTGTACCAACTGTCCCGGCAATCAGCAGTGGCCAGAAACCCATGCTGCCGCGCTCGATTGCCAGCGCGCCAGCGCCCATAATGGCCTCGGAGGGCATTGGGGGGAAGATATTTTCCAGCGCCATCAGCACAGCGACGCCAATATAGCCCAGCTGCTCGATCAAACTGACAATGAAATCATCCATACAGATGTAATGCGCGGCCGAGTGTCCTGTGCCGTCAGCCGGCAATATCTGCGTGGCGACGTTCCAGCGCATCCCAGATCGCGCCAGCTGTATCGGTGCCATTGAAGTTGTCGATTGCGACAATGCCGGTTGGACTGGTTACGTTTATTTCTGTCAGCCATTTGCCGCCGATCACATCGATACCGACAAATACCAATCCGCGTTTCTTCAGTTCCGGCCCCATTGCAGCGCAAATCTCTTCCTCGCGCGGGGTCAGCGTAGCAGCTTCGGCAAAACCGCCCTGCGCCAGATTGGAACGGAACTCACCCTTGCCCGGCTTGCGATTGATGGCTCCTGCGAATTCCCCGTCGACCAGCACGATGCGTTTGTCGCCTTCGCTCACTTCAGGTAGGAAAGGCTGCACCATATGCGGTTCGGGCCATGTCTGGTTGAACACTTCGAACAGCGCGGAGATATTGGTGCCATCCGCATCCAGTTTGAAGATCGCCTTCCCTCCATTACCATGGAGTGGTTTGACCACGATCGCCCCATGCCTCTGCTGAAATGCGCGTACTTCTTCCAGCGTTCGCGCAATCAGTGTGGGCGGCATAAACTGCGCGTAATCAAGGACAAACATTTTTTCCGGCGCATTGACCACTTCGCGCGGATCGTTGCTGACCAGAGTCTGGCCCTTAAGCCGGTCAAGTATCAGCGCGGCGCTGATGTAGCCCAGATCAAAGGGCGGATCCTGCCGCATCAAAATCACATCAACGTCCTTTGCCAGATCGGTCTGGCGGCGCTCTCCCATACTGTAATGGTCACCCTCTACACGCTGAACGGTCACAGGGGCGCAATGGGCAGTGATGCGGCCCGTTGTGGAACCGTCCGCTTCCCACGCCAGCGATCCGACATCGTAATGCATAACCGTGTGGCCGCGTTTCTGGGCTGCGATCATGAGAGCAAAGCTGGAATCACCAGCGATGTTGATGCTGTCCATGGAGTCCATCTGGACGGCTACGCGCAAAGTCATATTCGAACTCCAATTATCCTGAGCCCGAAAATAGGGCTAGGGTTGCCAGGCATTAGGGATGTGGCGTGGCAGAGTGCCGGGTGCAAGCAGGATCACGTCGACGCGAATATCTTCCCCATCCTGCGCGTATTCATGCGCGACGCATTCCACGGCGCCTGCGACTCGCTGGAGCCTATACGCATCTATGGCGTGATCGAGGTCGGTCTTGTTCCGCCGCCATTTAACTTCGACGAAAGCGATCAGCGCGCCGCGCTTGACAATCAGGTCAATCTCTCCGCGCGGAGTTTTTACCCGCCGCGCAAGGATACGCCAGCCTTTCGCCTGCAACCACAAGGCGGCCCGCGTTTCTCCATCACGGCCGTGCTTCTCGGCTTGCTGGCGCTTCACTCGGCCCGCAATTCGAGTGCTCTGGCGTAGAGCGCTTTGCGGTCTGCGCCTGTCGCTTTGGCTACTTTGCCCGCAGCCTGCGAAGGCTTGTCCGCCAGCAGGGCCTCGCGCAGCAAGGTATCAAGATCATGGTCTTCCTCGTCCGTTTCTGGCGGGCCGATCAGTAGTACAATCTCGCCCTTGGGCTGATGGGCCTCGTAATAGGCGATCAGGCTATCAGCCGTGCCTCTGCGGCATTCCTCGTGCAGTTTGGTCAATTCCCGCGCCACAGCAATTTCGCGCACGCCAAGCACGTTCGAAATAGTTCGGAGGGATTTCGTCAGACGCGGGCCTGTCTCGTAAAAAACCAGCGTGCTGTTGATGCGCCCAAATTCGGCCAGAATATCGGCGCGCGCTTTCTCTTTTACCGGCAGAAACCCGCCGAACAGGAAACGATCGTTTGGCAGACCGGATACGGTTAGCCCGGCGATAACAGCGCAGGCACCTGGCAAGGTCGTGATCGGCACACCGGCTTCGCGGCAATCATTGACGAGGCGATACCCTGGGTCGCTGACCAGCGGCGTACCCGCATCACTTACCAGAGCCACCGCACGGGTCTGCATCGATTCGATCAGTCGTGCCCGGTCCCGCTCTCCGGCATGATCGTCATATCGCCATAGAGGCTTGGAAAGCCCCAGATGCTTCATCAGTTTGCCGGTAACCCGCGTATCCTCACACGCGATACCGTCGCACCGTGCCAGCACATTAGTTGCCCGCAACGTAATATCGCCAAGATTGCCAATCGGCGTAGCAACGATATAGAGCCCGGCAGGCAGAGGTTCGGTTGTGTGCGTGTTTGTCACACACGACCCATGAACCAGCGGATGAGGGAGTCGCAAGCAATGAAGCGTTTCAATCTGGGTAAGCAGGCGTTGATCGTCGCCGGTACAGCGGCCCTTCTAGGCGGTTGCCAGATTATTCCCAAGGGTCCTACGACCTCCGCATCGGGTATGCCCGATGCCGGCACGCAGGCTCCTTCGCCTGAACCCAGTGCCACTGCCCTCCCCTCTGGCGATACGGAGCGTCACCGGGTGGCGCTGCTAGTCCCGATGTCGGGGGGCAACGCCAATGTCGGCCAGTCGATCTCCAATGCGATGATGATGGCGATCCTCGATACCAATGCCGACAATCTTCGCATTACGACCTATGATACCGCTGGTGGTGCCAGAGATGCCGCACGCCGTGCAATCAATGATGGTAGCAAGCTTATTCTGGGCCCATTGATGGCAGAGAATGTGGCGCAGGTTCTGGCGGAAGCTCGACCGGCTGAAGTGCCACTGATTTCTTTTTCCAATGATTCCGGTGTCGCCGGAGCCGATGTTTTTGTGATGGGGCACCTGCCTTCGCAATCCATCGCACGGTCGGTCGGATATGCGCAAAGCAAGGGTGCCCGCAATTTCAGTATCTTGGCACCGGAGGGTGAATATGGCCGCCGTGCAGAGGCTTCACTGGCGGCGGCACTGCGCGGGACGGGGGGCGGGCTTGTCTCTTCCGAACGCTACACCCGCGGTAACACCTCCATTGTCAGCGCTGCCCAGCGTTTGCGGCAGGCAGGTGGATATGATGCCGTGGTGCTGGCCGACAATGCGCGTATGGCAGCACAGGCTGCAGCAGTGCTGAAGCCATCCGGTCAGGGCTCTACCCAGTTGATCGGCACGGAACTATGGAGCGGTGAAAGCTCGATTACCCGCGATGACTCTCTGCGCGGCGCGATTTTCTCCTCGGTCTCGGATGCGCGCTTCAAACGTTTTTCGGAAAGTTACCAGTCGCGTTTTGGCGGTCAACCATTCAGGATTGCCACCCTTGGTTACGACTCTGTTCTGCTGGCCCTTCGGGTGGCGCAGGACTGGCGCGTGGGACGATCTTTTCCGACAAACAAACTGCGTGATGACGGTGGCTTTCTGGGGCTGGACGGGGCCTTCCGGTTCC
>OJED01000217.1_pt1 | contig 14523 bp, 15 predicted proteins | sample 1593181 | NCBI WGS metagenome assembly OJED01 (sample SAMN05416772, study PRJEB24817) | seawater metagenome | isolation source: Sea water | place: Canada:Atlantic | collected 2013-07
TACGAGATTTCTGCCTGTCTCGTGGGCTCGGAGATGTGTATAAGAGACAGCGCAAACCTCGTGCGCGGCCTTTGCCGGAGCACGTGCATGCCTGATGAGCTTGTCATCGCCGTCATGCAGGATGAACCCTATACCCTCCCGAAAACCGATTTCCCGGTTCGCCAGATTATGCTGGGTAGCAATGGCATTCCTCTTGCAGAGGCGCGTAACAGGGCTGCCGGCGAAGCGACGGGCGACCTGCTGGTTTTCCTGGATGTGGATTGCATACCGCATCCTGCCCTCGTCGACGACTATGTCAGAAACGCTGAACAGCTAGACGGCGTGCTTATGGGGGAGGTCGCCTATCTTCCCCAAGGCGCAACCGAGGACGGCATCGACTATGCCATCTTTGAACGGGTTGGCGTGCGCCACAGCGAACGCGCGGGGCCACCAGTTGAGCCCGCTCGCTTGTGCGAGGATTACAGGTGTTTCTGGTCGCTCAACTTTGCCGTGTCGAAGGATGCTTTCGCAGCCAGCGGCGGGTTCGACGAAAGCTTCGTGGGTTATGGCGGTGAAGATACCGACTTCGCGCGGACCGTCGCCACATCGGGCATCCCGATTTGGTGGGTGCGCGGCGCCAAGTCCTACCACCAGTACCATCCGCATCACATGCCGCCGGTGCATCACCTCGACAGTGTGCTCGCCAACAACCGGCGTTTTATCGATAAGTGGGGCGAGCCGACCATGCAGCACTGGATGCGCGCATTCGTGCTGATGGGCCTGATCGAACGGCGCGGTGTTGGGTGGGTGAAACTTCGCGATCCCTCGGAAGACGATCTCGCACTGACGCGCCAGCAGGCCGACCAGCCCTACGCGAGTTCGGCAACGGTCCTGGACTGGCTGGAGTCGCGTGAACTGGAAGCTCCCGAACGAACCCTCTCGATGACGGCGCGGTAGCAGTCTTCATAGCCATCCAGCATCCGGTCGACCGAAAAATGATTTTCGATACGCTGACGACAGCTCTGGCCATCAAGCCGGGTGGCATCTGCCATTGCTTCGGCCAGCGCCACGATATCCCCGCCGGGCACCAGAATGCCGCAGTCACCCAGCACTTCGCGCATCGCGCCGCGGTCAAACGCGATCACCGGTACGCCGCAGCTCATGGCTTCAGCCGCGACAAGGCCGAACGGTTCGTCCCATAGCGGGGTCACAACCGCCGCCAGCGCTCCGGCAACGCATTCTCTCAACTGATGCCCCATCATGTGACCGAGGTATCGAATGTTCTCGCTCAACGATGGTGCAACGGCATCGGCGAAATAGGTTTCGTCCTCTACCATGCCAATAATATCCATCGGAATGCCGGACAGCCGCGCGGCCTGAACCGCTTCGCGCAGACCCTTGTTTTCAGTGATACGCCCAAACCAGACAAGCCTGTTGCTGCGCGTCTTCGCGACGGGCCATTTGTCGGTATCGATCCCATTATGGACCACGGCGAAGTTGGAAAGATTGCAGCCGTCCCACAAGCCAAGTTGCTGGTACGACGTGACCGTGAAACGCTGCCAGTCGCAATGCGAATGCTGCCTTACGGTAGCGCGCATCGCGCCGAAGGGTGGCACGTGCTGCGATGTTACCATCGCGATTTCTTCTGCCGCCGACCATTCTATAAGAGGAGGGAACAGCGCATTGTTGTGCACCACATCGAACTGACCATCTCGCACCGCATTCCATGCCTGCGCAAATGCAGCATCTTGATAGTCGGCGAGTTCGCGAGTGCCGTGCCATTGTTTCCAGGGTAACACCTGCTCGTACGGCTGGTCGCAAATCGACTGCGCTTGCGGTAAAGAACACCCCCTGGCTGCGAACAGGGTGACATCGTGCCCCCGCCGCGTCAGCGCGGTGACCAGTTGATGGCAGTGCGATTCCATTCCGCCCATGAAAGGTTCGGCAATAGGATGCCGAATGTGCGCTATCACGGCGATTTTCATAAAGATTCAGCTCCGGCCTCTTGCGCTCGCACGACTCAAGAAACCAAGGTGTCGGTAGAAGCGTAGGTTCCCCACATAACAAAGGCTAAGTTGTCCGCGCCTGAATCTGTTCTAGGACGTGCCTTCACTTGACCCGTGGAACGGAAAGGACGTTATGAGCATCGACAACCATCCGATGACCGGGCGGTTTCTTCAGGGGCGTTTGCGCCATGCAATGGCAGACCGCGAAAAAGACCTGATAGAAGGTCTGATCCTGAAAACCGAGGAATTGCGCGGTGAACAACTGCTGCTGAAGCGCGGCGACTTCTGCGACTATTCGACCATGTTGATCGAAGGGTTGATGCTGCGCACGATCCATGAAGACGGCCGGCGCAGCATCGTGGGTTATCAGGTTCCAGGAGATTTCGTTGATCTTCATGCTTTCGCGCTCAAGCGGCTCGATCATGATCTGATGGTGATCGGCAATGTCACCGTAGGCTACGTCCCGCACGAGCGCCTGAACGAAATTATGGAAACGGAGCCGCATCTGGCGCGCATCTTCTGGTTTTCCACCCTGCTCGATGCCGCGATCCACCGGGAATGGATCATGAAAAGCCAGCAGCTGCGTTCAATGGGGCGCCTCGCGCACTTGTTTGCGGAGTTATGGTACCGCCTTCGGATGGTGGAGCTGGGCAGTAGCAACGGGTTCCAGACGCCGCTCAACCAGATACATCTTGGTGAGATATGCGGCATGTCCACCGTCCATGTGAACCGGTGTCTGCGCGACCTGCGGGAAGCAGGCATCGTTGAATTCCGGCGGGGCCGGATCACTGTGCTGGATGCCGAGAAGCTGAAGGAAACTGCTCGTTTCGAGCCGAGCTACCTTTATGGCGAAGGAGGGCTTTCTGTCGGTCACGCGCTGGATAAGGGAGCCGGAGAAACACTACCAGTCCGGCGAGCGGGGTGACCACGCGTTTCAAGGGACGCTACGTGTTCGTTGCAGGCCTGCACCGCACAGGCACCAGCTTGTTGGCCCGTTTGCTGGAAACCCATCCGCAAATCGCCGCGATAACCGATGCGCCGGTTCCTGAAAACGAGGGGTGTTTCCTGCAAGGCGCGATTGCACACACTGCGCAAAGTGGAATACCGGGACGCTATGCAACCGATCCTGCGCAGCATCTGATCGAGAACTGCCGTTTCGATACACAGGCCACGCGCGAAAGACTGGAGGCGGACTGGCAGCCGTGGTTTACGCCCGGCGGGCAATGGCGGCTTGAGAAATCGCCCGTCAATCTGACGCGGATGCGTCTTTATCAGCAGTTGTTTCCCCTGTCACAGTTCATCGTGATTCTGCGCCATCCAGAAGCCATGGCCGCGGCGCTCGCGAAATGGACCGATGCTCCGGCAAGCGAGCTGATCGATTATGCGCTCGATGCCTATGATATCGCACTGGCCGATATGAAATATCTCCATTCTTCCTATCTGCTGCGGTACGAGGATCTGGTGCAAGCGCCCGAGCTATATCTGGAAAGCCTGTTCGCGTGGCTCAGCCTGGCCCCAATCGCCGCGAGGTTAAACGTGCGCGACGGGAACGCCGACTATAGCGGCGCGCAACCGATGACAGTTGGACAGGCGGAGCGCGCCCGACAATTGGGATATTTTCCCAGGCTGCAGATCGACGCTTTCGACCCTGCGATCACCCAACCACTGCGCTCAGTACGCGAAACCGCCCAAGGTGTGGTGTCCAACAAAGATTAAACTATGTTGGATTTGCAAGAAACCTCGCAACGATCTGCCCTTCTTCCGGTTGTGTTCCTGAACAATGAGACGAGCAATGATAAACGTAGAACAAGTGGAAGAGGAGCGGCTGGTCGCCGCGTTCAATGAACATGTCAGCGCAAGAGAGTTCCCGTGTGTCGGCGCAAAGGCCGCGATGGGGCGAGGCAAGTTGGCGACATTGGTGTGCAACGACATCGCCAGTGCTTGGGACGACATGCGTATCCACGAGATGCTGCTGAACTGGTCCCACGAATATGCACGCGAGCCCGAACTATTTCGCTCCCTGGCCGTAATCTTTGCCCATTCGCGCGAGTTGAGCGAAGCGGAGTTCGAGCACCACATGTGGGAGCGGATTCAGTCGCTGGCCGACAAGGATGAATGGCGAGGCCAGACATACGACCACTCCGTAAGCCCCGATCCTTCCGATCCGCACTTCGGTTTGAGCTTTGGCGGCCAAGCCTATTTCGTCGTGGGCCTGCATGCCAATGCTTCGCGGCTTGCCCGCCGTTTCGAACGGCCTGTGCTTGTGTTCAACCTGCACGATCAGTTCGAACAGCTCCGTGCAGACCAGCGTTACGAACGCATGCGCGAGACTATCCTGAAGCGCGATGTTGCTCTGGCGGGCGACATCAATCCGATGCTGGCGCGTCATGGTGAAGTAAGCGAAGCCTCGCAATACAGCGGGCGCGTGGTCGACGGTGAGTGGCGATGCCCGTTCAGGGACAAACGCGCGTGATCCAAACTACTCAAATCCCGCCACGCAGCGGCGTAGCCTTCGAATTGAGGCGAGGCGAGCGTCTACGGGTCATTGACCCGGAAGGCAGCCAGGTTTCCGACATGCTCGCATTTGCGAGCGATGAGGTTGGCGAAGTGATTTCCAACGGGCGCACCTTCGATTACGAGGAAACCATCGCGCTGACCACTGGCAACATGCTGTGGTCCAACCGGTCTAACCCGATGCTAAGGATCGTGGCGGATAGCGTTGGCAAACACGATTTTCTGCTGACGCCGTGTAGCGAGGACACCTTCCGGCATTTCTACCCTGACAAACCGGTGCATCGCGGCTGTTTCGGCAATCTCGCCGCCGCACTGGAGCCATACGGCGTTTCCCCCGACGCGATCCCCGTTGCGTTCAACATTTTCATGAACGTGCCGGTCGATGGCGGAACGGGTCGGCTTTCGGTCGATCCGCCTACCAGCAAGGCCGGAGACCACATCGAGTTCGAGGCGCAGATGGACCTTGTTATCGGTCTGACCGCGTGTTCCGCGTATGCGTCGAACGGTGGGGCGTTCAAGCCGATCGATTATGCAATCGTCGAGGCGGAGGCCGGGTGAGCGCAGTAGCAAGGAAACTGGCAAGGTCGTGAACCTCCAGGATATTGCCGAGTGGGTGGCGCCGGCCGCCACCATGATTGCAGCCACCATGACGGCGGCGAACCTGGGCACGCGCGTCACGGGTTGGGGCTTTATCGTCTTTACGGTAGGTTCTATTTCATGGTGCGCGATCGGTAGCCTGACGGGCCAGACGGAACTGCTTGTTACCAACGTGTTTCTGACGATCGTCAATCTGATAGGTGTCTATCGTTGGCTAGGGCGGCAGGCACGGTTCGAGGATGGGGGCAAGGCCGCCAGTAGACAGAGCGAGAAGGCCGGAATGGCCAGTCTGTTCTCGGCCAACAGTTCGTTAGGTGCAAAAGTCGTCGCCGAGGGCGATGAAGAGGTCGGGACGATCGTCGACCTCATGCTGGAGGCAGGGTCCAACGATGTGAACTACGCCGTCGTAACCGATGGCGGGGTGGCTGGCATAGAGGAGAAGCTGCGCGCAGTCGGTGCGGCTGACCTGGAGTTTGCAGATGGTTCGATATCGTATCGAGGAACCGCGGAACAGTTCGCTAATATCGCGATTATCGACGATGAAGCCTGGCCTGCGAGCAAATCCGTGCACGGCTGAAACACGGTAATTCCACCTCATGCCCAGGCTTGCCTTCGATGCTGAACCGCACCAGCCGATGATGTGCATGACTGTTGGACGCAACCTGCTGAAGGTCTAGGGATGCCCGAACCCATCGTGCTTTGGTTGAGAAGGAAAATAGACCTATGGCCGGCAAGTTTTTCGACGAATGGATAATCGGCGAAACGATCGTGCATGACATTCGCCGAACGGTGACGGAAACGGATAATCTGCTGTTCTCCACCATGACGCACAATCCGCAGCCCTTGCACATCGATGCCCAAGCCGCGAGCGAAAGCGAGTTCGGGCAGATCCTTGTGAACGGCACGTTCACCTTCTCGCTTATGGTGGGTCTGACCGTAGCCGATACGACGTTGGGCACGCTGGTCGCCAACCTTGGCTATGACAAGTTGCTGCATCCCAATCCCACGTTTCTTGGCGATACGCTGCGTGCCGAAAGCGAGATTGTTGACAAGCGCGAGAGCAAGTCGCGCCCCGGTTCCGGCATCGTAACTTTCAAGCATCGTCTGCTGAACCAGCGTGACGAGATTGCCTGCGAATGCCTGCGCATGGCGCTGATCAAGGGTAGTGACAAGTGAGGCTGCGCAGCCTGCTGTTCGTGCCCGCCGACAGGCCGGAACGTTTTGCCAAAGCCGCTGCCAGCGGAGCCGATGCCATCATCATTGACCTCGAAGACTCGGTGTCGCCTATGAACAAGGCGAAGGGTCGCGATGCAGTTGCCGAGTTTCTGCAATCGCCGTGCGATACGGCGGTAATCGTAAGAGTAAATCCACTCGACAGCGGTCAGACCGCCAGCGATCTTGCGGCTATCCTGCCCAATGCACCCCAGGGTGTGATGATGCCCAAAGCCGAAGGTGCGCAAAGCATCGCTGCGCTGGTGCGGATGATGGACGGGGCGGAGATCCCGCTGCTGCCAATCGCCACGGAAACTCCGGCATCGATGTTCGAACTGGGGACCTATCGCGAGGTTGAAGCACCACTGTTGGGTCTGACCTGGGGCGCAGAAGATTTGCCCGCAGCCATTGGCGCGGCCACTTCGCGGGAAGAAGATGGCACCTTTACCCCGCCATACGAAATAGCGCGTAGCATGCTTCTGTTTGCCGCGCATGCAGCGGGCATTCCAGCTATTGAAACGGTCTATCCCGATATCAGGGATACCGCTGGCCTTGCCACATATGCCGGGCGCGGGCGGCGCGATGGATTCTCTGGAATGATGGCAATCCATCCCGTCCAGGTCGACATTATCAACGAGGCTTTCGAACCCACTTCGCAAGAAATTGCCCACGCCCGCGCGGTTATTGCAGCGTTCGAAGCGGCGCCCGATGCCGGTGCGTTGCAATTGGACGGCAAGATGATCGATCGCCCTCATCTGGAGCAGGCCCGGCACTTGCTGGAGCGCGCAGCGCCGGTCGAGACCTGAAGCCATCAATTCGCGTATCGGTGACAACGGCAGCCGCGATTGCTCGGCCATTATCAGCGAATACGAATAGCTCTTCAGGAACAGATTTCTGCGTCGACGTCTCTAATTCTGTAGGGGCGGCCCAAAGCTGTGCGCCCGTTGCCTGAACCGGGGAGCGTGAATGTCTGCCCAGTGTCCCGATTTCGAAACCTTCATGGAAATGCCCTGTGCGACCCAGAACGAAATCGGAGAAGATGAGGCAAGGATGCTGGTGGACAACGGCATCTGCGCACTGGTGGAAGGTGCAAACATGCCGACCACGGCCGACGCAGTAGATATTTTGCGCGAGGCGCGCGTCCTTTTCGCGCCGGGCAAGGCGGCGAACGCGGGCGGTGTCGCCGTATCCGGCCTGGAAATGAGTCAGAATGCGGAGCGCGTCAGCTGGGAACGAGATCGGCTGGAGGACATGCTGGCAGACCTGATGCGCGATATTCCCGGCAAGTGCGTGAACTATGGCGGGCAGGATGGATATATCGACTACGCCAAGGGTGCGAACATCGCGGGTTTCAAGAAGGTTGCCGATGCCATGCTGGCCTTTGGCGTCGTGTAACGATCTGTCCACTGCAGCGTATGTCAGTCAACCTGCACTCAACGTGCACAATATTTGCTTGCCCGGCCTTGTGCTCTTCATGCACGAGCTTGGCGGCGTCGCTGAAGGTGGGGATGACTAAAGCTTCCTTTGTCCGCTCTGCCAGAATTTCGATGCCCGCTTTCATTTCCTTGTGGATCGCTCGCGCGGCGTCACGAGCCTCTCCAAGCGGTAGGTCAGCAAGGGTGTCTAAACCGATGTCTCGGCGCTTGCCGTTGGCCTGAACCCGGCCAATCCAGCTGCCTTTGCCTTTTGCGGAGAGTTTGAGGATCAAACCCTCGCCATCCGAATAGCGACCCGGTTCCTTGAGATTCTTTACTCCCATCGCCGTCAGTTTGCCCATGGCTCGTTCCTCTCAGACCCACATTCGACGTCGGACGTATAGGAACATATAGAGAACTATGCGGACGACGAAAAGCGAAAAAACGCGGTATTCTGTGGGTTTGTGGACTATAAGGGATTGTCTAGGAAAAGCGAGGTGGCGGAGACGGAGGTGGCAAGTGGGGGCGGGCAACCACTTGCGGTTAAAAGGGTTTCAGCGGAGGCTGCATGGCTCGCCCCCACAATGGCCCCCCGGCTTGTTTTAGCGGTGATTTTCGGCTGCGATTTTGGGCGATATAGGGCTCAATGTCACAGGATTTGGAGATGCGCAGAAATTTCCCGTTAAGGAAAGGTTTTACCTTATACTTGTGCTTCAAGCTCAGAATATCCCGTTCGGGAAAATAGTCTTGCAATCGAGCATTTGCGAGCGTAGATTTCCCGTTCGGGAAAGGGGATGCTCATGCTCAATGTTGCCACTATTGGCCAAATCATTCGCGATGAACGCAAAAAGCTTGGACTACGCCAAGACGAGTTGGCTGCAGCAAGCGGAGTGGGTTTGCGCTTCCTTGTCGAGTTGGAGCGAGGAAAGCCCACCGTCCAGATGGGCAAGGTGCTCGATGTAATAGCGGCCCTTGGATGCGAACTACGGATCAAGCGGCCTGACGGAATAGTGATTGCAGGTCGAGCAGATGCGCCAAAGAAGGATGGGGCGGAGTGACGCTACCAATTCTGGATACGCTGGTGGTGTGGTGGGGCGATCGCCAGGCAGGCGAACTCTCGATCGACAAAGGTGGCGCGATGCATTTCGCATATGCGCCTGAATGGCTGGCTGATGAAACGGCCCCGGCGCTTTCCCATGCGATGCACAAGCAGCAAGAGCCATTCAAAGACCATGCTTGCAAGGCAGTCTTTGGCGGACTGCTACCGGAGGAAAGCCAGCGTACGGCTATCGCTCGCGCGCTTGGAGTTTCGCCCGACAATCCGTTTCGGCTGCTTGAGGCCTTAGGCGGAGATGTTGCCGGTGCTCTAGCCTTCCTGCCCAAAGACGAAGAACCGCTCCAGGACCACTCCGAGACCACTCCGGAACCACTCCAAGAGAAAGAACTGGCCGAATTGCTGGGCAGACTGCCTGCTGTGCCCATGCTGGCAGGTGAGGGCGGCGCGAGGCTCAGCCTTGCAGGAGCGCAGAGCAAACTGCCCGTGGTGGTCACCGCAGATGGAGGCATTGCGATACCTCGTGCAGGCGAGCCATCCACGCATCTGATCAAGCCTGAACCGGATCGCTTTGCCGGATTAGCTGCGAATGAGGCCTTATGCCTCGCCTTGGCGCGCGCGGTGGGCATTGATGCTGCCAATGCAGAGTGGCGCGACGTGGCGGGCAAACCGCTGCTGCTGGTCGAACGCTACGACCGAATATCGGTCGAGGGAAAAACAAACCGTCTGCATCAGGAAGACTTCGCTCAGGCACTTGGCGTCCCCTCAAACCGCAAATACGCGGCGGAGGGCGGGCCGACTTTTCGCGATAGTTTCGCTCTGTTGCGCAGTGCTGCGACGCGGCCAGCGCGCGAAGTGCTGAAGCTCGCCGACGCGGCGATCTTCAATCTCATCATCGGCAACGCCGATGCCCACGCGAAGAACTACAGCCTGCTGTGGCGGGAAAACGGCGAGATGGTGCTTGCCCCGCTCTACGATCTCGTTGCCACGCATATGTGGCATGAGCTGTCACCAAAGCTCGCAATGCGCTTTGGCCGCGCGGCGACTCTGGAAGAATTTGACAGGGAATGCGTGGCGAGGTTTGCGGCCGAAGCAGGGCTAGGTGCTCCGTACATTCGCCGCCGGGTAAATGACCTTGCTGAAGCGGTGACGCAAGAAATTGAGAAGGGCATCGAGGTGCCCGGCATTCCACCTGAGGATGCTGTTGCGCCAATTGCCGAAGCATTATCGGCCCGCGCCAGTATGGCTACGCTGAAGCATCTGGAAGGCTGAGTGTTAGAATTGATTGCACCAAACCAACCGTTGATCATCACAATGGGCAAGATCGATGACAGATTTCGTCAGTTGCATCTTTGCTAAATACTTCTTTATCAAGTCAAACGAGCACAAAATCAGATCGCAGGGGCAATCATGACAACCTCATTTCAGACTAATCCTTACAAGCTCAGCGATCTCATGCGTGAATGCGATGAGGGCAAGCTCCAGCTGCCAGATTTCCAGAGGGGCTGGGTTTGGGATCAGGATCGCATCACAGATCTCTTAGCGTCAATTTCCGAGGGCTTTCCTGTGGGGGCGCTCATGACTTTGGATGCATCGGGCGAGGTTTCGTTTGCGGTACGTCCGGTAGAAGGAGCGCCGTCACCGGCCAAAGAGATCGAGGCCTACTTACTCGACGGTCAGCAGCGTATGACCTCACTCTACCAGTCAACCTATACAACTGTCCCCGTCTCCACACAGACAGTCAAAAAGCGGCCCATCAAGCTGCACTTCTACTTCGATATTCGCGCGGCGCTGGACCCGGATTTCCCGCGTAGTGAAGCCATCGTGCCCGTTCCCGAAGATCGGATCATTCGGGAAAACTTTGGCCGGGATATCAAGCTCGACCTCTCCACCGAGGAGAACGAGTTCGAACATCTGCATTTTCCAATCGACCGGATGTTTAGCGCTCAGGATTGGCAGACAAATGCGATCGACTGGATTTACAAAGAGCTAGACCAGCGGAGCGAACACCTGAAGCTGATCAATGCCTTCATGCAAGGCGTGGTTAGAAACTTCGACCAGTATCAGGTGCCGGTGATCAAGTTGGGCAAGGACACAAGTAGGGCAGCTGTCTGTCTCGTGTTCGAGAAGGTGAATACGGGAGGTAAGCCGCTCGATGCATTCGAGCTTGTGACCGCCATGTATGCGGCAGAAGAATTCCATCTCCGCGATGACTGGAAAGAACGCCGCAAGCGATTGGTTTCGACTCAACCGGTGCTGGACAAGATTGAGCCCGTTGAGTTTCTCCAGGCGATCTCATTGCTCCATACTAAGGAGGTGCGAGAGGCAGCCATCGCGGACGGCAAAGAGCCACCTGCCATCAGCGCTACGCGCAACAGCCTGCTTCAAGTTCCTTTGTCAGCATACCAGAAGTTCGCGCCGAAGGTCGAAGCTGGATACATCGCAGCTGCCAAGTTTCTGCATTCGCTGAAGATCTTCAAGGCACGCGACCTTCCGTATCAGACCCAGCTTGTCCCGCTTGCTGCGATCCTGGCGTAGCTTGGAAACACGTGGGAGAACGACGCGGTGCGTCAGAAGCTGGCGCAATGGTACTGGTGCGGCGTTTTGGGAGAGCTCTACGGCTCGGCAGTTGAGAGCCGTTTCGCACTTGATATCCGCGACTTCAAAACATGGGCGACCGGCGGCGTTGAACCTCAGACGGTGCAGCGGGCCAGCTTTGAAGAGCGCCGTTTGAGGACCCTTCGCTCGAGGCTTTCGGCAGCTTACAAGGGCGTCCATGCATTACTGATGAAATGCGGGGCAGAGGACTTCAAGTCAGGCCAACCCTATGACCAAGCTGTGTTTTTTGACGAGAATGTCGATATCCATCACATCTTCCCGCAGGCTTGGTGCAAGAGTGTCGAGATCGGGCCGGAGGTCTACAACAGCATCGTCAACAAGACGCCGATTGCGTCAGGCACCAACCGAATGCTCGGCGGAGTTGCTCCTTCTTCCTATCTGGGCCGACTGACCAAGGGTAATGATAGCAATCCTGCCATTGCCCCTGATCGTTTGACAGCAATCCTAGAAAGCCACGAGATCGAGGAAAGCTACCTCCACGCAGACGACTTCGACGGCTTCATGGACGATCGAAGACGGCGCTTATTGGCCATCATCGAGAACGCGATGGGCAAGGAGGCTTTGAGGGAGGCCGAGGTTCCGTCTGATCACGAGGAAGAAGACTACTACGCTGAAGAAGAACGGGAGGCCGCGGAGTAACCGCCGCTCATGACACCTGCTGAATTCATCCAGAAATGGCGCGCTACCGAGCTGAAAGAACGCACTGCCTCCCAGTCGCACTTCAATGACATCTGCCGCCTGCTCGATATAGAAGACCCGATCACGGCCGACCCCAAGGGCGAATGGTTTACTTTCGAGAAGGGTGCATCGAAGACCGGCGGCGGTGAAGGCTGGGCGGATGTCTGGCGCAAGGAATGCTTTGCTTGGGAATATAAGGGCAAGAAGAAGGACCTCGACCGCGCCTTCGCCCAACTCCAGCAATATGCCATTGCGCTCGACAATCCGCCGCTGCTGATCGTCAGCGACATGGACCGGTTCCGCATCCACGCCAACTGGACGAACACGGTGCAGGAGGTCCACGAATTCGCGCTGGATGACCTTCTGGATGGCGCCACCCGCGACCTGCTGCGCAGTTGCTTTCTCGATCCCGAACGACTGAAGCCAGCCAAGACGCGCCAGATGCTGACCGAAGAGGCTGCAGAGGAATTCTCTCAGCTTGCTCAACGGCTGCGTACAGGTGGCCATGAAGCACATGCCGTCGCTCATTTCGTCAATCGGCTCGTCTTCTGCATGTTCGCCGAGGACGTTGGCCTGCTGCCCGACCACATGTTCACTGCCATGCTCAAGGCCAGCGTCGGGAAGCCGGATAACTTCGCAACCAACGCAGCTATCCTGTTCGGGGCAATGAAGACCGGCGGACTGGTTTCCTCTACCTTTCATTGCTAGCGCTCAAGGATATTGAGCACCGAGCCAACCTTGAAGCCGAGGCGTTGTCACCGGCGCTTGCTGCGCGCTTCCCGTCGAGTGGACCAGAGAACGTTTTGGGGATTGAACTGAACCCCTATGCGGCAGAACTGGCGCGTGTCTCGGTCTGGATCGGCGAGATTCAGTGGATGCGTCGCAATGGCTTTGAGGCAGCGAAGAACCCGATCCTGAAGCCGCTCTCCAATATCGAGAACCGCGATGCGATTGTTGTATTCGATGAAAGCGAGAGCGTGTGGAAGGAGGCCAATTGGCCCCTCGCAAACGTCATCGTGGGAAACCCACCATTTCTCGGCGGCAAGAGCATGCGGCGCACTCTGGGTGAGGAATCAACATCTGTTATTCGGCGTGTTTACGATGGGCGCTTGGCAGCCTTTTCAGACCTAGTCTGCTACTGGTATGAGAAGGCACGCCTTCTCATAGAGGATGGAGAGGTGGAGCGTTGCGGTTTTGTCGCGACAAAGGCAATCGCTAAGAATGCGAACCTTCCTGTCCTAGTGAGGTTGAGCGAAATAGCTGCCATATATGACGCTTGGCAGAATGAACCCTGGGTAGTCGATGGTGCGGCTGTCCGAGTGTCCCTCGTCTGCTTTGCGAGCAAAGACAGTGAGATACCAACGCTTCGCCTCAATGGCGCGACTGCCAAGAACATAAACCCAAACCTTACCAGCGGTCTTGATACGACAAAGGTCGCGCGATTGAATGAGAATGCGAGCTCTGTCTTCATCGGTGTTCAGCAGAGCGGGCCGCTAACAGTTGACAGAGACAGGGCGGTAGAATGGCTACGTGCACCGACCAATCCGAATGGAGGGCCCAACTCGGCCATTCTTTCGGCTTATGTCGCAACAGATGATATTGTTGGCCGCCCGTCTGAGAATTTTCTTATCGATTTTCCCAGCGGACTTGGTGAAGCCGAAGCGAGCGCTTTCGAGCTTCCGTTCGAACACCTTCGCGCTGCGAAATATGATCCACATCGCGACGGTGAGCTTGTCAGCTATGTTGAATATCGGACAGATACTAACAGCCAAAACTCTTCGTGGTGGGAGCCGCATCGGGCTAGGCCTGCACTCCGCAATCGACTTGTGAATGCTGGTGATTATCTTGCCACAGCCGAAACAACCGAGCATCGTGTTTTTAGATTTCTTCCAGCAGGGACGGTGCCTGACAAAAGCCTCTACGCTTTTCCTGGCGTTGGACTGGAAGGTTTCGGAGTGTTGCAAAGTCGGTTTCACGAGAATTGGTGTACGTACTTTGCCGCACCGCCAGCCGAGCGAACATTGGCAAACTACTTCGCCAACGACAATTACTACACCAAGGCGGACGCTGATCGGTCCGGCATCTGGGTCGGCAAAGGTGCCGAGCGGCTGGGTCTTTCGGGCACGGTCGATGCCAAAGCGTTTGAGGCGATTCTGTGCGGCGAACTGCCCAATGGCGAGCGTATCGGACACCAGGGCCAATACCACCGCGCCGGGACCGATCTGACCTTTTCACTGCCCAAGAGCTGGTCACTGTTGGCACTCGTCGGCAAGGATCAGCGGATCATTGACGCATACCGTTCTGCTGTCGTCGAAACGCTCCAATGGGCGGAGAAGAATGCGGCCCAGTATCGCACCGAGCAGGGCGGCAAAGAACGACTTCATGCAAGCGACAACCTGACCCTGTCTCTTATACACATCTGACGCTGCCGACGAGCGATCTAGTGTAG
>OJED01000219.1_pt1 | contig 14248 bp, 17 predicted proteins | sample 1593181 | NCBI WGS metagenome assembly OJED01 (sample SAMN05416772, study PRJEB24817) | seawater metagenome | isolation source: Sea water | place: Canada:Atlantic | collected 2013-07
TATAAGAGACAGCGTAGAACAGATCATGTTCTGCCACCTCCTCATGGCGCAGATCGCGCAGCAGAATGCGCACGCCCGAATTGAGGAAGGCCAGCTCACGATAGCGATGTTCCAGCTTCTCGAAATCGAATTCCGTGACATTCTTGAACGTATCGGTTGAAGGGAGGAAAGTGACGCGTGTGCCCTTCTTGAGCCCGTCTTGATCGCCGTTTGAAGCAACCGGCGGGGCATCGCCCGTCACTTCGAGCGAGGCGACAGCATCGCCATGCTCGAACCGCATCCAGTGTTCCTTGCCTTCGCGCCAGACGCGCAGCTCCAGCCATTGCGACAGCGCATTGACCACGCTGACGCCGACGCCGTGAAGCCCGCCGGAAACTTTATAGGCATTGTCTTCCGAGGTGTTTTCGAATTTACCGCCCGCATGAAGCTGGGTCATGATGACTTCGGCGGCGGATACGCCTTCTTCCTTGTGGATGCCCACCGGAATGCCGCGGCCATTATCTTCCACGCTGACAGAGCCATCGGCGTTCAGTTCTATCAGAACAAGGTCGCAATGGCCTGCCAGAGCTTCGTCAATTGCATTGTCGCTCACTTCAAAGACCATGTGGTGCAGGCCTGAACCGTCATCAGTATCGCCGATATACATGCCGGGCCGTTTGCGCACGGCATCCAGCCCCTTCAGCACCTTGATGCTTTCAGCGCCATATTCGCCGTTCTGGCGCGGTTTTTCAGGGGTAGGGCCGGCTGTTTGGTCGGGGGTGTTTTCCATGACCATTATATAGGCGGCGTTGGCCGCTTTCCCAAGCGCCGCGCCACTTGTTCCACAAGATAATCGCCAGTCAGCGGTGTCCGGGCGCCGATATTGCCTCGCAAGAGGCGAGAGTCCGCAGGATCAACGCATCCAGTCGTTCGCAAGAGCGCCCGAGCCGGTAAATTCCAGATAGCTGCGCAGCTGGGTCAAAATAGATTCTATCATTCGCCAATGCCCTGTTCTGTCAGATACGAAAATGGCCGCACGGGTCAAAGTGCGGCCATTCGATGATCCGGAGGCCAATATGGGGGGAGAGGCGGCTTTCCGGACCTGAGAGCCTTGCAGACGCAGGCTCGGCCAATTGAATACCGGTTGGCGCCATGGCACTCAAATGCGAAATAGGCGCTGTGTGTTGCGTTTGATGCAACGGACAAAGGCATTGCCCGCATCAAGGGACATCTTCCGATGTCGGCAAATGGTGTGAAACGCGGCGTGCTGCTGGACAGGCGCAGCCCTACCGATCTAAGCGCGTGCGATGCAGCCAGACCATCTCCCCGATTCCATTCTTATCGTCGATTTCGGCAGCCAGGTGACCCAGCTTATCGCCCGCCGCGTGCGTGAATCCGGAGTTTATTCGGAAATCGCGCCGTACACCATGGCGGAAGAGGCGTTTGATCGTCTGCAGCCAAAGGGTATCATCCTGTCGGGCTCTCCTGCCAGCGTGCCCGAGGAGGGCAGCCCGCGCGCGCCTGATATCCTGTTCGAAAGCGGCTTACCGATCCTTGGGATATGTTATGGCCAGCAGGTGATGACACATCAGCTGGGGGGCGAAGTGCGCCCCGGCCATGAAACCGGAGATGGCGGCGAATTTGGCCGCGCTTTCCTGACAGTGAGCGATGAATGCGCGCTGTTTGATGGTCTGTGGCAAGTGGGTGATCGGCACCAGGTCTGGATGAGTCACGGCGATAAAGTCACTCGCTTTGCCGAAGGGTTCAACATTGTCGCCACCAGCGATGGCGCACCCTTTGCTGTTATCGCTGATGAAGCCCGCAAATATTACGGTACGCAGTTCCACCCGGAGGTCTACCATACGCCGGATGGCGCGCGGTTGCTGGCTAATTTTGTGCGCCATGTATGCGGTCTTTCGGGCGATTGGACCATGGCTGAATTCCGCAAGACCAAGATTGCAGAGATCCGCGCACAGGTGGGCGATGGCAAGGTCATTTGCGGGCTATCGGGCGGGGTTGATTCCGCGGTGGCGGCAGTGCTGATCCATGAAGCCATCGGCGACCAGCTTACTTGCGTTTTTGTCGATCACGGATTGATGCGACAGGGCGAGGCCGAGCAGGTCGTCAGCCTCTTCAAAGGGCATTACAACATCCCGCTGGTGCATGTTGACGCAGAAGAGATATTCCTTTCCGGCCTTGCCGGACAGACCGATCCCGAAAAGAAGCGCAAATTTATCGGCGGTGCCTTCATCGACCTGTTCGAGCAGGAGGCGCGCAAGGTTGGCGGGGCAGATTTCCTCGCCCAGGGCACGCTTTATCCCGATGTGATCGAAAGCGTCAGTTTTACCGGCGGGCCAAGCGTCACAATCAAGAGCCACCATAATGTCGGCGGCCTGCCTGAACGCATGAATATGCAATTGGTGGAGCCTTTGCGCGAACTCTTTAAGGATGAGGTGCGCCTGCTGGGCCGCGAGCTTGGCCTGCCCGATGTATTTGTCGGTCGCCATCCGTTTCCCGGCCCTGGCCTTGCAATTCGCATTCCGGGCGAAGTGACCAAGGAACGCTGCGATATCCTGCGTAAAGCGGACGCGATCTATCTTGAAGAAATCCGCAATGCCGGCCTGTATGATGCGATCTGGCAGGCCTTTGCCGTGTTGCTGCCGGTCAAAACCGTGGGCGTCATGGGTGACAGCCGCACTTATGACAGCGTCTGCGGCTTGCGCGCTGTGACCAGCACCGATGGCATGACCGCCGATGTTTATCCCTTCGACGCCAGCTTCCTGACCCAATGCGCCACCCGCATCGTCAATGAGGTAAAAGGCATCAACCGGGTGGTATATGATTATACCAGCAAGCCGCCCGGTACGATCGAGTGGGAATAGGGCAAGCCTGCCCGCATATCCTGCCGCTGCTCCTGATTGGGAACGCCCGCCTGCTCCAACCCGTTGGTTGGCGCATGGAAAGTTACTCTAACCAGGAAAAGCGCCATGAAAAAGATAATGATATCAGCTGGGACAGCCGCCGTCTCCTTTGCACTGGCAGGCTGCGCCACGCTTGAAGAAGGCGTCGCTGAAGAAACCGCAGAAACTTATTACGCCGTGCTGACTGGCGCCAATGAAGTGGGCGGTGGAGATGCTGACGGTTATGGCACAGCGGAAATCTCCGTCTCTGACGAACTGGGCCAGATCTGCTGGGATCTGAACGACATACGCGATATCGGCCCGATGGCTGCGGCCCATGTTCATATGGGAGCGGCAGGCACAAATGGCCCGCCAGTGTTCACTCTGCGCCGCGCCAATGAAGGCGGCTTCAAGGGCTGCACCGATGCCAGCGAATGGAACCAGAACACCATCGAAGGCGATCCGCAGATGTTCTATGTGAATGTCCACACCGCAGAATTTCCCAATGGAGCCATTCGCGGCCAGTTGACTGATCACGACAATTAAGACCCCAAGGCCAAGGGGATGCCTTTATCGCCAATCGCCACTAAGCTGACAAAGAATGGCCGCAGGCTCCCTCGCGCATTGCAGCCGATCATCGGCTTGGCGCAGGTAAGGCGCGCGCCTTCAGATCAGCAAATCGCCGCCGCCATCAGGCCATCCGGTCTGTATAATATGAAGGCGCGCAATATACATAAATTCTGCGAGGCATTTCTGGCTGATCCAGTTTGGCAAGAAAATCTGTCTTTCGCGCGCATCACGCTGCAATACTTGCCCGTCAACGATATATGCGATTATTTCGCCACAACGCGTAAGGATATCTAATGAGCTGGGATGATTATTTCGCCGACGATGCAGAAGGCGCAGAAGCCGAAAAGCGCGGCAGAAATCGCAGCCTCACAGTCGGTTGGACAGTGCGCTGGCCGGGCGTTGGCGATACGATCTGGGCGCCGCCCAAGACCTTCACCCGCTCCGATCCCAAGGCCGCCAGTGCCAAGTCGATACAGGCCTGTCCTGCGGCGATCGATTTTGACCGGCGACATTTTGTTGTGCCCTGTCCGGTTGATCTGGAGCTGGCATTTACCCGCAATGCTCAGGGCCAGTTGCAACTGACAGATGCCAATGGTGAACAATCGGCCATGCGCCCGCAGGGGAGGGCCAATCTGTTCCAGCTTCAGCCCCCAGGCGAATGGCGACACCCAGAGCGGCCGATCCTGCAATTTACCGCGCCTTATGTCTTCGTGGCGGATCAGCCCTGCTATGTGGTCCAGACCGCGCCCTATCTCCACTGGTTCCCTACGCCACGTCCCGGAGTGGAAATGGGCGGACGCTTTCCAATCCATATCTGGCCGCGCCCCTTGGCTTGGGCGTTTGAATGGTATGACATGTCCAAGCCGCTCATTCTGAAAAGGGGTGAGCCGTGGTTCTATGTCAGCTTCGAAACGGAGAATCCCTCTGCCCGCGTCAGACTGGTGGAGCAGGAAATGACCAAGGATCTGGAAACCTATCTCAACTCGATCATCGATGTGTCGAATTACGTCAACAAGACCTATGGCCTGTTTGGCGAGGCGCAGCGCCGTCGCCCTGAAAAGCTGGTAAAACCCAAGGGCTGAGGCGCGCGCTGCCTACCACGCAAAGCCCGCTTCCACGGCGCGCTTCTCTGCCGGAGTGCTTGTGCGGCCAAGCAATGTGTTGCGATGCGGGAACCGGCCAAATCGCGCGATCATGCGGTAATGGCTGCGCGCAAAGGCAAGATTCGCGCCGCCATTGATATGGCGGAAAGCCGCTAGCGAGCGGCGCTGGTCTGCGATATCTTCACTATGCATCAATGGCATGGCGAGGAATTGCACCTGTTGGCGCGCCAGCCTTGCGTCAAATCCTCGGCCCAGTGCAATGCGGGCGATGTCTCTGGCAAGCGGATCATAGGCGAATGCCGCAGGCGTGCCACGATGGATATTGCGCGGCACCTGATCGAACAGTAGGACTGCGGCAAGCGCGGTGGACGGATCGCTGGCAAAGCTCTCAGGCGGCATGATAAAAAGCGCCTCCAGCTCTGGCCGGAAGCGCCTTTCAAGTTCAGTATCCAGTGCATCGGAGCCGCCCCACCACGCACCTGGGTCCAGCTTGTGGAACCACACTTGCAGCAGTTCTGCGGCCCAGCGCCTAGGCGCGAGACTCATAGGTGCATCAGCCTTCTTCAGCCCTGCGATAGGGCACGAATTCATTCAGGAACAATATGCCCGAAAACATACCCGAGCTGCGGTCCACTGTTTCGCGAACATCGTGACGGCACAACTGGCTGCCATGGCGGCGAATTATCGGGATATCCCATGGACCAAGATCGCGCGGATTATCCGTCCGTGCCACCCACAGCGTATCACCGCGTTCATAGGCGATTCCGACATTCTCAATAACCCGCAGGCGGTTGGAGCGGAATGCCCTGATGCATGATTGTGGTTCACCCGCGACGCGGCCTTCAACCAGCTCGGCAAACGCTTCGTCTGAACGCTCCTGGCGGTCGTGCGCACTTGCAGGCGCGGTCAGTGCCAGTGCAGCAGCGGCAGCTGTCATGGTTAGCAGATGTTTCATCAAAATTCTCCTCGTCAGCCTTATCGCACAAATGCGCTGAACCTGCGCTGACGAAGTGAATCAGGTACGTTGACGGGCGTCAGGCAGCCGCATCTGGCACATTGCCATCGTCTGCCGGACCACCAGCAAGGATGAAGCGCCTGTCGCAATATCCGCAATCGACAAAGCCCTTTTCGTCGATCTCCATCCATACGCGTGGATGACCAAGGCTCACCGGTTTGTAGTTTTCGCCGCCGCGAATATCGCCAGCACCATCGCACCAGACGCGCGAGGTATCGACGATGGTCGTTTCAGGGGCACTTGTGCCGAGTGCGTTTGTTACAGCTGCATTATCCATGGTCTGCGCTCCTATCGCTTTACGTGAAGCTGGAAAAGCCCCTAAGAGCCGCGATATGACCGAAGCAGCCATCGAAATCCGCAATCTGGCCAAGGAATATGCCGGAAGTGGCGATTCTCCGCCAAAAAGGGCACTTAAGGGCGTGAGCTTTGATGTGCCGGAAGGGCAGGTATTCGGATTGCTCGGCCCCAATGGCGCGGGCAAATCCACGCTCATCAACATCATGGCGGGGCTGGTCGGCAAGACCAGTGGCACGGTGAAGATCTGGGGCCATGATATCGACACCGATCACCGCAATGCGAAACTTTCCATCGGTATCGTGCCGCAGGAGATCGTGTTCGATCCATTCTTTACCCCGTTCGAGGTGCTGGAAAACCAGGGCGGCATGTATGGCGTGGCCAAGGCGCTGCGCAGAAGCGAGGAATTGCTCAAGGCCGTGCGGTTGGAAGACAAGCGCGATGCCTATGCCCGCACGCTGTCTGGCGGGATGAAGCGGAGACTGCTCATCGCCAAGGCCATGGTCCATTCACCGCCGATTCTCGTGCTCGACGAACCGACTGCGGGTGTGGACGTGGAATTGCGGCGACAGCTGTGGGATCTGGTGGGCGAACTCAATGCGCAAGGCGTGACGATTGTGCTCACCACACACTATCTCGAGGAAGCGGAGCAATTGTGTGAGCGAATCGCGATCATCAATAATGGCGAACTGATTGCCAACCGTACGACTCGTGAACTGGTAGACATGGCGCGGGAGAAGATCGTACGCGTTGTCGTGGACAAGGACCTTGCCGGACCAATCATGGAAGAAGCCTTCGTCAAGGCCGAAGTGATGGGGGAACGCGTGCTGGAAGTGACTTATGATCGTGATGCCACAAGCGCGGGGCAGGTTCTCTCATTGATCCAGCAACACGGCTACGCCATCGAGGATGTGACCACGAGAGAAGCGGATCTGGAAGATGTCTTCGTGCAACTGACTGCGCCTTCATCAAACGCTGACTGACGGGGACAAGGCTTGGCGACATCCACTCAAGAGCATGACGTCCTCATCATCGGTTCCGGCGCTGCGGGGCTGACTGCCGCGTTGACGCTGGCGGAAGAACGCAAGGTGCTGGTGCTTGCCAAGGGCACATTGAAAAGTGGCTCCACTGCATGGGCGCAGGGCGGGATCGCGGCGGTGCTCGATACTGGTGATACCTTTGCCGATCATATCCGCGATACAATGGTGGCGGGCGCGGGCCTGAACGATATCGAGACAGTCAAATTCGTCATCGAACGCGCTCCTGCCGCAATCGATCGCCTGTGCGAATTGGGCGTGCCCTTCAATCGTGAGAGCGGCGATCTCCATCTCACCCGCGAAGGTGGCCATTCACATCGCCGCATCGTGCATGTGAACGATGCAACCGGCTGGGCGGTGCAGGCTGCATTGCTGAAAGCGGCGGAGGAAAATCCCAACATCACCCTGCTGCCCGACCGCACATGTATCGACATCATCATCGGGCGGCATGAGGAGAAATATTCAGGCAGCGGGCGGGTATGGGGTGTATATGCGCTCGACACCGCGACGGGCAAGGTCGAAGCCTATAAAGCCAGGGCCACGATCATGGCGGCTGGCGGCGCTGGCCGCGTCTACCAGTTCTCCACCGCACCGCGCGGCGCCACGGGGGACGGGATCGCAATGGCATGGCGGGCCGGCGCGCGCGTTTCCAATATGGAAATGATGCAGTTCCACCCGACCTGCCTGTATAATCTGGAGGTCAAGAATTTCCTCGTCACAGAGGCAGTGCGCGGCGAGGGCGGACGGCTCTATCATCCCGAAACGGGCCACCGCTTCATGGCGGATTATGATGCAGAACGTATGGAGCTGGCCCCGCGCGACGTGGTGGCGCGCGCGATTGACGACCAGATCAAGCGGTTTGGGCTGGATTACGTGCATCTCGATATAAGCCATAAACCATCCGAATTCGTGCGGGAGCATTTTCCCACGATCCACGAAAAGCTGCTGGGTCTGGGCATCGACATGACGGCAGGGCCAATCCCCGTCGTGCCCGCGCAGCATTATACCTGCGGCGGCGTGGTGATCGACCTTAATGGACGCACCGATCTGCCAGGCCTTTATGCCGCGGGAGAATGCACTGAAAGCGGGTTGCATGGCGCCAATCGGCTGGCCTCCAACTCCCTGCTTGAATGCTTTGTCTTTGGCGAGGCGGCGGCGCGCGATATCATGGAGCGCTGGGACACTTTCGAAGCGCCGCCTGCAATCCGCGAATGGGATGAAAGCCGCGTGACCGATTCTGATGAAGAGGTTGTCATCAAACAGAACTGGACCGAGATCCGGCGCACGATGTGGAACTATGTCGGCATTGTACGCACGACCAAGCGGCTGCAGCGGGCCGCCAACCGCAATGAATTGCTGAGCAGCGAGATCGAGGATTATTACGGCAATTTCCGCGTGACCACCGATCTTATCGAACTGCGCAACCTCCACCAATGCGCGGATCTGATCGTGCAAAGCGCGCTAAGGCGTCACGAAAGCCGGGGCCTGCATTATACGCTAGATTATCCCGAAACAGACGAGGTTGCGGTGGATACGGTGCTGGTGCCTTGATCCAGCACTGCTGATTTCAGGAGTAATGAACGCTCAATCCCCCATCATCAGGAGGAAGATGAAGGCGAGGAAGGTTCCGGCCAGGAACAGCATCCAGCTCCAGTAAAAGCTGAAATCCATCATCAGCTCGGGATAGTATACATCCACCTTCGTGATGTTGAGCATCCCGCCCGTCGCGCCGCCCGATCCCATGAACAGGGCCACAATAAGGGCGAGGAACGCCCCGAAGGGTACGGCCTTGAAAAAAGAGATCATGTTGGCCCATCCTGCAATGTCGTCGGAATGCTGCCCTGTTTATAGCACAAGCACGTTTCGTCTACCTTGGTCGCGCCGAACTCCACAATCTGTAGTATTGTTACAACGAACGATTCTCTTGATTCAGAATCGCGCAATTGCACAGATTTTTTTCCGCAGATTGCTTTTGCCCCTTGCGCGGCCCGCGAGCCTTGGAAAGTCCACGCGTCGCGGCGTGTTGTGTGGGTCATACACCAATAAGAATAGGTCAAGATCACTAGTAAATTACCCTTAACCCCCTTGCATGCGAACCTAAGCCGATTCACAAGGGGTTGTGGTCGTAATGCCGGGGACACCCACAAGACCTAGATTTTCGCCTTGAAGGTGCAGCTTTGCACGAAGGGGCACGATTCTCTGGTTAGGGGCGCTCCGGTAGAGGCGGGGGACAAGTTTTTGCATCACTTTGGGTGAGAAAAGTGGCGTGAACGGCTAGACAGGGATGACAGCCCCACGAGTCGAACACATGTAGAACATAGTGGGGTGATGGGCGCGAACGCCCGATGTCCCCCGAAAGAACAGGAACGGGGCAGATGGAATTTCGAAACGGAGACGATACGGCGATGGGTCTGGACGAAAATATCACGGGTGATGCCCCCACCGATGCCGGCCCAGATGCGGGCGCAGACACTGGCGTCGATACCACAAAAACTGCCGCAAAAAAGGCCAGGCCGATTGCAACGGCAGCTAGGAAAGCGATTGAAATGGATACCGCAGACAAGGGCAGCGATGCGCTGACAGAGGCGACGGCGACCGCCATGGCCGAAGTGGCCAAGGCCGTTGCACAGGATGAAGTGTCTGAAGAAAGGCCACGTGAAGACAGCAAGCGCGTGAACGCACGCCGCTTTACCGTGAAGACCGATCCGTCGCGCGACGCCAATCTTACAGAATTCGGTAAGGAAACGCTGACTGATCGTTATCTGCTTCCGGGTGAAGATTATCAGGAATTGTTTGCCCGCGTCGCCGATGCCTATGCCGATGATGCCGAACATGCGCAGCGCCTGTATGATTACATCTCGCGACTGTGGTTCATGCCGGCAACGCCTGTGCTGTCGAATGGTGGGACCGGGCGCGGACTGCCGATTTCATGCTATCTCAATTCGGTGTCCGACAGCCTTGATGGTATCGTCAACACGTGGAACGAGAACGTCTGGCTCGCTTCGAAGGGCGGCGGCATTGGCACCTATTGGGGCAATGTGCGCGGTATCGGAGAGCCGGTGGGCCTGAACGGCAAGACAAGCGGCATCATCCCTTTCGTGCGGGTGATGGACAGTTTGACGCTGGCGATTTCGCAAGGTTCGCTGCGTCGCGGTTCGGCGGCATGCTATCTCGATGTCAGCCACCCGGAGATCGAGGAATTCCTCGAGATCCGCAAACCATCGGGCGACTTCAACCGCAAGGCGCTGAACCTGCATCACGGCGTTCTGCTGACCGACGAATTTATGGAAGCGGTGCGCGCGGGCGAGAAGTTCGCGCTGAAATCGCCCAAGGACGGCACCGTTCGCGGCGAGGTCGATGCGCGCAGCCTGTTCCAGAAGCTGGTCGAAACGCGCCTTGCCACGGGCGAACCCTACATCGTGTTCTCCGACACGGTGAACCGCATGATGCCAAAGCATCACCGCGACCTGGGGCTGAAAGTTTCCACCTCCAACCTGTGCAGCGAGATTACCCTGCCAACGGGCATCGATCACCTTGGCAACGATCGCACGGCGGTATGCTGTCTGTCCTCGCTCAACTTGGAAAAGTGGGAAGAGTGGGAAGGCGACAAGACCTTCATCGAAGACGTCATGCGCATGCTCGACAACGTGTTGCAGGACTATATCGATCGCGCGCCCGAAGAAATGGCCCGCGCCAAGTATTCTGCCATGCGCGAACGCAGCGTCGGCATGGGCGTGATGGGCTTCCACTCCTTCCTCCAGTCCAAGGGTATCGGTTTCGAAAGCCCCATGGCGAAGGTGTGGAACCTGAAGATGTTCAAGCACATCAACGCCAAGGCGAACGAGGCTTCGATGATGCTGGCCAAGGAACGCGGCCCCTGCCCCGATGCAGAGGAAATGGGCGCGATGGAGCGTTTCAGCTGCAAGATGGCAATCGCGCCCACCGCGTCGATCTCCATCATCTGCGGCGGCACCAGCGCCTGTATCGAACCGATCCCGGCGAACATATACACCCACAAGACGCTGTCGGGCAGCTTTGTGGTGAAGAACCCGTACCTGGAAAAGATCCTCGACAAGAAATCGAAGAATTCCACCAATATCTGGAACTCGATTTTGGAGAAGGGCGGCAGCGTCCAGCACCTGGATTTCCTGACGGCGGAGGAGAAGGCCGCGTTCAAGACCAGCTTCGAGATCGATCAGCGCTGGTTGCTGGAATTTGCCGCCGACCGTTCGCCTTTCATCGATCAGGCACAGTCGCTGAACCTGTTCATCCCCGCCGATGTCGACAAGTGGGATCTTGCCATGCTGCACTTCCAGGCATGGGAAAAGGGCATCAAGTCGCTCTACTACCTGCGCTCCAAGAGTGTGCAGCGCGCTGGCTTTGCCGGCGGCGTGGAAGCGGACAACACCGGCGAACCGGCGAAGTACGAACTGCCGACGACCGACTACGACGAGTGTCTGGCCTGTCAGTGAGCCTGTAGTTGACTGCCTTTTTTCTCGAGAATGGCCCCCGTGAGCAGTTGCTTATGGGGGCCATTCTTCTCTTGGCCGGTCTTGTCCTCTTCCCCGCTTTGCTCTCGGTAATGATGCCCGTCGTCAAATGGATGAACAGCGGTTGGGCCGATGCTGACTGGTGGCAGGCCGGATGGCGGCTCATGAAAGGCTTCGCGGTTGTCGTCTGTGCGTGGTTTGTCTTGTTGGGGGCTTCAAGGCTGCTTGTGTACAGCTGCATCAGGGCGGGACTGATCGATAATCCTTGGCTATAACTGCTAAATTGATGGCCAGAAGGTAATAACCCATGAAGCCAACGCGTCTCGTCGTTACAGCAAGCCTGCTTCTCCTCCTTTCAGCCTGCGCAGGCCAGATCGACGCGGGCGTATCTTCTGCCAGCGAGGCGCCCGGTTTCTGGTGGGGTCTGTGGCACGGGTTCGTGTTCCCCTTCGCTTTCGTAGGGTCGCTGTTCGATAGCGGTATCGCCGTCTATGCCGTGCCCAATTCGGGTGGCTGGTACGATTTCGGCTTCTTCCTCGGCGTGACGGTTCTGGGTGGCGGCAGCGTGTTCGGATCGAAGAAGCGCCGTTAGAACAATGGCAGCCGCGCGATATCGGCGGCCTCCAGTGCAATTCCAAAAACCTGCGAAAGCGCCTCGCCATAGGCTTCCGGCGTTTCGAGCGTGCGGCGGTCGGTGCCTGCGCCTTTGCGCCAAACGGTCAGTTGCCGGTCCACCAGGCTGGCGAAGCCATCGGGCAGGCAGATGCTGGCCACGGTGAGATTGGTGAAGCGGGAGCTTTCATGCGTGGCGGACCAATAGCACCCCAGCGCAAGATCCGCCTCTGCCACCTGCGCAAGGTCGAAGGCGTATTGCGGCTCCCATACGTCGTCGCTTTGCACGCGTCCATCCGTGGCGAGCTTCGGTCCCCGCCGTTCCAGCAGCCACGCGCCGGGCAGATCGCCGTCATCACCGATGCGTGTCAGGCGATGCTGCGCGCCGTCACCCGTTTCCGCCCTCTCGCCATCGCACAGGCGCATGGGCGGCGCGTAAGACCCGCCGAACCCGGCATCGGTAATCCACTGCTTCTCCCCGAACGTTACAAGGACAAGGCAATGGGTGCGCGGTGTAGGGGCGGCGGGATCGCCTAGCAGAACGCGGGCTAGTAGGATGCGGTTCGCAAAACCCGCTGCGGTCAACATGTCGGACAGCAAACGGTTGTGTTCGAAACAAAACCCGCCGCGCCTGCTGTTTACCATTTTGGCGAAAACGACATCGCTCCCGCAGGCAATCTCTCGGCCTATCGATATGTTGAGGTTCTCGAATGGGATCGCGGTGCGATGGGCGAACTGGATCAGCGCCAATGTCTCCGGGTTGACCGTAAGGGGCATCTCCATGTCGATACGCGCCAGATAGGTGGAAAGCTGCTGCCTTATGTCCATTGCGTGTCCATCACTCGACCATGCGCCGGGAGCTGAATGCTACGCAAGCCAAACCGGCAAACGGTTTCCGACGCGCTGCTTGAACGCCCTCAAGTAAATACTTCTTAACCATTCGCGGCGTAAGGCCACACCCATGGCGAGCCACGGCAACAAGCGATTTCCGACACACCATGGATATGGCGAGATCAAGCCATCTCGCTATTTTGCGCTATACCTGTCGCAGGCTTTCTGGCTGGTGCTGGGAATCTTCCTCTATGCCGGCGCCTATTGGCCCTCGACCTGCACACCAGAGAACATCCTGGAAATCTACGGTTGCTCCATGCGCCTGCCCGAAAGCGGCGGCTGGCGGGAGGCCGCGCTTCTGACATGGCTGTGGTCGACGCCTATCCTCGTGGCGCTGGAACTGTCGCGCCGCTACAACACCGATAGAGACTGAGCCGTATCGCCGGACGCGTTAGTTCGCGCCGCCTTACTCCGCATCGTCCAGCTTTTCCTCACGCCTTTGCGTCGCACCGCCGTATCCGCGTTCGCTGGCCTCGGGGTTGTCGGCCATTTCCTCGTCGGCTTGCGCGCCATGGCCGAAACCATTGCGATCGGGATCATGATCCGACTGCTCGCCTGCCTGCTGGCGGCGCTTTGCCTGATCTTCATCGTACGGCATTCTTTCGGGCGTATTGATCTCGTATTGCGAGCCAGTCGCTTGCGACGGTTCCGACGGTTTTCCGGAGGTTGGCTGCTCGACAGGACGGTCTGGTGACTGCCCCTGCGATTTGCCTTGCGATTGCCCCTGCGACTGAGACTGAGACTGCGATTGTGATTGCGACTGCGCGGATTGCGGCTCGGTGCCCGCGTAACGGTCGTTTCCGGTTTGATTGGTCATGATGGTATCTTTCTGTTTCTCGTAATCCGTTGGCGGTTTCGGGGCGCCCTCAGCCGCGTTGGGCAGGATCTTTCCTTGCGCGCAGGGCGGCGACATCGTCGCTCTCGGCCTTATCATCTTTCGCTTCCGCCTCGCGCTCCTGAGCTTCGGCACGCGCCTTACCCTCTTGCGGACCGGTGCGCTTGATATCGCCGGGCTCGTTGCCGGGCTTCAGTGTGACATTGCGGGAATCGTCGGGTTCGTACTGGCCCATGGGGGACCTCCTGGTTTTTGCCTGTTCACCCGATCAACGGACGGCGCGCCGTGCCTGTTCCGTCGATCGTCGCCCGTCAGCCGCCAATCACCCGATTTATCCCCGACACAAAGTCCGGGGTTGCTATCGAATCACGCGGATGTTTCACTATGTAGGTTGTTCGCGCCAGAAACCGGAGACTACCAGATGTCGTTGCTCGAAGCCCGCAAGACCTACAAGCCGTTCGAATACCCGTGGGCCTACGAGTTCTGGAACTGTCTCTTATACACATCTCCGAGCCCACGAGA
>OJED01000224.1_pt1 | contig 14029 bp, 13 predicted proteins | sample 1593181 | NCBI WGS metagenome assembly OJED01 (sample SAMN05416772, study PRJEB24817) | seawater metagenome | isolation source: Sea water | place: Canada:Atlantic | collected 2013-07
GAGATTTCTGCCTGTCTCGTGGGCTCGGAGATGTGTATAAGAGACAGATGCAATCCATTCTTGATTCCTATGGATCGGGAATTGCCGTGCAAGGTGTGGAAATCGCCCGGACCGAGGCACCTGAACAGGTGATCGAGGCCTTTAACGATGTGCTTGCCGCACGTCAGGATCGCGAACGTGAGCTGAATCAGGCACGCCGCTATGAACAGCAATTGCTTGCGGGCGCGCAAGGTTCTGCGGCTGAATTCAACGAAATTTACGCGCAATACCGCCTCGCCCCGGAAGTGACGCAGCGCAGGCTGTATTACGAAACCATGGAGCAGGTGCTTCGTGGCACCGACAAGACCATTGTCGAACCAAGCGGCGTAACGCCCTATCTGCCACTTCCGGAGGTGCGCCGCCGTTCGCAAAACGCGGCAAGCGCGCCCTCGCTCACCGTGACACCGCAGGGAGGCCAGTAAGATGGACACTATCTGGCAAAACCATAAGGCATCCATACTTGCCGTCGCCGTGCTCATCGTGGCTGCGCTCAGCACGATCGTGATCGTTCCCGAAACCCATCAGGCGGTGAAAATCCGCACAGGTGAACCGGTCGAGGTGATCAACCAGTTCTTCCCTGACAGCGATTTCGGGGAAACCGCAGGCGTATGGTATCGCCTGCCGTTGGTGGAACGGATGCAATTCGTCGACCGGCGGATCATGGATCTCGACATGGAAAGCGAAACCGTGCTGTCGAACGATCAGCAGCGCCTGCAGGTGAACGCCTATGCACGCTATCGCATCTTCGATCCGGTACTGTTCGTACAGCGCGCCGGTAGCGAGGATCAGCTGCGTAACCAGCTCGAACCCATACTGACTTCGGAACTGCGGCAGGAGCTGGGCCGACGGACCTTCGCCAGCCTGCTGACGCCCGAGCGCGGCAACGCGATGACCAACATCCGGGACACGCTGGATGATGAGGCCCGCAATTATGGCGCGCAGGTGCTGGACGTGCGGATCAAGCAGGCCGACCTTCCCGTGGGCACGCCGCTGCAAGCTGCATTCAATCGCATGCGTTCAGACCGTGAGGAAGAGGCCGAAACCATCCGTGCGGGCGGTCGCCGTGATGCGCAGATCATTCGTGCCGAGGCAGAGGCCGATGCGGCGGAAATCTATGCCGAGGCCTATAACCAGGATCCCGGTTTCTATGATTTCTTCCGGGCCATGCAGTCCTATCGCACCACTTTCTCGTCCGGCGAGGGCGAAAGCGCGATCATCATGAGCCCCGACAACGAATACCTGCGGCAGTTCCGCGGGGGTGGCAATTGATCCGGCCTCAAGCGGTCGATTACACTTGTCGTTAAAGGCGTGTTCAGCCGCTGTGCGCTGGATACCGCCGCAACGAAACGGAACCAATCGCGCCCGCGTGCAAACAGCATGAGAGGGAGGCAAAATGACAGAGGACAAAAGGACGTGAAGCCAGTGCGCTATTCATACGGTATCACTTCGGCCCTGCTAGTCGGCGGGGCGGCAATCTCGCTGATGACCGGCTATCCCGCCGGCGCGCAGGTCGCGCAGAACGATCGTATCCAGATGCAGAACACCGTCCCGGTTGCCGGGGCACCTGCCAGCTTTGCCGACCTGATCGAGGCGCTGCAACCGGCGGTGGTGAATATCTCTACCCGCCAGTCCATTACCATTCCGCAGGCGCAAAACCCGTTCGAGGGGACGCCGTTCGGCCAGTTCTTCAACCAGCGCCGCGGAGGGAACGGCCCGCAGACGCGCGAAGCGACCTCTTTGGGGTCTGGCTTCATCGTCTCGGCAGATGGCTATGTCGTCACCAACAATCACGTCGTCTCGCCCGACCAGCGCGCCCAGCTGGAAGAGGTGACGGTAACATTGCCTAACGGCATCGAGTATCAGGCAGAGGTCGTGGGCACCGATCCCAGTTCCGACCTTGCCGTGCTGAAAATCCAGCGCGCCGAGCCCTTCCCGTTCGTCAATTTCGGTGACAGCGCGCAGGCGCGCGTGGGTGACTGGGTGATTGCCATCGGCAACCCGTTTGGCCTTGGCGGCACGGTTACCAGCGGTATCGTTTCAGCCGTATCGCGCTCCACCGGCCAGGGCGGCGCTTTCGACCGCTTCATCCAGACCGACGCTGCTATCAATAGTGGCAATTCCGGCGGCCCGCTGTTCGACATGCAGGGCAATGTCATCGGCATCAACAATGCCATTCTCTCGCCCTCGGGCGGCAGCGTGGGTATCGGCCTTGCCATTCCGGCAGAGGATGCGGCTCCGATCGTGCGAGCGCTGATTTCCGGCGAGGAAATCATGCGCGGCTATCTGGGCGTGCAGATCCAGCCGGTTGACGAGGATATTGCCGAGGCACTCGGCATCGAGGAAGGCATTGGCGAACTGGTTCAGGGCGTTCAGCCCGGCGAAGCTGCCGAGGATGCAGGGTTGCAAGCCGGTGACGTGGTTATCGCTGTTAACGGCCAGGACGTTACACCCGACAACACACTGTCGCGCATTGTTGCCAACATTGAGCCCGGCACCACCGTGCCACTCACCTTTATCCGCAATGGCCAGCGCAACCGCGTGAACCTGACCGTTGGCCGCCGACCCAGCGAAGAAGAGCTGATGCGGCAGAACATGTTCCAGAACGACGACGAAACCACGCCCGGTCCTACCGTTCCCGAAAACGGCGGTGGCCTGATGGAAGAATTGCTGGGCATCCGGGCGGTGGAGATCACTCCGCAGATCGCCCGACAGCTTGGTCAGCCCGCCGATACCACGGGCCTGGCGATCACGGCTGTCGCGCCGTCTTCCGACGCGGCACGTCGCGGCATTGCGCGCGGGGTGATGATCCTCTCCGCCAATGGCCGCCCGGTCGCCAGCGTGGACGATCTGGAAAGCGTGCTCAGCGATGTACAGGATGATGGTCGCGAAGCTGTCTTGTTGCGGGTCCGCTCGCGTCAGGGCGTTACACAGTCGCTGCCTGTCCGTTTCATGGATAACTAGGGTTGAAGATTGTTTCGCGATTGCGCCTCCGCGCTATCGTCCTTGCGAGACGCGCAGCATAGCTGCGCCCGCTGCGGGCGGGCGTTCGCCCTTTCGGCCCATTAGGCGCGGACCGTGTCCCGCGGATGCTCGTGAAGAAAGGCCGATCCTCGGTCGCGACCAGCGACGGCCAGCGCGAACGCGCAGCCCGCAGGTGCTGCGCAGCGAAGCGGAGCGAATAGCACGGAGGATGGACCTGCGGACGCAGGTCCGAAAAACCAACTATACCGTCGCCTTTTAGAAGCGCTGTTCGTTGAGGACGCCGGGTGCCGGGCGGTTGTTCTGCCGCCTGTCATCGCGCGGAAGATCCCTGCCCGTCGCCTGCTCTAGAAAATCATCGCTCGCCGCTTGCGGTGCTTCGCTTCTGCGGGGTGCAGGTGTCGGGCGGGGGGCGGGTGACGATCGCGGCACGGGTTGCTGATCCATTCCTCGCGGATCGAGGGGGTCGCGCACCACGTTCTCGCCCTCGCCCTCCACATCGAAGCCTTCGCCATAGCGACCCTGATCACCGCTGGGGTCAACCAGGTTGCCCTGCTCGTCGATGTAGAAATAATAACCGTCTTCTTCGCCGTAATAAAATTCGTCGTCCGGCTCCAGCTGCCACTCGGGCAGTTTCAGGTCGGTATCGAATTCCTCCACCGGCCTGTCCCGCACGGCATAGCGCATATAGGCGGCAAAGGCTTGCGCAGGCGCACGCCCGCCCTGCAGGGCGGAAACACGAGCGTTGTCGTCACGGCCCATCCACACGCCGGTCGTGATTCCGCTTGAAAAGCCGACGAAATACCCGTCCCGGTTGGAACTCGTGGTACCCGTCTTGCCTGCAACGGGCCGACCGATCTGAGCCGCGCGCCCGGTGCCGGTGGCAACGGCAGTCTGCAACAGGTCCGTAATGCCGGCCGCTACGTAATCCGGCACGAGTGTATAGGCGCGTCCTTCACTGTGGCGGTAAAGCTCTTCGCCATCGGCGGTGGTCACGCGCAGAATGCCATAGGGTTCGACAGAACGCCCACCGGCAGACACCGCCGCAAAGGCGCGCACCATGTCGATCAGCCGGACTTCGGAGGAGCCCAGCACCATCGCGGGATAGGTGCTGATCGGGGTAGTGATGCCAAAGCGGCGCGCCATGCTGGCGACGTTGGAAAAGCCCACTTCGTTGCCAAGCTGCGCGGCAACGGTGTTCTTGGAATAGGCAAAGGCCGAACGCACGTCGATCTCGCCGGCATAGGTGCCTCCCGAATTGCGCGGGCTCCAGTCGTTGATTGTCACGGGCACGTCCTGCACGCGGTCATCCGGCGTGTAACCCGCCTCAAGCGCAGCGAGATAGACGAACAGCTTCCATGACGATCCGGGCTGCCGCATGGCGTCCGTCGCCCGGTTGTAATTGGACGTCACGTAATCGGTGCCGCCCACCAGCGCCAGGATGGCCCCGTCGCGATCCAGGCTGACAAGCGCGCCCTGCGCCTCTCCTGGCACGTTGGACTGTATGGCAGTGGTGGCCGCACGCTGCATGCCCACGTCCAGCGTGGTCCACACCTCGATCGGCTCGAACGTGCCGTTGGGCAGCAGCAGGTCCAGCTGCGGCAGGGCCCAGTCGGTGAAATAGCGGATCGAGTTCTGCCCTTCGGTCGTGGAGAGCTTCACCGCATCCACGTTCACCTGCCGCGCTACCGCCGGGTCCAGCCCGCCATAGCGTACCATCTGGCCCACAACGACATTCGCGCGGCCCACTGCCGCTTCGACGTCCGCCGTGGGAGAATAGCGGCTGGGCGCCTTGACGAGACCGGCGATAATCGCGGCTTCTTCCAGACTGAGCTCGCGCGCCGAATGGCTGAAGAACTTTCGGCTGGCGGAATCGATGCCATAGGCACCGCCGCCGAAATACACCTTGTTGAGGTAGAGTTCGAGGATCTGCTCTTTCGAGAAACGCCATTCCATCGCCATTGCCAGCACCGCTTCGCGCAGCTTCCTGTCCAGCGTCCGGTTGGAATTGAGGAAGATGTTGCGGGCAAGCTGCTGCGTGATCGTGGAAGTCGCGCTGACTTGCCGGTCTTCGGAAAGCGCGTTGTATACGGCGCGGGCAAGGCCCATCGGATCAACGCCGAAATGCGAATCAAAGCGGTGATCCTCGACCGAGATCATCGCCTGCTTCATCACATCGGGAATCTCCTCGGCATTCAGCCACTGTCCGTAGCTGGGGCCGAGTTCGACGATCTGCGTCCCATCGCGAGCACGCACGAGTATGGTCTGGCCGGTCTGGCTTTCCCGCAGGCTGGCGTAGGATGGCAGACTGCGGGACGCGAAGAACACGGCAGTTGCCAGTCCGATAACGGCCAGCAGCGCGACGAGCGTGCCGGTAATGGCCAGGCGGCGGGTCCAGCGCCAGAAGCCTGCCTTGAACCCGCGCGATGCAGCGTCACGGTCCCGCGCCCTGGATGCGGCGCGGGCCGAACGGTGCCCTCTTTTATTGGAGCCATTGCCCCGGCGTCCTGCCATCTGCCCTCAGATTCCTGCGTTTGCGCACCGATCCATGCGCGCCATTGCGTTTGGAACGGGCATGCATAGGGCATTCATAATCCAGCGTGAACGGGCAAGGCGCTCAATCTCCCGCTTTATCCTCCGGTTCGAACTGCAGCGCGGCAGAATTGATGCAATACCGCAAGCCTTCAGGGCCAGGACCGTCCGGGAAAACATGGCCCAGGTGGCCTGCGCAATTGCTGCAGACCACTTCGGTGCGAACCATGCCATGGGTCTGATCCTGATTCATCTCCACGGCTTGCTGGTCTGCCGGCGCGGTGAAGCTGGGCCAGCCCGAGCCGCTATCGTACTTGGCATCGCTCTCAAACAAAGGCTGACCGCACCCGGCGCACTTGTATTCGCCCTCCGCCTTGTTCTTGTCGTACTTGCCGGTGAAGGCGCGCTCCGTCCCCGCTTCGCGCAGGACGCGATATTGCTCCGGCGTCAGCTTCTTACGCCATTCGGCTTCGGTGAGATCGGTCTTGTCTGGCATGGGCTGAACTCCTTTAACGCAGATATGGTGACCGGTTTTCCGAGCGCAACGTAGGGAGCTCGCGCCAAGGTTCCGCGCAATGTTTGTTTTTCGCACCTGCCTCCGCAGGTGCGTCCTCGCTTGACGCGCAGCAAGCTGCGCCCGCTGCGGGCGGCCATTCGGACTTGCGGTCGGCAAGCCGCCGACCGATTCCAGCGCAAACCTATCTGGTTGGCAAAGTCTCGGGCACGAAGTGGCCGCAAGCGCGAACGCGCGCCCGAGCTTATGCGAGGAAAGCCAAGGACGCCGGACGGCGTCCGCCCGGCGCTTGAGAGAACAACAAAAAAAGTCCAACAGGCCCCCATGGCAGACCATCCCCACCCCCTGTCCGAGGAACGGCTTGACCGCTTTGCCCGCCATATCGTGCTGCCCGAAGTGGGCGGTGCGGGGCAGGCGGCGATCTCCCGTTCACATGTTGTCCTGTTGGGGCTTGGCGGAATTGGGGCCCCGGCCCTGCAATATCTTGCCGGCGCGGGCGTGGGACATCTGACCCTGATCGACGATGACAAGGTATCTGCCAGTAACTTGCAACGCCAGACTATCTACACGACCCGCGATATCGGCCATGGCAAGGCCGTGTCCGCGCGCCGCTGGCTGGCAAATTTCGACGAGAAGCTGGACGTCACCATCCACGACCGGCGCATCATGCCGGAACATGCCGGTTGGATGATCGAAGGCGCGGACCTGGTGATCGACGGAACCGACAATTTCGCCACTCGCCTCGCGGTATCAGACGCCTGCGTAGCTGCGGGCGTGCCGCTGCTTTCCGCCGCCGTCGGCCGTTTTCAGGGTCAGGTCGGTGCCTTCGCGGGACATCGCGAGGACCAGCCGTGCTATCGCTGCTTCGTGGGCGATGCCTTCGATGCGGAGGATTGCGATACCTGCGCAGAAGACGGTGTGCTGGGCGCGATGGTAGGCTGGGTCGGCACCTTTGCCGCAATGCAGTCGATCCGCGCTCTGATCCATGCCACCGGTGGAATGGGCGATCCGCAGTGGGGACAATTGCACCTGATGGACGGGCTGAAACCGGGCATGCGAACCCTCAGCATCGCCAAGGATCCCGCGTGTAGCGGATGCAGCCTGGGCTAGCACAATAGCTCTGGTCGGCTCGTTGCCCGCGCCCGGCGCCCTTGGTGCCGATTTGCCGCCCGCGTCACAATTGACTCCGTATCCTTTCAGGCAGACACTCTCCCTCGCAAAAGGGCGATTCAAGCATGGGTTGCATAGGTCGCTCGTCCTTTTGGAAAAGGGTGCCATACCGGCGCACTTACTCTTTCAAAGGGGACATCCATGTCTAGATTTCTGTTTGGTAGCCTTGCCGCTGCATTTGCCTTGGCCACGGTTTCGGCACCTGCCGCAGCGCAGCTGAACGAGTTCGAGGATTACGAATATTCCGACACGGTGTTGGAGCTGACCACGGTCCGCGTCGAGCCGGGACAGATGGATACCTATCTGGAAGGCCTGCGCCAGACCTGGGTCGCCAGCAACGAGGTCGCCAAGGGCCTTGGCCATATCACCGACTACGCCATTTATGCGAACATGGCACCGGGCGGCGAAGCGTTTCACCTGCTGCTGATGATCGAATTTCCGGGCGAGAACATGCAACCTTCCCGCGAAAGGTATGACGCCTTTATCGAAGCATGGGGCGAAGCCAACATGGACCGGTCGAACGAGACTGTCGTGAACGTCTACAACGAAATTCGCGAGATTACAGGCACCTACCTGACCCGCGAAATCGAAATGAAGATGGACTGACCGCCAAGTGAGGCCGCCGGTGCGCGACCGGCGGCCTTTCTTCGCAGTTATTCGCCCAGCACTTCGGTCACCCACCTAGGCACCAGCTCGCTTGCAGAACCCAGCCGCGTTTCATCGAAATTGCTGCTGCCAAGGCTTTCTTCCAAATTGAGTTCAAGCGTGCGCGCGCCGTGCGCCGCGGCCTGCTGCACGAAACCTGCCGCCGGATAGACAGCGCCGCTGGTGCCGATGGAAACGAACAGGTCGGCATTGGCCAACGCATCGAAAATCCGGTCCATCTGGTACGGCATCTCTCCGAACCAGACGATATCGGGCCGCAGGGCCGCCTCTCCGCACGAAGGGCACGGCGGGCTATCGCGCAGCGGATCTTGCCAGCGGTGCCGCGCATCGCAGGCAAGGCACCAGGCGGATAGCGATTCGCCGTGCATGTGCAGAACGCGCAATGCCCCGCCGCGTTCGTGCAGGTCGTCTATATTCTGCGTCACGATCAGCAGCTCGCCGCCAAATTCGCGGTCGAGCTGCCCCAGCGCCAGATGCGCCAGGTTGGGCTGCGCGCCGCGAACCTGCGCGCGGCGCTCGTCGTAAAAGCGCTGGACGAGGTCGGCGTCGCGGGCAAAACCCTCGGGCGTGGCGACCTCTTCCACCGGATGATTTTCCCACAGGCCATCTTCTGCGCGGAAAGTCTTCAAACCACTTTCAGCGGATATCCCCGCCCCTGTCAGGATGACGATATTACCGCTCAAAGACCCGCACTCCCCACTTCTGCTCGCCCTGCGCTTGTCGAAGGGCTGCTGTTGGCTTTAGTGGGTGGATTGAAGGAAAAGCGATCCTTCGACAAGCGCAGCATGGGCGGGGAGTTATTGTGGCACGTATCGGGATCATTGGCAGCCAGGGCCGTATGGGGCAGGCAATCGCTGCCGTGCTGACAGACAGCGAGCATGAATGCTCCGGCGGCGTCGACAAGGGCGAGAATCCCGCAAGCCTTGCCGACGATAGCGATGCACTGGTGGATTTCTCCTCCCCTGCTGCGCTGAAGGATAATCTGCATGCCGCCATCGGCGCCGGTATCCCGATCCTGATCGGCACAACGGGGCTGGACGAAACGCATTCCGCCGCGTTGGACAATGCCGCAGGCGCCATCCCCATACTGCAGACGGGCAATACCTCGCTAGGCGTCACCCTGCTGGCGCATCTGGTGAAGGAGACCGCCGCACGGCTGGGCAATGATTGGGATATCGAGGTGTTGGAAATGCACCACCGCATGAAGGTTGATGCGCCATCCGGCACAGCCCTGCTGCTGGGAGAGGCGGCAGCGAAGGCGCGCGGCATCGACTTGGCCGATAGCAGCGAGAGTGGGCGTGACGGCCATACCGGGCAACGAGCAGAGGGTGCCATCGGCTTCGCAGCCCTGCGCGGCGGCACCGTGGCGGGTGAGCACTCGGTCATCTTTGCCGGAGAGCAGGAACGCATCACGCTCAGCCACTCGGCAGAGAACCGCAACATCTTTGCGCGCGGCGCGATCAGGGGGGCGACCTGGCTTATCGGAAAGGCGCCCGGACGCTACACGATGAATGACGTGCTGGGGCTGAGCTAGCCCGGCGGCGGGAAGGGATACCATGACACCAAAGCACGCTGCTGGCGAGGCGCGATGATCGGGACGCTACGCCGCCGCACCTATCTGCAACTGTTCGCTTCTGCCCGTGATGACGGCAAGCTGACGATCACCAATCGCCTAATCATCGCGGTAATCCTTGCTTCGGTCGTAATGGCGGTGCTGGGTACGGAAGCCGCGCTGGCCAGCGAATACCGCAGCTTCTTCATTCTTGCCGAAATGGCGTTCGGCGCGATGTTCCTTGTGGAATATCTGGGTCGCGTGTGGTCGAGCGTCGAAGCTGAAGGCAGCACGCCTGCATGGCGCAAGCGGCTGGCTTTCATCATCTCGCCCTTCGGTCTGCTGGACCTTACCGTGGTTGTCGCGTCGCTGTTTCCCCTGCTGGTAACAGGCGCGCCGCTCTTTCGCCTGCTGCGCCTTCTCCGGTTGGCTGCGCTCATGAAGTTCGGGCGGTTCAGTCTTGCCTTGCGAGAGCTGGCGGGTGCCATTGCGGAGCGGCGATACGATCTGTTCGTCACGTTGGCGCTGGCTGCCGCACTTCTGCTGTTCGGCGCTGCTGCATTGCACTGGGCGGAAGGGCCAGTCCAGCCCGAAGCCTTCGGCTCCATCCCGCGCGCGATGTGGTGGTCGATCATCACGCTCACCACGGTGGGTTATGGTGATGTATCGCCCGTTACTCCGCTCGGCAAGTTTCTGGCCGCGCTGGTGGCGCTGGGCGGTATCGGTCTTGTTGCCATGCCCACAGGCATTATTGCCGCCGCTTTCTCCGATGCCATGCAGCGCCATCGCCGGCAGGCCGAAGCCTTGCGCCAAACCCACGATCATCAGGATTAGGCTCGATCGTATGACCAAGGACCAGATTTTCGAATTCTTCCGGCGGCTGGCAGAGGATAATCCGGAGCCGGAAACGGAACTGGAATACACCAATGCCTATCAACTCGTCGTGGCGGTGGCCCTCTCCGCGCAGGCCACCGATGTGGGCGTGAACAAGGCAACGCGCGCATTGTTTGCCAAGGTTGAAACGCCGCAACAGATGCTCGATCTTGGACTCGATAGTCTCGTCGAACACATAAGGACCATCGGGCTGTTCAATTCCAAGGCGAAGAACGTCATCGCACTGAGCCAGTTGCTGGTGGACGAATATGGCGGCGAAGTGCCCGATACCCGCGAAGACCTTGTCCGTCTGCCGGGCGTTGGTCGCAAGACGGCAAACGTCGTGCTGAACTGCTGGTTCAGGCAGGAGACCTTCGCCGTCGATACCCATATCCTGCGCGTGGGCAATCGCACGGGCCTCGCCAAGGGAAAGACGCCCGAACAGGTGGAGGCAAAGCTGGAAAAGCGCGTGCCGCAGCCTTTTCGCCTCCACGCCCACCACTGGTTGATCCTGCATGGCCGATACACCTGCAAGGCGCGTACGCCCGAATGCTGGCGTTGCCCCGTGGTGGACCTGTGCAGCTATCGAAAAAAGGTGATGGAGGAGCCGAAAGGGCGGTAGTCTATGCCGGGTCTGGTCCACGCGCCCGGCGTTGCGGCAAGGTCAGGCGTGGAAGCCGCCAGCTTTCCACCCGGCCCGCGACATACCAGATCGGCACCACCAGCATCGCGGACACCAATGCATCCAGCGCGTAGTGCCAGCCGAGATGGACAGAGGCGACGAAAACGATCCCTTCAAACGCAACCGCCAGCCACAGCTGCCAGCCGTTGCCGAAGCGATCGTATACCATCCAGATCAAGAGCAGGTAGAGCGCGTTGTGCATGGACGGCATGGCGCTGATACCCTTGCCAAATCCAGGCTCGCCGTAATTTTGCAGCAGGTAGGCCTGCGTCTGCGTGGCGGTGAGGTCCGGTGGCAGCACCAGCAGCAGATCGGCAAAGCGCGCATTGCTGTAGAAATGCTCCATGTAGATCGGCCCGGCAGAAGACAACGCCAGCGCCGCCCAATTGCCGATGATGAACCAGCACATCGTGATGGCCAGCACCGATCGCCTGCTGAAAGCCCGGTCGTTCGCGAAACAGGCCCACAGCGTCATACCCGCCGTCACGACCAGGCAGGGGGTGACATAGAACCAGTCGAGGAAACGCGTTGCCCCCTCCCCGAAGACAGCGTGAGTGATGCGCCACGGATCCTGGCCCAGCAGCATGGCATCAAGGTCTGCCAGTACGGGATCGGCGTAGAAGGGCACGAATTGCGGAATGGCGACTTTCAGGATCATGTAGACCTGCATCATCGCCGCCAGCGCCACCAGGAACACCGCGCCTTCCGCATAATGTTTTCGCCGCGACCGCAGGACGCGCAGCATCACTTTCGATGGGCTCGCCACCCGCTTCATGGCGACTTGTACGAACAACAGCACAAGTGCGATCAGCACCAGCCACACCAGCAACAACGATTGTAGCCAGACCGCGCGCAACGCCGCCCCGACATCGGAAACCGGCATGGCCACGGCAAGCAGCATGTGCACCGCCAGAAACAGGCCAAGGAAAATGCGCGCATCCATAGCCTGCGCGTAGCAGTAGAATGGTTAATTCGCGGTTGCGCAACTGCCTATCGGACTAGACGTCATCCGCGCTGATCATCTCTGCCCTGTCGATATTGTCGGTCAGGCTGGCAACGGTGGTGGCTACGGCCGCATCGCCAGAGACGTTGGTGGTGGTGCGCATCATATCCATGATCCGGTCCACGCCAGCGACAAAGGCAATCGTTTCCAATGGAACGCCAACAGCGCCGAACACCAGCGCCATCATGATAAGGCCTGCCCCCGGAATGCCTGCCGCGCCCACGGCGCCAAGCGTGCCGAGGATCGAGATCAGGAAATAGTCGCTCCAGCTCAGATCCACGCCGAAAACTTGCGCCCCGAACAACGTGGCCAGACCAAGGTACATCGCCGTGCCGTTCATATTGATTGTCGCGCCCAGCGCGATGACGAAGCTGGCGACAGAATTGCTTATACCAAGGTTCCGCTCCGCGCAGCGTAGGGTAACGGGCAGCGTGGCATTGGAACTGGCCGTGGAATAGCTCACCGCGATGGCATCCACGATACCGCGGAAAAAATCCCGCACCGGCAGGCGCGCGATAAACTTGATCATGGACGAATAGATGACGAAAATGATCAGCAGGCAGCCAAGGTAGTTGAGGAACACCAGCTTGCCCAGCGCTGCCAGCGCATCGAAGCCCAGTGTGCCCGCCACCCATGCCATCAGGGCAAAAACGCCGAACGGTGTCAGTTCCATGATGACCATGGTCACTTTTTGCATCACCACGGCGCCGCTATCGAAAATCTTGAGAACAGGCCCGCCCTCTTCCTTTGCCATCAGGATGCCGATGCCCAGCAAGACGGAAAAGATGATCAGTGGCAAAACGTTTACGTCGGCCATGACCTGCACCGGGCTTTGCGGCACCATGCCCAGCAACATCTCGCGCCACGTGGTGTTATTGGGTTCGGGCACCGCTCCCATGTCGATGGAGGATGTATCCACGCCCGCGCCCGGCGCGATGACCGTGCCGAGAAAAAGGCCCAGCCATACGGCGATCTGGCCTGTAACGACGAACAGCAGCAAGGCTCGCCAGCCGATCCGGCCCAGCTTGCGCAGATCGCCGATGGAAGCAACGCCCGCCACCAGGCTGAAGAAGATCAGCGGCACCACCAGCATCTTGATGAAGGCGACGAAGATGTCGCCCACGATCTTGATGCTTTCCGCACCCGGCCCCCACAGCCGCCCGGCGATGATGCCCAGGGCGAGCGCAACGAGAACCCGCTGCCATAGCGGAATGGCCAACCAGCGTTTCATGAAAATCCCTTTCTAGGCGGCCTGCCCCTCATTGGGAGAGGGCGGCTATTGCGATCCGGCGGTAGATTGCCGTCAGCTTGGCAAGGTCGTCAACCGCTACGGCCTCGTCTGTCTTGTGCATGGTGGCGTTGACCAGCCCGAATTCGATCACCGGGCACAGGTCTTTCAGGAAACGCGCATCGGACGTGCCGCCGGTGGTGGAGGCTTCGGGTGCGGTCCCGGTCTCCGCCTCGACCGCATCGGCGATCATCCGAGAGAAGATGCCGGGCGGTGTCAGAAATGGTTCTCCGCTGATAACAGCGTGCGCGGTGCCGCCATGCTTCTCGGCAATCGCGAGGATCTTTTCCGAAAGCGAAACGCCCGAATGCTGATCGTTGAAACGGATGGATATGCGGGCGGTGGCCTTGCCGGGGATCACGTTGTGAGCGCGATTGGGAACGTTGAACTCGGTGATCTGCAGACTGCTTGGCTGGAACCAGTCATTCCCCTCGTCCAGTACCAGCGCATCCAGTTCGGCAAGAATGGCCACCAGCTTCGGCATCGGGTTGTCGGCCAGATGGGGCAGAGCCTGGACGGACGTATCGCCACGGTGACCGGCGCTTCCAAGTTCATCAATGGCGAGGATGGCATTACCCACCTGCACCGCTTGCGGGCTGTGTCGGAAGCGGTCATTGTCGGCGCCGGAACCGCATCCACCGACAATCCCAGGCTGACAGTCCGCAAGACGTCCGGCATTAATCCCTGTCTCTTATACACATCTCCGAGCCCACGAGACAGGCAGAAATCTC
>OJED01000227.1_pt1 | contig 13870 bp, 12 predicted proteins | sample 1593181 | NCBI WGS metagenome assembly OJED01 (sample SAMN05416772, study PRJEB24817) | seawater metagenome | isolation source: Sea water | place: Canada:Atlantic | collected 2013-07
TCACGAAATGGGATTTGCCCTGCTCGTTCACGAGGCGGAAGGTGTGAACGCCGAACCCCTCCATGAAGCGGAAGCTGCGAGGGATGGCGCGATCCGACATGATCCACATGACCATGTGCATGGCTTCCGGACTTAGGGAGATGAAATCCCAGAAGTTGTCGTGCGCCGTCTGCGCCTGAGGAAATCCGCGATCAGGGGCAGGCTTGGCTGCGTGGATAAGATCGGGAAACTTGATAGCGTCCTGAATGAAGAAAACCGGAATATTGTTGCCGACCAGATCCCAGTTGCCTTCGGGGGTATAGAACTTCGTGGCGAAGCCGCGCACATCGCGGGCAAGGTCTGGTGAACCCTTGTTTCCGGCAACGGTGGAGAAACGAGTAAAGGTCGGTGTCTTCACCCCTTCCTCGTTAAAAATCCTGGCCCGCGAATATTCCGGGATAGCTTTTGTCAGCTCGAAGTGCCCGTGCACGCCGTAGCCGCGTGCATGAACGACACGTTCGGGTATGCGCTCATGGTCGAAGTGGAAAATCTTTTCCCGTGCGGCCTGATCTTCAAGCAACTGTGGCCCTCGTGGCCCGGCGGTCAGCCAGTTCTGATCGTCGGAGATGGGACAGCCCTGAGCAGTCGTCATCACATCATCTTCGCCCTGGGGTTTTTGATGGTTGGCGCCACCCTTGGAAAGATCGAATTCGTCGGCCATGGTAATTCTCCGCTTGCAGGTCAGTTGGAAGTTTAACGACGCTGATCCGTTTGGGTTGCAGGAAAACGACTCTTAAACTTTATCAATAAGGCTTCGCGGGCGACCATCTGCCTTGGCGTACTCAGCCGTAAATCGATGCTTCCGAAACCGCGACATTAACAATAGTCAGGAAATGAGTCAGAGTTTGCAAAGTCCTGGAGGAACCGAATACCAGCACACCAATTCCCAGATAGCGCTTCGCTCTAAATTCACCCGAACCACTGCGAATAGAGTGTCGAGGTGCTTAAATAGGAAGATTGTATGTCTGCTCCCAACAACCTCGCCGAGCGTAGCGTCAGCATGGGCGCCAAATGAACTTGCGAACGAGAGGCGAGGCACATTTCGATGGAATAGTCACGTTTGATGCGCATGCCTGTCGTATCGGCCAGCATGCGGTTCGCGATGCCTTGCAACAGCCTGCGTTCGCCGGGAAGGTGGGACTGCTCGATTTTCTGGACCGGTCCGCAACCGATGCGCACCTTGCCATTACCGTTCCAGTTTATAACGAAGCCGAACTCCTCCCCCGATGCCTTGGGGCCTTGCATTCCGCGATCGTGAACGCGGATATGAAGGCAGCGGTGGTGTTTGCCGTGCACGACAGCGATGACGTGTCTTTCGGGCTGATCCGCGAATGGTTCGGCGATAACGGTCATGCAGGTTGTGCGCTGGAATTGGAATTCGACAGGGAGATCCGCGATGCGCCCCATGCCCGTCGCATCGCGATGGATGTCGCCGCGCATATGGTCCCTACAGGTGTACTGCTCACCACCGATGCCGATACGCATGTTGCACCTGGTTGGTGTCGCAATATGATGGATCTAGCAAGTTCGGGGCATGATCTCGTTTGCGAGGACGTGCGGCTGGATGATGGCGAGCTCACCGACCTCCCCGAAAGGGTGCGGGACGTTGGCGAAGCGGAGCGCGCCTATTTCAACGTAGTCGAGGAGTTGTGGGTGCGGTGGACCGAGGGGGTTTTCGGCACTTTCGCCCATCGGGCCAGCGGAGCCAGCATGGCCATCCGAACACCTGTTTACACAGCGCTCGGAGGGCTGCCTTTGCCATCTTCAGGAGAAGATTCCGCCCTTTGCGAACTGGCGCTGCAATCGGGATACAGGGTGATTACCATTCATGACGGCGGGACGCGCACGTCCGCGCGGATGGTGGGTCGTGCAGACGGCGGTTGCGGTACGACGCTCGCACTGCGTGCAACAATGGACGATCCCGTATGTGATGGCAGGCTGATATCGGTCGCGAACTTGTTTCGAAAAGCCCGGCGGCTAAACCCTGCTCTGGTCATGCCTCAAGGTGCTGAAAAATTCGCGAGATCCAACGCACTCGCCTGCGACAAGGCGGCGCCCTTGCGCTACACGCAAGTGCTTCACGAACTCGCCATAGCGCAGGGTCTGCTACGCCAGACAGAGACCGTTGATGCACGATAGAGCACCACCTTTCCTGCAAGAGATTGCCGCGAATACGATGACGCTCGATACTCACGACGCAGACCCGTCGGAAGAAATCAGGCTGCTTGAAAGGGAAGGCTGGCTTACCGCCTGCCTTCCGGAAAACCACGGTGGCAATGGCTGGGGTTCGGAACCATCCGGAACTGGCCCTGCCCTGACCGCGCTTCGCCGCTTGGGCCGGGCCAACCTTTCCCTAGCGCGTCTTTTCGAAGGTCACATGAATGCGGTTAAGCTGCTGTGGCTCTACGCTGACGCAGATCTGCAAAAAAGCAGTTTCGGGGCTGTGCGCGAGGGCTCATTGCTGGGCGTTTGGGGTGCCGATTTACCAACGACCCCGCTGACCTTCGAATGCGCCGAGGATCATTTGCGGCTGGGAGGCGTCAAGCAGTTTGCCTCGGGATTGCAGTCGGTGGATCACGCGATTGTCACAGCGTCTACCGATGCTGGTTTGCAGTTGCTACTTGCACCGACCGCTGAGGACGACAGAAGCGATCCGACGCATTGGCGGATGGCAGGCATGCGCGCCAGCAGATCCGGCCATTACGATTTCAGCGACCTTGAAATCCCCCGTGCAAACCTCGTGGGCGAACCTGGTGACTATCTGCGCGAACCGCATTTTGAAGGCGGTATCTGGCGCTACTGCGCCGCGCATCTCGGAGGTGCGGAAGCCCTATTCGACGCGATGCGGGACATGCTTGTTGAGAAGGAACGCGCGGACGATCCACACCAGCAACGCCGGATCGTGGAATGCGCCTGCGCGGTGGAAACCGCGCGGCTGTGGCTGATCCGCGCGGCCAGCAAGGTGGAGGCCCCAGGCGCGTCACCAAACGCAGCAACCCATTCCTTGCTCGCGCGCGAGATCACTGAACAATGTTGCCGCCTGGTGATTGATCGGACGCGGCAGGCGCTTGGCATGGCGGCGCATGTCGAAGGTTCCAAAGTTGAAATGTTTTGCCGCGATCTGAGCCTGTTCCTCTGCCAGGCGGCACCTGATGCCAAAAGGGCCCGCGCTGCGGAAGCCCTAGTCGGTTCTGGCGCTCGCGTAGAGGACTTGTGATCGATCCCTTGGGCGCCCGGAATACGATGCTGCGGCAGGCGGCAATCGCGCCGCGGATTTCGATCGAAGCCCTGGCACCTCCTGGCTGCCTGCTTATCGTAACGCCGCATCCGGATGATGAGACGCTTGGTTGCGGCGCGGCTCTGGCCACCGCGGTCGCGGTCGGCCGCAAGGTTGCGATTGTCCTATGCACCGATGGCGAAGGTTCGCATCCCAACTCTTTTCGATTTGGGCCTGAGCAACTCGTTGCATTACGACGTACGGAGTTTGAAAAAGCGCTGAACGCACTTGCTCCGGGCGCTGAGATTCCAATTCTTCGTCTCCACCTGCCTGACGGCTCCTCCCATATTTCCGCGATGTCGGAAGGCGATTTCGTCCGTATCGCTGCTTTTGCACGCGATAATGCCGCCTCTGCGATATGGACGACGTGGATCGGCGATCCGCACTGCGATCATGAGACCGCTGCCTTGCTTTCCAGGAAATTGGCCGAGGGCCTCGACGTTAAACTCTTCAGTTTCCCGATCTGGGGACGCTTCGGCACACGATCGGTGCCTTCCAAGCTATATATCTTTGCGTCTGACCGCCATGCCGAAGCGAAGCGACGTGCGATTGCAGCCTATGCGTCGCAGACCACCGATCTTGTCGGGGACGATCCTGCCGGTTTCACTATGCCGCAGGAACTGGTCTGCCATTTCGCGGACCATCCGGAAATCTTCATTCATGAACGATAGGAAGCAAAGCAGACGCGCCACGTTCGAGGCTCTCCATACGAAAGACCCGGATCCATGGTGTTTTGAGACGAGCCGCTATGAGCGCGAGAAGCGTGCGAAGCTTCTCTCGGATTTCGGAGGGCGACGTTTTGCGAGAGCGCTGGAGGTCGGCTGCTCGAATGGAGTGCTCACTCGCGAACTTGCGCCCTACTGTGACCACCTCTTGGCTATCGACGTGGCCAGCAGTGCGCTGGCGCTTGCCGATGAGCGGCTGAGCGGTTTCGGGAACATTGATCTTCGACGGTGCGAGATACCGCGCGAGTGGCCCGAGGGTTCATTCGATCTCATCGTCCTGTCTGAAGTTCTCTATTTCCTCAGCGCGGACGAGATCGCCGCTACCGCCGAACACGTCTGGCGTGCGCTGGCGCCGACCGGATTATGTGTGCTGGTGAATTGGACAGGACCAAACAACCTCGCCGTCAACGGTCAGGAAGCGGTAGAGATGTTTCGCCGTGCCTGTCCTTGGAATGCAAGCCACCGTTCTTGCGAAACAAGTTACCGAATTGACCACTTCGAGCGATGCTGATCGAAATACCATGCGGTTCGACAGCTGTAGTTGAATAGCCTTGAGCAGCCCGACGATTTGCACATCACCACCATAGTAAACATAAGTTAATGTGCTGTTTTAACTGGAACAAATTGCACGCTGCATGATTTTTCATTTATCATGATAATGGAGAGCGTAGTGGCAGATCCATCGAGCACCCCATTCCAGACCGAGCCAAATCGCGGCCATGCCGAAAAAGAGGAAATTAAAGCCGACGCAAAGCGGTTGAAACAAACTGCCGCGAAGCAGGGTGAAGCTAAGGCCAAAGAGGAAAAAGACGCCGCAGGACGCGTCGCAACATCAACATCGTTGGCGATGCAGACGGCGGCTGAGCAATTGCGCGACGACAGCGCAGCTCCTGATTGGTTCGCCGTGGTTCTTTCAGGCGTCGCTCGTGAGATGGATAGACTGGCAAGCCGCCTGCAAGACAAATCTCCGCGAGAACTGGCCGGGGAAACCCGCCGCTTCGCCAAAGACAATCCTGCCGGGTTTCTCGCTGCCTTGGCTGCCACAGGATTTGCCGGAACCCGCTCTCTGTGCGCTGCCACCGAGTATCGTGACGATATCGATATTGGTTCGGACAGCGGCGGAAACGATGTCACTGTGCGTTCGACTATGACCCCCGCCGTCGAAAGCGCCTCCGGCGGTGCCGTCGATAAGTGCCTGCCGCTTTGAGTCCCGCACATTTCATCTTGTCTTGAACAGAGAACCTGACGTCGAATATTGTCGTTAGACATCAGAGAAAACGGCGGTTTGAATGTTATCTTTATAGAACCATCAGAAAGTTAACGATGCGTATTGCTCAGATTGCCCCCTTGGCCGAAAGTTGCCCACCTAAACTCTACGGTGGAACCGAACGCATCGTTCATTTTCTGACCGAAGAACTTGTTCGGCAAGGCCATGAAGTTACTTTGTTCGCGTCGGGCGATTCTCAAACTGCAGGCGAGCTTGTTCCTTGTGTGCCGAGGGCCCTGCGACTGGTCGATGGCGCGCAAAACCTCGTACCGCACCATCTCAGTCTCGTTGAAAGGGTGCGGCGAAGGCTTGATGATTTCGATATCGTTCATTTCCATATCGACCTCTTTCATTATCCGGCGATATCGTCTTGGCGTACGCCGACGATCACGACGCTTCACGGGCGTCTCGATCTACCCGAACTATATGATTGCTACCGCGCATTCTCCGATGTGCCGCTGATTTCGATTTCGAATAACCAGCGCTTGCCGCTCCCACCGGTGAACTGGATCGACACGATCTATCACGGCCTTCCCGAAGCCATGTTGCCCTACAACCGCGATGGCGGGGACTACCTTGTTTTTCTCGGCCGTATTTCCCCCGAGAAGCGACCCGACCGAGCAATAGAGATTGCAGTTCGTAGCGGCAAACGACTCAAGATTGCAGCCAAGATCGACAACGTCGATCGCGAATACTGGGAGCAGAAGATAGAACCGCTTGTCGCAGCATACGACAAAGTAGAATATCTGGGAGAGGTAAATGAAGCCCAGAAGGCCGAGTTGCTTGGTAATGCCGGTGCGCTTTTGTTTCCTATCGACTGGCCCGAACCCTTCGGACTGGTGATGATCGAGGCCATGTCCTGCGGTACCCCGGTTGTTGCATGGCGGAACGGCTCCGTTCCCGAAGTCATAGAGAACGAGCGAACCGGCCGGATAGTCGGCAATCTCGATGAAGCTGTCATTGCGGTGGATGAGGTGCTGGCGCTGCCGCGCGTTGAAGTGCGATCAGCGTTTGAAGAACAATTTACCGTTCGCAGGATGGCTGCAGACTACGTCCGGGTATATGAGAGACTGATCACCGGTCATGGTAAGAAGACAAAAGATCGTGCGGCCACTTTCATGCTTGGTGACAGGCAGCACGAGGAAACTCTTACCTCCAAGCAGAAACTTAAATCTGACCCGGCCATTTGATCTCCATAGACACGGTTAAAGGGAGCACCGCGGTTGCGGCGGTGGGCAGCAATATGGACACCCCTCCCGAGAGCGACCCGCAAATCTTCACGGAGGCGGCAAGTTCGACACAGGAACGCAGAATGCTCGCCGTCAAACATGGCGATGCCTTTGCGCTTTTTGACAATCACGGCGATGTCGTAGGCGCTGAAAATGCGCCGGAAGGAGTCTTCTTCCGCGATACCCGGCACCTTTCGTTCTGGCGTCTTACGGTGTGCGGAACCTATCCCCTTCTGCTGGGGTCGGCCATCGACGATCGCCTCGATGCGTTGAATGTCGATCTTACTAACCCGGGGCTCACCAACCGTGACGGGGTTCGCATACCGGCGGACGCCCTCCATATCAGCCGCACGAAGCTCCTTTATGACAAAAGCGGCTATGAGCGGCTGACGGTGAGAAACTTCGACCGGAAAACGCACAAGTTCAGCCTTGAGATCGTGCTGGGTGCGGATTTCTGCGACATGTTCGAGGTGCGCGGAAGCAAGCGCAAGATGCGCGGCACCCGGCACGGGCCGCTCCTGCACGAAGGTTCGGTTCGTTACCGCTATACCGGCCTCGATGCGGTAGAACGCCACACCCATATGACCTTCGAACCTCTACCCGACGTGTTGAACAGCAATCGGGTGCGCTTCGATATCCAGCTCGAGCCGGGACAGCGGCAGGTCATCTTTACAAGGGCCGCATTCGACGACGATGCAGCAGACAATCCTGCGCGGGCCTATCTCAAGGCCTATCGTGCCCTGCGAAAGGGAAGGCAGGAATCGCGCATCGCGCGGCCCCGCATTTCCTCCTCCAATGCAGCGTTCGACACGATGCTGGAGCGCAGTATCGCCGATGTTACCACATTGACCACGCAAACGCCGCAGGGTCCTGCCGCCTACGCGGGCATTCCATGGTATTGCACCCTGTTTGGTCGGGATTCCCTGATAACCGCACTGCAGACCCTATGGTACGATCCCTCGCTCTCACGCGGGACATTGCTTCGGCTTGGAGAATTGCAGGCGCAGGAAGACGATCCCATCGCCGATGCGGAGCCGGGCAAGATCCTGCACGAAACCCGTCGCGGAGAAATGGCGAATACGGGCGAGGTTCCGTTCCGCCATTATTACGGTAGCGTCGATTCCACGCCGCTTTTCGTCCATCTCGCTGGCGAGTACTTCCGGCGGACGGGAGACGAGGAAACCATCGAAAAGCTTTGGCCGCAGCTCGAGGCGGCTGCTGGCTGGATCGAGAGCTCAGGCGATCGCGACGGCGACGGCTTTTTCGAATATGGTCGCCGGAATGCAGAGGGGCTTCGCAACCAAGGCTGGAAGGACAGTCACGATGCCATTTCGCATTCCGACGGACGCCTTGCCGAGGGGCCGATCGCATTGGTGGAGATGCAGGCCTATGTCTACGGAGCATGGCGCGCGATGGCATCGCTTGCTGCCGCGCGCGGCGACAGCAACAGCGCCAAGGCCTGGGAAGAGAAGGCGGCAGACCTGAAGCATCGCTTTGCAGAAACCTTTTTCGACGCTGAAATGGGCTGCTTCATCCTTGCTTTTGACGGTAACAAGGAACCGTGCCGGGTTGTCTCGTCGAATGCCGGACATGCCCTTTTCACCGGCATTGCCGTGCCAGAGCATGCAAAAGCTGTCGCGGATCGGTTGCTGGCACCGGATGTCTTTTCCGGCTGGGGCATTCGAACGCTTTCGCGCAGGGAAAAACGCTACAACCCCATGAGCTATCACAACGGTTCGATCTGGCCGCACGACAATGCCCTGATCGTGGCCGGGCTCGCGCGGTATGGATACAAGGGGGCGGTAGAAAAGGTGTTCACCGCGCTGTTCGAGGCGTCCCAGTATTTCGACCAGCAACGCTTTCCCGAGCTTTTCTGTGGTTTCGGACGCAGATGGGGCAGAGGCCCGACGCTTTATCCCGTCGCCTGCGCTCCGCAGGCGTGGTCCAGCGCAACCCCCTTCATGATTACCCAGGCCGCATTGGGAATGTCTATCAAGGCACCTCGCAAGATCACTTTCGAGAAGCCTCGTCTTCCTTCCTTCCTGGAGAGCCTTTCACTGGATGGTCTGGAGTGCGGGGAACACAGCATCGATCTCGACGTGCAGCAAATGCCCCCCGCCACGAGCGTTTTCGTCAGGCGCGGTGATGATGACTGGGATGTCTCGGTTTCGATCTGAATGTTCTTTCGTCGGCTACGGTTCACAGCGCTTCGGTAAGAACACGGGCGAGCAAGTCGGCCATGCGACCGATCCCGACTTCGGATGCCAGATTGTCCTGCCGCACCTCCAGTTCGATGTAGGGCAGTTTGCGCGGATATGCATGGCGGGGGACGGTATAGTCGGTGTCATCCATGTGATAGGGCTGGTTGTCGCCAACAACATATCCCCCCCTTGCGCGCAAAAGGTTCAGCACATCGCGAGCGAAGCCATCTTCGCGCCCATCGTGAAGGACGGCCACATCCCACGGCCGATCTTCAGTTCCCATATCCGGCGTGAAACTGTGCAGTGAGACGAATACGGTGGGCGCTCGCTTCGATTGGCGTTGCTCGAGACCGGCCTCAATCGATGCGTGATAGGGTTCGAAGATCTCCTCCTCGCGCGCCCGCAGGTCGGCACTGCTCAATCCGCGATTGCCGGGAATGGCTGTCCCGTCACTTACTTCCGGCGCCCACTCTTCGCTGGCGGGATGCCGGTTGCAATCACAGACCAGCCGCGAGAAGTGCTGCCACGTAAAAGGTGCCCCCAGCCTCTCGCCCAGTTCCAGGCCCAACTCCCGCACTCCGATGTCTAGTGCGATATGTTTCGTCAGTTCCGTATCGGGAAGGCCGAGACCGTCAAGCGCGGACGGTATCGCCGAACCCGCATGGTCCCCGACAAGAAAAAACGGGCTGGCCGTTACGTTTACATGGGTTTTGCGGACCGGATTGCCGTCGGACGCGTTAAGGAGAGTGTTATCAGCCATATGTCCTGAAAGTTTTGCGCCAGACGCTGTTCCATGCCGACCGTATCTATCAACCATGTGACCCGCTACCGCTATCGCCGAAACGTTGAATTCGGTGAACATCGCATACTCGTGCGCCCGCGAGAGAGCTATGACCAGCGCGTTCTCAACGCGGAACTGCAGATCGATCCGGAACCGCAATCCCTGCGCTGGCTGCAAGACGTGTTCGGCAATGCCGTGGCCATCGCACAGTTCGATACGCGCTCCGACCGGCTGGAAATTCGCGCGACCGCCGAAGTGGAGCACCTGCCGACGGGGCCTGCCGAGATCGCCGTCGAGCCTTACGCCCGGCAATATCCCTTCACCTATTCGGCCGAGGACATGCCCGACCTCCTTCGTTCGATCGAGCGACGCTACCCCGATCCCGACCGCAAGATCGATGCCTGGGCGCGCAGTTATCTGCCTGCAGGACAGACCGATACGCTCGATCTCTTGTGCAGCCTGACCCACGCAATTCACGATGGTTTCGAATACGAGCCGCGAGACGAGAAGGGCGTCCAGTCACCGCTGGAAACCCTGGCTTTGCGCAAGGGGACTTGTCGGGACTACGCCGTGCTGATGATGGAGGCGGTGAGGGCGCTTGGTTTCGCCGCCCGGTTCGTGTCGGGTTATCTCTACCAGCCGGACGAAGACAGCAAGCGGAAAGGCGGGCACTCGACCCACGCCTGGCTGCGGGTGTTCATACCGGGTTCGGGCTGGATCGAATTCGATCCGACGAACGGTATCGTCGGCAATTGCGGGCTTATTCGCGTGGCTGTCGCGCGTGAACCGGCACAAGCGACGCCGCTTTCGGGAACCTGGGTTGGCCATAAGGGAAGCCATATCGATATGGATGTCGAAGTGCTCATCAAACAGCTCGATCTGAAAACAAGCCATCCGGGCGTTCCTGAAAAGCGACAAGCGTCATGCTGATACGGACAGGCTACGATCTTCGCTTCGAAACCGAAGTTCCGGTTCCGATGCTCGCCCTTTTGCATGTGCGGCCTGAAAGGCAAGGCGAACTGCGGACCCCGGAGATATTGCACACCGAACCTCACGTGCCGGTGCAGAGCTATGTCGACCACTTCGGCAATGTGTGCAGCAGACTGGTCCTGCCTCCTGGCAGCACGACGCTGTCTGCGGATTTCGTGATTGCAGACAGCGGAAAGCCGGACGCGGTGGACCTCGATGCAAGACAGGTTCCTGTCGAGGAACTGCCTAACGACGTCCTGCAGTTTCTCTTCAGCTCCCGGTACTGTGAAGTCAGCAAGCTGGCGGACGAGGCCTGGGATATCGCAAAGCATACCGAGCCTGGATGGGAGCGTGCGCAGGCCATGGTAAGCGCGGCCCATGAAAGGATTCACTTCGACTACATGAAAGCGAGTACCGAGCATACGGCACGCTCGGCTTTCGACCAGCGTTTCGGCGTTTGCCGCGATTTTGCCCATCTTGCGATAACGCTTTGCCGAGCCGTGAACATTCCGGCCCGCTATTGCACCGGCTATCTTGGCGATATCGGCATCGAACCGGTCGATTACCCCATGGATTTCTCAGCCTGGTTCGAAGCCTATCTGGGTGGCCGCTGGTACACTTTCGATGCACGTCACAACACACCCCGGATCGCCAGGATCGTCATGGCGCACGGTCGCGATGCCACCGATACTGCCCTGACGACCCAGTTCGGCGCGGCAAAATTGGCGTACTTCCACGTTCATACTGATGAAGTGGCCGATACCGATCTTTCGCGTCCTCCCGATGAGACCGCGCTACCGCAAACCAAACTGGATTGAGCGGCCTTACTTCAGGGAAGCAAACGGTTGCGCCCTTGCGCCACGCATTGCCTCAGCCACTCTTTTCCGGCTCGCACCTTGGCAAGAGTCTGCGTGTCGCGGTGAGTCACGATCCAGAAGCTGCGCTCGATGAACTTTTCTGGACACACGGCACTGAGGCTTGTCGACCTATCCGCGATAAAACAGGGCAGCACGCCGATCCCCGCGCCGGATTCTATCAGCTTGTGCTGCGCGTTGATGCTGGATGATCGAACTTGCGCCTCGATCCCAGAGTGGAACTCGTCCAGGTAATTCAGCTCGGGCGCATAGAGCAGGTCCGGCACGTAGCTTATGAAGCTGTGGCCTTGGTCAAGATCGGCTAGCGTAGCGGGTGTACCATGTTGCTGAAGATAGGAGTGGCTAGCATACAGTTTCAGCCGATAAGCGGACAGCTTCCGGCACAGCACCGGTCCGGCCTTGGGGCGCGAAAGCATGACGGCAATATCGGCTTCGCGCCGCGAGGGACTAAGGAAACCACTGCTGGCCACCAGTTCGATCGTCAGCGCGGGATGCTGCCTGGCGAAAGTCTTGAGATAGGGCGCAAGGAATTGACTGCCAAACCCCTCTGACACGCTGAGCCGCAGAGTGCCGCTCAAGCCTGAGTGCGATACCGAAACATCTTCGATCCTGCGCGCGAGCTCGGCCATTCCTTCTGCCTTGGCGAGCAGCGCTTCGCCCGCTTCGGTCAGCGCCTGTCCCTGTCTGCTGCGTTCAAAAAGGGTGACTTCGAGTCGCTGTTCGAGGCGTTTGAGTCGTCGGCCCAGCGTGGTGGGGTCCAGTTTGAGTTTCTGTGCAGCGCGGCCAAGTTGCCCTGCATCGGCAACAGCAAGGAAGACGCGCACATCATTCCAGTTCAAGTCCTGCATATTTGCAGCTTATGTCTGCAAAATTCGATCTTGTCTGCAACTTATCCGTCTTGCATGAAGGCCTTTCAATTTTTGAGGATGCTTTCCCATGCGACAGATCGACCATTTCATCTCAGGCGGCGCCGGTTCGGCCGGGACCGGGCGCAAGCATCAGATATGGAACCCTTCGACAGGTGAGGTCCAGGCTGAAGTTGCGCTTGGCGACGCTTCGCTGCTCGAACGTGCGGTAGAAGCCGCGAAGAAAGTGCAGCCCGAATGGGCGGCAACCAATCCCCAGCGCCGCGCGCGGGTGATGTTCAAGTTCAAGCAGCTTATCGAAGACAACATGCAGGAATTGGCCGAATTGCTTTCGAGCGAGCACGGCAAGGTGGTGGATGACGCCAAGGGCGATGTCCAGCGCGGGCTGGAGGTGATCGAGTTTGCCTGTGGCATCCCGCAGGCAAGCAAGGGCGAATACACCACCAGCGCAGGACCGGGTATCGACGTCTTTTCGATGCGTCAGCCTTTGGGCATCGGCGCTGGGATCACGCCGTTCAATTTCCCCGCGATGATCCCGATGTGGATGTTCGGCATGGCCATCGCGGCGGGCAACGCCTTCATCCTCAAGCCCTCGGAACGCGACCCCAGCGTGCCGATGCGGCTGGCCGAGCTGTTCCTGGAGGCAGGTGCTCCGGAAGGACTGTTGCAGGTGGTGCATGGCGACAAGGAAATGGTCGATGCCATTCTTGACCATCCCGACATTGCTGCGATCAGCTTCGTCGGCTCCAGCGACATCGCGCAATACATCTATGAACGCGGCGCGGCGAACCACAAGCGTGTGCAGGCGTTCGGCGGGGCGAAAAACCACGGTATCGTCATGCCCGATGCCGATCTCGATCAGGTGGTGAACGACCTATCGGGCGCAGCCTTCGGTTCTGCGGGAGAGCGCTGCATGGCGCTGCCGGTAGTGGTGCCGGTGGGCGAGGAAACGGCAGAGCGGTTGAAGGAAAAACTGATCCCCGCAATCAATGCACTGCGCGTGGGCGTATCGAACGATCCGGACGCCCATTACGGCCCGGTGGTCACGCCCGAACACAAGGCGCGCATCGAAAGCTGGATCGACACCGCGGAGAAGGAAGGCGCCGAGGTCGTTATCGATGGGCGCGGGTTCACGCTCCAGGGTCACGAGGAAGGCTTCTTCGTCGGCCCGACGCTGCTCGATCATGTCACGCCCGACATGGAAAGCTACAAGGAGGAGATCTTCGGCCCGGTCCTGCAGATCGCGCGGGCGAAGGATTTCGAGGAGGCGCTGCGTCTTCCCAGCGAACACCAGTATGGCAATGGCGTGTGCATCTTCACCCGCAACGGCCACGCCGCGCGCGAGTTTGCCGCCCGCGTGAATGTTGGCATGGTGGGAATCAACGTGCCGATCCCGGTGCCGGTCAGCTATCACAGCTTCGGCGGCTGGAAGCGCAGCGGATTTGGCGACATCGACCAGTACGGCATGGAAGGCCTGAGGTTCTGGACCAAGTCCAAGAAGGTCACCCAGCGCTGGCCTGACGGCGGCGGCGACGGTTCCAACGCGTTCCTCATTCCGACGATGGGGTAGGCCCATGACCGGCCAATTCCAGCTTACCGAAGACCAGCGCGCCATTCAGGAGATGGCGCAGCGTTTCACGG
>OJED01000228.1_pt1 | contig 13856 bp, 9 predicted proteins | sample 1593181 | NCBI WGS metagenome assembly OJED01 (sample SAMN05416772, study PRJEB24817) | seawater metagenome | isolation source: Sea water | place: Canada:Atlantic | collected 2013-07
TGTCCAGCACGTCTGCGATGGAGAGGCCCTTGAACTTCACCTCCAGCGTCTCTCGGTTGTAGCGTTTGCCGCCGCATTCCTCGCACGTCACGTAGACGTCGGGCAGGAAGTGCATCTCGATCTTGATCAGGCCATCGCCCTGGCACGCCTCGCACCGGCCGCCCTTCACGTTGAACGAAAAGCGGCCCGGCTTGTACCCGCGCGCCTGCGCTTCGGGCAGGCCTGCAAACCAGTCGCGGATATTGGTGAAGGCACCGGTGTAGGTTGCGGGGTTGGAGCGCGGGGTGCGGCCGATGGGCGACTGGTCGATCTCGATCACCTTGTCGCAGTATTCCAGCCCCGTCACCTTGTCATGGCTGCCTGCCACCACGCGGGCGTTGTTCAGCGTGCGCGCGGCGGACGCATACAGCGTGTCGATGGTGAAGCTGGACTTGCCGCTGCCCGATACGCCGGTGATGCAGGTGAAGGTGCCCAGCGGGATGGATGCGGTCACGTTGTTGAGGTTGTTGGCGCGCGCGCCGTGCACGGTCAGCTTCTTGCCATTGCCCTTGCGGCGCTTTTCCGGAACCTCGATACGGCGGCGGCCGGTCAGGTAATCGGCAGTGAGCGAGCGTTTTGATTTCAGCACCTGTTTCAGAGTGCCTTGCGCCACCACCTCGCCGCCGTGCACGCCTGCGCCGGGGCCAAGGTCCACCACGTGGTCTGCCGTGCGAATGGCATCCTCGTCATGCTCCACCACGATCACGGTGTTGCCAAGGTCGCGCAGGCGTTTCAGCGTTTCAAGCAGGCGATCGTTGTCGCGCTGGTGCAGGCCGATGCTGGGTTCGTCCAGCACGTAGAGCACGCCCGACAGGCCGCTGCCGATCTGCGAGGCAAGACGGATGCGCTGGCTCTCCCCGCCCGACAGCGTGCCGCTGGTGCGATCGAGGTTGAGGTAATCGAGGCCGACGTTGTTGAGGAAGCCGAGCCGTTCGACGATCTCCTTCAGGATTGCCTTGGCGATCTGGTTCTGCGTGTCGGTGAGGTGGCCTGGCAGTTCCTCGAACCATTTAAGCGCATCGGCCACGGAATAGCGTGTGGGCTGCGAGATGTCGGTAATGCCGTTGGTGCCGGGGATCTTCACCGCCCGTGCCTTCTGGTTGAGGCGCGCGCCGCCGCATGTCTCGCACGGTTGCGCGGTCTGGAACTTGGAAAGCTCTTCCTGCATCCACGCGCTCTCTGTCTGCGCCAGGCGGCGGTTGAGATTGCCCATTACGCCTTCGAACGGCTTGCTGACGGTGTACTGCTTGCGCCCGTCCTTGAAGGTCAGCGGCACGCGCTTGCCCTTGGTGCCGTAAAGAACGATGTCGCGCTGATCGGGCGTCAGTTCACTCCACGGCGTGGTAAGATCGAAGCCGTATTCCTTCGCCAGTGATCCCAGCACCTGCATGTAATAGGGCGACGGCGGGTTGGACTTGGCCCAGGGCACCACGGCGCCCTTCTTCAGCGTCAGTTCCTCGTTCGGCACCACCAGTTGCGGGTCGAACAGCTGCTTCTCGCCAATGCCGTCGCAGGTCGGGCAGGCGCCTTGCGGGGCGTTGAAGGAGAACAGGCGCGGCTCGATCTCCTCGATGGTAAAGCCTGAGACGGGGCAGGCGAATTTCTCGGAGAACACGATGCGGTTGGCGGGCAGGCCTGCGCCCTTCATCGCGCCGCCCCCTTCGGCATCGTCCTCGCGCCCTGGTACCACACCGTCGGCAAGATCGACGAAGGCCAACCCCTCGGCCAGCTTCAGCGCGGTTTCGAAACTGTCGGCGAGGCGCGTCTGCAAGCCTTCCTTCACCGCCAGCCGGTCTACAACCACTTCGATATCGTGCTTGAATTTCTTGTCGAGCGCGGGCGCTTCCTCGATCGCGTACATCTCGCCATCGATGCGCACGCGGGTGAAGCCAGCCTTCTGCCACTCTGCCATTTCCTTGCGATATTCGCCCTTGCGGCCGCGTACCACGGGGGCCAGCAGATAGAGCCGCGTGCCCTCCGGCAATTCCATCACCCGGTCCACCATGTTGGAAACCGTCTGCGCCTCGATCGGCAGGCCGGTGGCGGGCGAATAAGGCACGCCCACGCGCGCCCACAGCAGACGCATGTAGTCGTAGATCTCCGTCACCGTTGCGACGGTGGAGCGCGGATTGCGGCTGGTGGTCTTCTGCTCGATGGAAATAGCGGGCGACAACCCGTCGATATGCTCCACATCGGGCTTCTGCATCATCTCCAGAAACTGACGTGCATAGGCCGAAAGGCTTTCAACATAGCGCCGCTGCCCCTCTGCGTAGATGGTGTCGAAAGCAAGCGAACTTTTGCCCGAGCCGGACAGGCCGGTAATGACGATCAGGCTGTCACGCGGAAGATCGATATCGATCCCTTTGAGGTTGTGTTCGCGCGCGCCTTTGACGGAGATTTTGGTAAGAGCCATAGTCGGTCCAAGTGGGGCCTGCCCCCCGGTTATTCCAGTGGGCCTGAAGGACGTGTTGCCACGATGGCTGGAGCAGCCACGAATGTTCCTACAATGTTCTTAACCGCTTGAGCAAGCCGTATCGGAACCGTGACATACGGCATTGTCCGATTCTGTGACATCGGTGTTTCGAAAACGCATCAATTAAGATATAAAGTTACATGACCAGAATTGCGTGGTTTGTGAAACTACGACTGCAAATCGAGTAAGGAAATCTTCACCTTTATTACGCGGTATTACGCGTAATGCGCGGCGAAGCCCGGTCTCTCTCGAATACATTACTTAATTTGTCCGTATGCGTTGATAGGCGAAATTGCGCAATTTGCGTAATTCTCGCCCTGCCGCGAGCACGAAGGTTTTCAATTCCTCTCCGGATAAAGTCCATTCTTCGCAAGAACTTGGACGGTTAAAACCGAGAGGATGCAAACATGATGAATACACAAACCCGGATTTTGCGGGCAACCATGCTGGCCAGCGCAGGTCTGGCCGGAATGGCTGCCCCCGTGCTGTCAAAGCCTGCCCAGGCGCAGGTCCTGCAACCCGTTGTGGATGTGTGCACGGGCATTTCTCTCGACGATTCCCTGTTGCGGGACATACTCGCGACAACTGTTGTTCCGACCGCCGGCGGTCTGGAAACGCTTTACGACAATCTGCTCGATATCGAACTCGATATCGGTATCGGCACGATCGACCTGCTCGATATTCCCGATCTCGATCTTGGCATCGCGGAAACCACCGCTGCGCTTGCCGCAGGCGACCCCATCTCGCTGCAGGTGCTGGATACGGATGGAAATATCATTTCGCCCGGTGACTGCAACGTAGCGGCGGACGGCTACACACTGAACGATGCAGGCGGGATCGCCATCGGGGGCAACCAAATTACGGGGCTGGGAAGTGGCCAGGTCGCAAATGCAGGCGAACTTGACGCGATTGCCTTTGGCAACGGTGCTTCAACCGCAGTGGGCGCAACTGGCGCCATCGCCTTCGGCACGGATGCCAGCGCAACGGCTGCGAACAGCGTGGCGCTGGGCGCAGGATCGGTTGCCGATCGTGGGCCGCAAACCGGCTATAGCGCGGCATTCCTTAGCGGAACCTTCGATTCTGCAGGCTCGGTTTCGGTTGGTGCGGCAGGGGCGCTGCGCCAGATCACCAACCTTGCTCCTGGATCGGATGCAAATGATGCCGCAACCGTGGGCCAGGTACAGGCCGCGATAGACAGCGTAAACGGCGCTGTTGCCAACGCCGTGCTTTATACCGACGCTACCCAAACGGCTGTGACACTGGAGGGCGCTGGTGGAACGACCATCTCCAACGTGGCGGACGGCACGCTGAGCGCAGCTTCGAGCGAGGCGGTCAACGGCTCCCAGCTTTTCGCCACCAACCAGCAGGTTGCCACGAATGCCGGTGACATCGGTACGCTGCAAACCGATGTTGCGGCGCAAGGCACTACCATCAATAATCTGCAAGTCGCGGTGGGCGATAATTCTGCGGATATTGCCGTCAACGCCGGTGACATTTCCCAGTTACAGGACACGGTGGTACAATACGACGATGCCACCCAAACCAGCGTGACGCTTGGCGGAGCTGGCGGAACAGGCATTACCAACCTTGCGGCAGGCACCGTAAGCGCAGGCTCCAGCGATGCGGTAAACGGGGCGCAGCTCTTCGCTACGAACACGCAGGTGGATGCCAACACGGTCGCTATCCAGGCGAACGCCAATGCCATTCTCGCTGTCGGAAGCACGGGCGATCCGCTAGGCGTAGCCTATGACGATATCACCCGTACCAGCGTGACATTCGATGGTGCTGGGGGGACACTTCTTGCCAATGTCCAGAGTGGTGAAGTGAGCGCAACGTCAAGCGAGGCCGTGAACGGCAGCCAGCTTTTCGCCACCAACCAGTCCGTTACCGATCTGGATGGCCGTGTTACTACGAATGAAGGCGACATCAGCAATCTCGATACGCGCGTTACCGTGAACAGCAATACGATCTCCACCAACACGACGAGTATTGCCAACCTGGACAATCGCGTGACCACGAACCAGACGGAAATCGCCAACCTGGACGGTCGCGTTACCGTCAATACCACTGCGATCACCGAGGTCGAAGAACAACTGGCCAACGTTCCTATCGGATACGTCGCCGACAACGATACGTCGGTTCGGAGCGATACTCCTACCGACACGGCCGCACTGCTGGGTGCAGGCGGAGGCGGCGTGCGTGTGACTAACGTGGCTGCCGGTAATGTCGCTGCCGGATCGGACGATGCCATCAACGGCTCGCAGCTGGCTGCCACCAATTCCGCAGTGGCCGTCAACCGTTCGGACATCGACCGGAACACATCCGAAATTTCCTCTATAAACAACAGGATCGCCGGAAGCATGATGGTATCGGTTCAGTATTCCGATCCTTCAAATCCCACGGTCAGCAATGGTGGCACGATGACGCAGGATGTTACATTCTTGGGAGCCGACGCATCGCAGCCCGTGCGTGTCCACAACGTGGCCGACGGCACATTGGGAACCGACGCGGTGAACGTGCGGCAACTGCAAGCGAGCATGTCGGAAACGATGGCCAGGTCGACGGCCTATACGGACGAGCGCTTCGATCTTCTCAGCAATGGGCTGAACCAGCTTGCCTTCGACCTTGACGAGGTGCGCGACGAAGCATTCTCCGGTACGGCGAGCGCCATGGCGCTGGCGGGGATCCCGCAGACCATGGATCCGGGGCGTTCGCTGGTTGGCGGTGCGATCGGCCATTATCGTGGCAGGACGGCGTTCGCGATCGGCGTCTCCACCACCATCAACGATGGCGGAGGGGTCTTCACCGCAGGCGGCACCATGGATACAGATGGCCACGGCGGGTTCAGCGCCGGTGCCGGGTTCAGTTTCTGACATAAGCCCCACAAGGGTCGCACCAGCGCCGCGGCGGACCGATTGGTTCGCCGCGGCCTTTGCTGTACGTGACAATACGGACGGAGTGCGACGGGGCGATGGCACCGCAGGCCACGATCACCGGACACCAGCCCGTGTCGAAGGAGCTAGTTCCGCAAGACTGGACGATACGGCAGACAATGGCCATCATTGCCCCATGTCGTCGCGCCGTCTGTTCATCGCCCTTCGCCCGCCCGAGGACATGGCAGAGGCGCTGCTCGACACGATGGAAGGGATATCAGGTGCCAGCTGGCAGGACGCCGATAACCTTCACGTAACTCTGCGCTTCATCGGCGAAGTGGATCGCCACACCGCGGCGGACGTGGAAACTGCGCTGGAGAGTTTGACCTTCGCCCCTTTCCCCGTTGCCATTTCCGGTGTCGGACACTTTGAAGGCAACAAGCGTCCGAAGGCGATCTGGGCGCGTGTCGCACCGGACCCCCGGCTCGATGAATTGCAGATGCGGGTCGAAATGGCCTGTCGTCGTGCGGGATTGCGGCCCGAAACGCGTAAATTCGTGCCTCATGTCACACTCGCCCGATTGAATTCCGGCAGCGGGATGATCGACGACTGGCTGCTCAGGCACGGCACGCTGCGCCTTGGTCCATGGACTGTGGATCGAGTGTCATTGTACGAGAGTGACCTCACACCAAATGGCGCCATTTATTCGGAAGTTGCAAAATTTCCGTGAGATTCCACGTTCTTTCTGAATGTTTCACAAATCGCACGGTATGCGCAATCGCGATTTTGTGGCGCCGTAGAACGAATGTATGACGGGACGAAGCGTGGACCAAGACCAGCAGCCGCCCGTTGATAAGATGAAACGATACATGGCGGACCAACGCTCCTGAAATCTGTGTTGGTCTCCACAACCAACAGGATTCTTATGTCGAACGCGGCAACAATCGAAGCTCCCATAGAGACAGAAGCCATAGCCTTGCGGTCCGATCCGCGCGATGGCTCTACTCATCCTCCCAGTCCCCCGCCTCGCCCGGAAGGACGAACTTCCTCAAGCGGCGAAGAACTGCGTCCAGCTTTACGCTGGATGCGCGGTCAGATGGTGCAGGAGTTTGTCAAACGCCTTCGCAAGCAGCACCGGAGCGAACTTGGTGCAAGCCTACGTGGAAGGATGCGCAAGCGTAAGACCGCGCTGGCCATGTCGGCAGCGGTCATGGGCTTGAGCACCGGCGCATCGGACATATCGACGCATGCTCCGAAGTTCTCCATTTCCTTTGCCGATCTCGACGGGACGCAGCAGCGCGTCCACGCGCTCGGCCTGAAGGTCAGCGAAACCATGAAGGAAGCACTTGCCGAGGAGGAAGGCGTGCGTCTCGTCGTATATCGCGACGTCGCCGGCTACCCCACGGTGGGTGTCGGCCATCTGATCACGCCGGAAGATGGCTTGTCGGTCGGCGACCGTATTTCTTACGATCAGGCAATCGCTTTCCTGGAGCAGGATCTTGAGAAAGCCGAAGCGGGCGTAAAACGTCTCGTAGGAAACCTGCCGATTTACCAGCACGAATTTGATGCCCTAGTCGATCTTGTCTACAATGTCGGAGAAGGTAATGTCTCCTTCAACCAAAGCCCGCGACTGAACCGTGCGATCGACAGCGCCGACTATGACGGTATTGCAAAACAGCTTGAATACACGACCGCAGCCGGGAAGGTTGCACGCGGATTGCAATACCGCAGCGAACGTCGACAGGCGATTTTCATGGAAGCCGCTTACGACGATCCTCGCGCAGTCGAGGTCGAGATTTCCGGGCAGGTCAGCGCCTGATCGCAGGCTCTTGTACCCACCCCTGCTCCGCTCCATCTGACAAACCATGATCTGCTTTTCGCAACCACCAACCGCAAGACCCGTCCCGGCTCGTATCGTTGCCGCGCTGGCGGGTCTTGTGGTGCTGGTCGGATGCTCCGCCGAAGAGCCAATTCCGCTCGATACATCGGGAGAACTGGACATTCCGGCTCAGGCCGGTTCCGCTGCGATAGAGGCGGAACGCGACTGCCTGCTGGTCGTCTGGGAGCAGCAGGCTACGCCCGACCACAACTTTGACCGAGCCAACGATCCAGCCGAAGGCGGGCTTATCTCTTGCGCCACCGGCACCAGCGCCAGCCAGTACGAGGCTGCGCTGGCGGCGCTGCGCAACGCCGCATCGGGGGACGATCGTAGTGCCCTGCTGCGCGAGATGAATGTTCCGCTGCTCTATATAGATGCCAGCGGCAATCGCCGGGAATTGGCGGATAGCGAACTTGCGGCCAGTGATTTCGAGGAGGTGTTCTCGCCCGAGATGTTGGCGCTGATGCGCGGACTGGATCTTAATGAGATGACCGTGGTGCCCGACCAGGGTGGTTTCTTCGAACTTGGCGCGATCTGGCTCAGCCCTGGGGAACCGGGTGGCCGCCCGCGCCTTGTCACCGTCAATCGCCAGGCGCTTGCAGAGGCAGCAGCCAAGGTTTCGCAGGATGGGGAAACCTCCTCCTGATCGAAGCGTTCAAGCTCTTGGCAGCTTGTTTCACTAGGACTATGCGCCAAGTATCATTAGTAACGACATACGCCCGCGTCAGCGGCCCGCAGCAATAATCACAACAAGGAAGAGACGCCCGAATGCGCAAATCGACCCTACTTGCCACCACCATGATCGCGGCTTTCGCCAGCGCCTGCACCACGATGGAGGATGCCGACATGAATGCTTCCGCACAATTGCCCGGCACCGCCGAGTACAATCCGGAAATCCCCGAAGCGGCCAGCATTTTTGCCGAGCTTTCACCGCTCTACATGCATGCCCCGCAATTCGACCGGGTTTCGGACGAGGAATGGCAGGGCATCGTGGAAGAGGCGATTGCCATTCAGTTGGCCGAGGTTGACGCTATCGCCAGCAACCCCAATCCGCCCACCTTCTCCAACACCTTGGTAGAGATGGAGCGGTCGGGCCAGGTTTTCTCCCGCGCATATGGCGCCTTCAGCCAGGTCGTTTCCGCCAATATCAATGACACGATTGCTGCCACGGACGAGGCCTTGGCCCCGCAGGTTGCCAGCATGATAGACAGCATCTATCTGGATCCCGAGCTGTTCGCGCGGGTGAAAGCGGTTTACGATAACCGCGCCGCCATGGCGATGACGCCCGAAGACGCGATGCTGCTGGAAACCACTTATAACGAGTTCGTCCATCGCGGTGCCGAACTTGGTGCAGAGCAGCAGGCTGAGCTACGCCAGATCAACGAGCGGCTGTCCTCCCTTTCATCGCAAATCTCGCAAAAGATCACTACCGGCCAGAACAACGCCGCAATTTTCGTGAGCGAGCGTGAAGGTCTCTCCGGCCTTTCCGAAGGCCAGATCGAAGCCGCCGCTGCCGCTGCCGAAGAGCGTGGCCGCCCCGGCGAATATATGCTCTCTGTCAGCAACACGACTGGCGTGCCGCAACTGGCCCAGCTCGATAACCGTGACATTCGCGAACAACTCTATCGCTCCAGCGTGGAGCGCAACCGGACGGGCGACGCTTCCACCCTGCCCCTGATCCGCGAAGTGGTGGCTCTGCGCAATCGCCGCGCGCAGCTGTTCGGTGAGCCGAGCCATGCCAGCTGGCAGATGTACGATCGCATGGTATCGGACCCGGCGATGGCCATCGGCTTCATGTCCGACATGGTGCCTGCCCTTCGCGCAACCCAGGAACGCGAGGCCGCCGTCTTGCAGGAGCGGATCGAGCAGGATGGCCACGATTTTACCCTCGCCCCGTGGGACTGGCAGTATTACGCCAGCAAGGTGCGGCAGGAGCGTTACGCCCTCGATAACGAGGAGATCAAGCAGTACTTCGTCGTTGATAACGTGCTGGAAGACGGCGTGTTTTACATGGCCGGGCAGCTTTACGGCCTGACCTTCGAAGAGCGCAGCGACATTCCCACCTATCACCCCGACGTGAAGGTCTACACCGTCTTCCACGACGGTGAGGAACAGGCATTGTTCTACTTCGATCCCTTCAGCCGCGATTCCAAGCGTGGCGGTGCGTGGATGAGCAATTTCATCGAACAGAGCCACCTGCTGGGGCTGAAGCCGGTCGTAACCAACACCCAGAACATCGCCCCGCCTGCCGAGGGCCAGCCGGCCCTGGCAACCTGGGACGATGTGACTACGATGTTCCATGAATTCGGCCATGCGCTGCACGGCATCTTTGCCGACCAGCAGTACCCCTCGCTTTCGGGCACCAACACCGCGCGCGACTGGGTGGAATTTCCCAGCCAGTTCCACGAGAACTTCGCCGCTGTACCTGAAGTGCTGCAACGCTATGCCCGCCACCACGAAACAGGCGAAGTCATTCCGGACGAGCTGATCACGGCTATCGACCGTTCCAGCAAGTTCAACCAGGGCCATAGCTTCGGCGAAGTGATCGCCGCATCGCTGCTGGACATGGAATGGCATTCGATGGATCCTGCCACGTCAGCTCCTGACGACGTGATGGCCTTCGAAGCTGCCGCGCTGGAACGTATTGGCCTGCGCAGCGACCTGGTGCCGCCGCGCTACCGCACACCCTACTTCCGCCATATCTTCGAACATGGCTATGATGCCGGCTACTATGCCTACACATGGACGGAAATGCTGCATCACGACGCCTACAGCTACGTGGCGAACAATGGTGGCATGACCCGCGAAATGGGCGACCGCATCGTGGACACCTTCCTCGGCCAGGGTCATTCCAAGACCTACGAGCAGATGTTCCGCGATTTCACCGGGCGTGATCCGCGCGTCGAGCCGCTGCTGGAAGCACGCGGACTGGTTGCAGAGGATGACGACGTGACCGGCGTTGATGGCGCCGAAGGTGCGCTCTAGGGCTGCGTGATCAAGGCGCGCTGTCCGGGTTCTCCCAGCCAGTGCGCCTCGACACCCCAGACATCATTGACGATTTCAAGCGACAGCGCCTCTTCGGGGGCGCTGTCTGCTTTTATGCGACCTTTATCCAGCACGATCACGCGGTCCGCATGGTTCATTGCCAGAGCCAGATCATGTAGCACCAGCACCACACCGGTGCCCTCGTCCGCCGCGCTTCGCAATACCCGCAGCAGGCTGAGCTGATGCGCGATGTCCAGCGCGGCAAGCGGTTCGTCGGCCAGGATCCAGCGCGGTTCCCCCGCAAGAACACGGGCCAGTAAAGCACGCGCCTTTTCGCCGCCCGAAAGTGTAGACATGGGGCGATGGGCATAGTCCGACAGGTCGGTGGCGGCCATCGCGCTGGCCACGGCGAATTTACCCCGGTCGCCATGCGGCAGGCGGCCCAGCGCGACGAGATTGGCGACCGATACGTCCCACGCGACCTCCGCCGATTGTGGCAGATAGCCGATTGCCTGCGCGCGCTGTCGCGGATGCAAGGCAGAGAGCGGCTCGCTATCCAGCAGAACACTGCCACTATCGGCATCCAGCAGCCCGGCCATTGTGCTGAGGAGGCTGGACTTGCCTGCACCGTTCGGTCCGCAAATCGCGGTGATAGTGCCTGGATGCAGCACGGTGCTCACATCTTCCAATCGGTTGGCGATGAAGAGGTTTTGGACAGAAAGCATCAGGCAAGACCTTTCCGCATCCGCAGTAGCAGCATCAGGAAGAACGGCGCTCCGATCAGCGATAGCGCGATGCCCAGCCGCAGTTCGGTCACCAGTGGAAGGATGCGGCAGACCACGTCCGCCACCAGCACCAGCAGTGCACCTGCAAGGGCCGAAGGTAGGATCAAGCTGGACGGGCGCTTGTCAGTCAGCGGACGCACGAGATGGGGCACGATCAGGCCGACGAAACCGATGATGCCCGCCACTGCCACGCCGCTGCCCACGGTTAGACCCGTGCCCAGCACCAGCAGCGCCATCAGCCGTCTCGGTGAAACACCCAGCGAACGTGCGGCAGGTTCCCCCAGCGTCATTGCATCGAGATCGCGCCCCGCCAGCCACAGCAGCGCCAGGCCCGCGAGAGTGAGAGGCGCGGCCAGCATCACGTCGGCCCAGCTACGATCGGTCAACGCGCCCATCAGCCAGGTGACGATGCTGCTCATGGCAAAGGCATTGGGCGCAAGGCTGATTGCGAGCGAGGTGAGCGCGCCCGCGAGGCTGGCGATCATCATGCCAGCCAGCGTGAACAGCGCGATGCCGTTCGCAGGGCTGCTGGTGCGGCCCGCGATCAGCGCCAGCAGCGCCATTGCCCCGCCCGCGCCCACCAGCGCGAACAGGGGCAGCAGAATCGCGGCTTGCACTCCGATATACAACGCGATCACCGCGCCAAGTGCAGCGCCGGGCGCAATGCCGAACAGGCCGGGATCGGCCAGCGGGTTGCGCAGATAGCCCTGCATCGACGCCCCTGCAGCGCCCAGACCGGTTCCGACGACCAGTGCAAGCACTGCGCGCGGCAGACGCAGTTCGACAAGGATCGGCACAGCATTTGGCGTTGTGCCGGGGTCCACCCACACGCGCCCCGCCAGCAGCGATAATGGCAATGCAATCACCAACAGGGCGATCAGGATAATCGTGGCCCGCGTCATCGCGTGGCACTTCTGATGCTGACCAATCGCTCCATCGCTCGGGGAATGGTAGGCCCCCCGCAATAGAGCAGCGCCGGATCGAGATCATAACGCACTATCCCCGATATTTCCCGCATGGCCGGATGATCGGCGGCGCGTTCGTCGCCGGTCGCTATCACCACCTGCGGCGGATCGGCCAGCACGCGCTCCAACGGCAGATAGGCCCCCTGCCCCATTCCCCGCGCGGCCGAATGGCTGGCAAATCCGGTCTGTTCCAACATGGCATGGGCAAGCGAGGTCTCCCCCGGCACCAGCCCGCCCTGCTGCCACAGCAGAGCGGCAACCGGCTCACCCTGCCAGCGATGCGCGTCCCAGCTCGTCGCTATTTCGCGAGATAGAGCCTGGGCGCGAACCGCATTTCCGGTTGCCTCACCCAATGCGGCGATCTGCGCAAGGCTGTCTTCCAGCGATCCTGCCATCCCTACGCTTTCGACCACGATGCCCGCCTGTTCCAGCGCGCGGCGGGTGGCAGGCGAGATGAACGGGTCGGCCACCACCATGTCCGGCGCCAGCGCGAGAATTTCTTCGGCCGTCCCGCCGGTCACGCCATATTGCGCCGCCTGATCGGCAGGCAAGGAACTGGCCGCGGGATCGTGGCTGTAATGCGAGATGGCCAGCAACTGGCCCGGCGCCGCGATCTCGGCAAGGATGGCGTCGGCGCAAGGGTTCAGGCTGACGATGGTCGGATTATTTGGCGCCGGACGGTCTTGAGCAGGAAGCCCCAGCGGCGTGTCCGAGCACCCCACTAGCATCGACATGAGGGGCAGCATCAGCGCGGGGGCCAGCACGGCCTTCACAAGGCCAGTCGCGCCCCGATATGCGCGCCCCGCCCCGCAGTGGCATAGCCCGCAGCAGTCTGGTAATCCTCGTCCCACAGGTTCTCAATGCGGCCGAAGACCTGGACTCGTTCGGTCACATTCAAACTTCCGCGCAGGGTGAGCGTTTCGTAACCATCCAGCCGCACTGCATTGAAGGCATCATCGAAACTGCCCGAAACGATCCGCAGGTCCGCGCCCAATGTTACCCTCTCCAGCGGACGCCACTCTCCCGTTACCGTGGCAGCATGGCGCGGGCGACGAGCCAGCGTCAGGCCGGTGTCGCGATTTTCCGCATCGGTATAGGCGTAGAGCGCCCCCAGTGTCAGGTCTGTCGCAGGACGCGCCCATAGCTCGGCTTCGATCCCACGGGCCCTGGTGCGGGTAATATTGTCATAAGTGCCGAACGGACGGTTTTCGCAAATGTCGTCCGATTGACCGAAGCAGCTGACGAAAGCGATCTGGTTGTCGGTGTCGCGCTGGAAAGCCGTGATCGCAGCATAGACTGGGCGCCGGGTCATGGTACGCTCACCGTAGGCAAGCCCAAGGTCGAAGCTCGTGCTTTCCTCGGGTTCCAGCGCGATGTTGCCGAAATCGGAATGCAGCTGGAACAGGCTGGGGGCCTTGAACCCTTCCCCCACGCTAGCACGCAGTCGCCAGCCGGGGGCGACTTCATAGCTGGCATCCGCGCCGAAACTTATAGCGGTGCCGAAATCGGCATGGTCGTCCACCCGCGCGCCGATATGGCCCGATATGGCATTATATTCGATGCCGCCTTGTACATAGGCGCCGGAAATGCGCGTATCTTCGCCCACGTCGAACAAGGTCTCATAGCTGGTCCACTCGTTCTCCGCGCCAAAGTGCAGCAGCAGCGGGCCGATGGGCCGCCATTCACCGCGCACGTCCAGCCGGTCCGATCGGCCCTGGCTGGTGAAGGTTTCGGTGCCACCGCCGTCCAGATTGTCACGCTCGGTATCGGCAAAGCTGTAGGCGGCGGAAACGAACAGTGCGCCTGTATCTGTCTCTTATACACATCTCCGAGCCCACGAGACAGGCAGAAATCTCG
>OJED01000239.1_pt1 | contig 13519 bp, 14 predicted proteins | sample 1593181 | NCBI WGS metagenome assembly OJED01 (sample SAMN05416772, study PRJEB24817) | seawater metagenome | isolation source: Sea water | place: Canada:Atlantic | collected 2013-07
GCAGCGTCAGATGTGTATAAGAGACAGAGACAGACCGTCTCGGCAACGTCATTGGCGGCGAACTGACTCTGAAGAACCCCGGCAAGATTCGTTTTGAATATTCCGACGATGTGAACATGCTGGTCGTATCCAACGGCAGCGCGCTTTCGATCATCGATTACGAAGTCAGCCAGGTAGAGCGGTATCCGGTGGGCGATTCGCCGCTGGGTGCACTGCTCAACCCCGATCGTGACATTCGCCGTTATGGCAGCGTTCAACGCGGCACGGGCAATGGCGTGGTAAGCATACAGGTAAGCGACCCGGATCGCCCGGAATTTCCTGCAATCACGCTCATTTTTCGGGAAAAGGCTTCCGCTCCCGGCGGGCTGGAGCTGAATAGCTGGGTAGCACTCGATTCGCAGAATCAGCGCACCACGGTTCGGCTGCGCAATCACCGTTACGGAATGTCCGTCTCAGACAGCGAGTTCCGTTTTCGTGACCCACGTCGTTCATCCCGTCGCCCGGGATAAACAGACCGTAGCCGAATGGTTGTAAATTTACGACAAATTACAGGTGTCATTCATTGCCCTGACAGGGTTATGTCCGTATTCCCTTGGACATAGAGACGTGGTGAGGCGGGTTTCCCCCCTGTTGCCCTGATCCTCGAAAAAGCCGCGTTTCTTGCGAAGCGTGACGAACGCTCGAAAAACGAACCCCCGTCGCAATATGCCCCCGCGACGGGGGTTTTTTTATCTGCGCTGCCGGACTAGGCATCGGCGATGGTCAAAATCACCACCTGGAACATCAACTCCGTCCGCCTGCGCATGCCGATCGTGGAGCGTTACCTGAAGGAACACGCGCCCGATGTTCTGTCCCTGCAAGAAATCAAGTGCCAGGAACACCAGTTCCCTTACGAGGCCTTTGCTGCGTTGGGTTACGAACATGCCGCCGTGCACGGCCAGAAGGGCTATCACGGCGTCGCCACCGTCAGCCGCGTTCCGCTAAACGAATTTTCCCGCCACGACTGGCAGGACAATGGCGAGGCGCGCCATGTCGGCGTGGAATTTCCCTCGCTTGACGGGCTGGTGCTGGAAAACGTCTATATCCCCGCCGGAGGCGATGTGCCCGACCGTGAGAAAAACATGAAGTTCGGGCAGAAACTGGATTTCCTCGAACGCATGACGCGCTGGGCGGAAAAGATCGACCGACCCACCCTGCTGGTGGGCGATTTCAATGTCGCTCCGCTCGAATGCGATGTCTACGATCACAAGGCGTTGCTGAAGGTGGTGAGCCACACTCCGCTCGAGGTAGAGACGCTGGACCTGTTGCAGGGTGCGCATCAGTGGGTCGATCTTGGCCGCAAGCACATCCCCGCGCCGGAGCGCAATTATTCTTGGTGGTCCTACCGCACCTACTGGCAAGGCAAGGATCGGGGCCGAAGGCTCGATCACATGTGGGCATCGCCCGATCTTGCCGCGCAGAGCCGCGCACATTCCATTGCCGAGCACACGCGGGACTGGGAAAAGCCGAGCGACCACGTACCGCTGATGACGGAGTTCGACCTCTGAGCGACAGCTCGCTTTCTTCTCCCGAGAGGCGCGTGGCGCAGGCAGTGGATGCCTTGCGCCATGGCTGGCCAATTAAGGTGGGCGATGCACCGGCACTGCTGCCGGTCGAAACCGCGCTGAACCGTGCCAGCCGGTCCGACCATTTGCTGATTTCGGCCGCCCGCGCGGAAACGCTGAAACTTACCAACCAGCGTCCGGCGGCAGACGGGCATTCGCCCGTGCTAATGCGCGCGGCTGACACCCTTGATCTGGGCTCGGCCTTGCCAGTGGCGGATCCTGCACTCGACCCGGTCAACCCGTTGAAAGGCCCGTTCCTAGCAGAGCGGCTGGAATGGCTTGCCGCTGCAAGCACGGCCCTGGAACTTGCCCGCATAGCCGGCATCCTGCCCGCGTTCCTTGTCGATCCCGATCCTGCGGGGGAGTCGGTGACGCTGGCTCCGGCCGACCTTGCTGCATGGGCGGACCCTGCGAACCTCACCATCGCCACCCGCGCCCATCTTCCCATCGCAGCGGAAGAGGAGGCCGAGATCATCGCTTTCCGCGCCCCGGGAGACATGCGCGAACACGTTGCGCTGGTTCTGGGCGCGCGCAGTATGGATGCGGACCCGCTCGTGCGTCTGCACTCGGAATGTCTGACGGGCGACATCTTCGGGAGCCTGAAATGCGATTGCGGTCCGCAACTGGACGCAGCGCTGGCGGGCATGTCTGCCGAGGCTGCGAGGGGCGGCTGGGGCGTGTTGCTGTACATGCGACAGGAAGGGCGCGGCATCGGCCTTGTTAACAAGCTGCGCGCCTATCGCCTGCAGGATGAAGGCTTCGATACGCTGGAGGCCAACCGTCGCCTTGGACTGCCCGAAGAAGCGCGCGATTTTCCGCTGGCAGCACGCATGCTGGATCTGATGGGCGTGGGCCAGATACGGCTGATGACGAACAACCTGGAAAAGGTTGTCGCGCTGGAAGATGCGGGCGTGAAAGTGATCGAGCGCGTGCCGCACGAACTGCCTGCCAATCCGCACAACACCCGCTACCTTGCCACCAAGCGCGACCGCGCTGGACATCTGCTGAAATGAACTGGTCGATCCGGGTGGAGTGCGAGCGGCAAGGTGAGGGTATTGGCCGTGCCTTGCTGGAGGCGGGGGAGCTGAAATGCGGGCGTGGGACGGATATACTCGCGCTTCGGCTTCAAGCGGAACACGCCGATACGTCCTGAAGGCGAGCTCGGTGTCTATTTACAGGTGAAGAGCTTCGGCCGTGCCCATTCCGGCGGCAACGATCAGCTACGCACCGGCCTTCGGTTAGATCCAGCGGCCCAGCGCCTGCCCCATCCGCACCGTATCCCCCGCGCGGAAATCGGCCAGCCACTCCACTTGGCCCGGCTCGAACAGCAACACGACGGTTGATCCGAGAAAGAAGCGGCCCATTTCGTCGCCCGCTGCCAACTCATGCTCTCCTGCGGCAAAATCGTGGTGCACCGGGGCGGGGTTGTGTGCTTCTAACCGCCCCTGCCAGACGGTTTCTATGCCCGCCACGATCATGGCGCCCACCATCACGCTGGCAAAGCTGCCGCGTGACCCATCGAACAGGCAGGCAAGTCGTTCGTTACGGGCGAACAATCCATCCACGTTTTCGGCCGTCACCTGATTTACGGAGAACAGGTCTCCGGGAATATAATGGGTCGCGGTCAGTGATCCTGCGGCAGGCATGTGGACGCGGTGATAGTCTTTGGGACTGAGGTAGATGGTGACGAACGATCCGCCTTCGAAACGCCGCGCTGCTGCGTCGTCCCCGCCCAGCAATTGCGTGGCAGTGAAATGGCGACCCTTGGCCTGGAATATGCGCCCCTCGCTAACGCGCCCGATCTGGCTGATCGCGCCATCTGCGGGCGAGAGTATGTTCTCGGCAGGATTGGCAAGGGTTCGCGCGCCTGGTTTCAGCTCTCGCGTGAAGAAATCGTTGAAACTGCGATAGGCTTCCGCAGGGCGGGCGGCCTCGCTCATATCAACATCATAGGCATCGATGAACCGGCGAATAAGGCGATCCTTCAGCCACCCCGCCTCGCTACCGGCGAATTTGCCGGCAAGGCGGGAGACGGCATGATGCGGAAGTGCATGCTGGAGCCAGATGAAAGGTGAAGCCACGGTAATGCCTGGCGCCCTAGCGCAACTGGCTATCCTTGGAACCGCGGCGATTCATGGATGAGTGACGCACCGCACTGTCGCGGCCTGACTGACATTCGACGCAGGTACGTACACCGGGAACCGCTATACGCCGCTTTTCGGGAATATCCTCGCCGCAGACATCGCAATATTCGGCGCTTTCGCCCTTGGGCAGGCGCGAGCGAGCGGCTGCGACAGCATCGCTTACCGTATCGTCTATCTGATCCTGAACCGCGCCATCGCGCGACCATCCGCCTGCCATGTCTGTCTCCTGTATCCAAGCAATGGGATAGCAGGGGTCTTGTTCCCGTTAGCGGATGCGCTCGTAACGGGTCAGACGGCGATCCAGCGTGTTTTCGCCAACGCCGCCCATGTCGCCCGACCAGTCTGCTACGAAGATGGAATTGCGATCCACTCCTGTCGCAAATCGCGCATCGTTACCCACGATCTGAAGGCCCGAGCTGTCATGCGCGCGGCCTTCTGCGGCAACGGCAATGAAGGCCGCGTAGTTTTCCTTGTCCTGCCCCTGCACGAACCAGTTGTTACTGATCTGCCCGGATGCGCCGCCCGGCAGATCTATCATGTAGTTCGTGCCGCGCCCGGCGGCATCGTCGAAGCTGGAGGATGCGATATCGACGCGAGCCGCGCGGGCCTTCACGTAATGCCCGCCGCGCCCTTCCTCGAAGCGGCTGCGGGTTATGCGCACTTCGCCATACTCCCCAGTGTAGATCGAATGGGCGCAGCCGCCGGACCCTTCGCAAGTGCCCAGCCGGGTGAAGGTGGATCGGTCGATTACCAACCGACCGGCGGGATCGTTGTGCGTCAAGATACCCTGCTGGCTATCGCGAAACCAGCTTTCGGCAACGGTGAGATTACCCTGCTCCAGCCTGATACCAGAGCCATTGTAATCGGGCACGCGCATGTTCTGGAACACTACGCCGGAAACTTCCGCGCTGCGACCGCGCAGCACCAGTGCAGCCTTGCCTTCGCAAGTTACACCGTCGAACACGGCGGAACCGGGTTGCGTCGCCAGGTAGGACACTTGCCCGCCTGTCTGGACAGCGCATTGTTCGTATCGGCCCGGCGCAATAGCGATACTGCCACGCGCATTGCCGATGGCATCCACCGCGTCCTGTAACCGTTCATACCCGCGACCTGTCTCCACCACAGTGAACGGGGTGGTCCGCTCCTGCGCGAACAGCGCCGCAATCGGTATGGCAGCAACCGCGATGGTTGCGATAACACCGATCAGCGCGACTGGCGGGCGGTGGGGAACGGTGCGCAAAGGGTTGCTCATCATGCCGGCAGGCTTAATGGAGAATGGTTAATGGCGCGCTAAGGCGATGCTCAATTCTCGCCGATTGCTTTCAGAAAAGCCTCGCCATAGGCCTCCAGCTTCTTCGCCCCAACGCCGGGAATTTGCGACATTTCCGACAGGTTCGCCGGCCTGTCTGCCGCCATCGCGCGCAAGGCGGCATCATGGAATACGACATAGGGCGGTACGCCCGCCTCCGCCGCCAGATCGCGGCGTAGTGTGCGCAGCGCATCGAACAACGGATCGCCGGTGGGGTTGGGGGTGCTGCCAGCCCGCCTGGACCGGCTTCGGCTACGTTCGGGCGGGCGCGTGATACCGATGCTGGTCTCGCCCGAAAGTATCGCGCGCACATCGCCCGCCAGTTGCAACCCGCCGTGCTCGGTCTGCGTCAGATACCCTCGTGCCTGCAGCGCGCGGGCCACGGGTTGCAGCAAGGCCGCCTCTTCTCCCTCGACGATGCCGAAAACGGAAAGCTGGTCATGCTCTTTTGCTCGCACCCGCTCGTCACCCACGCCCGTCAGCACCTTTTGCAGATGACCAAAGCCGAAACTCTGGCCTGTACGATAGGCGGCGGAGAGCAGCTTTTGCGCCAACCTCGTCACGTCGATCAGTTCGGGCGGATCGATGCAATTGTCACAATTGCCGCAATTCTCCGGCGGGTTCTCGCCGAAATGACGCAACAGCACGGCGCGGCGGCAACCTGCGGTCTCGACAAGGCCCGCGAGCGCGTCGAGGCGCTGGCGCTCGCCATGCTGACGGGCCTCCTCGACCTCGGTAATGCGAGATCGCGCCTGCGCGAAATCACCCGCTCCCCATAACAGCAGCGCCACCGCCGGATCACCATCGCGGCCCGCGCGCCCTGTTTCCTGATAGTAAGCTTCTATCGATTTGGGCGTGGCGGCATGGGCGACAAAGCGTACATCGGGTTTGTCGATCCCCATGCCAAAGGCAATCGTCGCCACCATCACCATGTCTTCCGATGACACGAAAGCTGCCTGGTTCGCGGCGCGCACTTCGGGCGGCAAGCCAGCATGATAGGGCAGCACGGGGCGGCCCGTGGCCTTGCCCAGCGCGTCGGCCAGTTGCTCCACCTTCCGGCGGGTGGGCGCGTAGACGATGCCGGGGCCGGGATTATCCTGGCACAGGCGCTCAAGCTGGCGTGGCAACGAATCGCGCGGGCGGATTGCGTAGCGGATATTGGGACGATCGAAACCGGCCACGATCAGGCCATCTGCAGGAATACCCAGCTGGGCGAGGATGTCGGCGCGGGTATGCGCATCCGCCGTAGCCGTCAGCGCCAGGCGCGGAACATGCGCGAAGGCATCCATAAGCGGGCGCAGCTGGCGATAATCGGGGCGAAAATCATGCCCCCATTCGGAAACGCAATGTGCCTCGTCCACGGCGAACAGGGCCAGCCTGGCTGATCCGAGAAGATCGCGGAAACCCGGCTGGCTGGCGCGTTCGGGGGCAACGTACAGCAGGTCCAGCTCCCCCGCCCGGAAGGCGTCCATCGTCTCGCGCCAGTCGGCATCGGCGCTGGTCAGCGTGGCGGCGCGGATACCGTTGGCGCGCGCGGCACGCAGTTGGTCATGCATCAGGGCGATCAGCGGAGAAATCACCACGCAGGTGCCATCCAGCATCGTGGCGGGAAGCTGATAGGTGAGGGACTTGCCCGCGCCTGTCGGCATCACCGCCAGGGTCGATTCGCCGCGCAGTACGCGCGCCACCACGTCCGCCTGCTTTCCGCGAAAGTCGGGAAAACCGAATAGGCGGCGCAATTCGTCGCGCGCCATGCCAAGAGAAGGGCCAAGAGCAGGGCCAGGATCAAGGATTTGGGACATCGCAGCCGCTGTGACAGGTCGCAGCGCCCGCCGCCACACCCCGATAGGGCATTTCCACGCGCGCACTGGTGGGGTATTGGGCACTTTCCTATCAACTGGAGGGAAAGGGCCATCCACGCCATGAAGAAACTTGCCATTATTGCCAGCACCGCCGTCCTCGCGCTTTCTGCCTGCGGGGATACCACCGATGCATCCGACGATGCCGTGGCCGATACCGTCGAAGTGCCTTCGGACGATGCGATGGAAGGTGCACCTGATCCGGTCGTCGATGAAGATGCCATGATGGACGACGCCCGAGAGGATATCGACGCCGCAATGGATGAAGGCGAAGAGCAGGCCGAAGCTGCCGGCGATGCTGCCGAAAACGCGGTGGACGATGCCATTGCCGCTGCCGAAGCTGCGCAGGATACGATGGAAGACGCTGCCGAATGATCGGCACACCTGTGCCACTACGATGGGGCCAGGCCTTGGCGGGTCTGGCCCTTTCACTTTGTGTGATGGGCTGCGGCAGCGAGGGCAGCTCCGCTTCCTCTCCGGCCGCGCAGGACGAGGAAGCCGCGCTGGAAGATGCGGCAGCCATGCTGGAAGCACGCGAACCGGCAGAGTCTATATCCGATGACGAACCGCTGGAGCCGCCCGAGGCCTAGGCCAACCCGATTGCCGTATGGCCCCTGCATGTGGTATCATATGCAACATGACCGACCTTGCCGAGAAGCCGCACGCAGCGACAAGCCAAGCTGCCGGAAAAAAAGAAGATTTCACCACGCTACCCGATGTCGACAGCAGCGTGTTCACTGCCCCGCTGAAGCGCCCCGATCATGTGGGCGAAGACTGGCTTGAGCCGCAGCAGACACAGTACACTTCGGAAGACGATGACATCTGGGACGACCTGTTCGCCCGTCAGATGCGCGTACTGCCCGGTCGCGCCTGCACCGCCATGCTGGAGGGGCTGGAGAAGCTGGATCTGGGCAAGGGCGGCGTCCCCGATTTTTCCCGTCTTTCGGAAGAGCTTGGCGGCATGACCGGCTGGAGCGTGGTGCCTGTGCCCATGCTGATCCCCGATCACGTGTTTTTCTGGCACCTTGCCAACCGCCGCTTTCCGGCAGGCAATTTCATCCGCACGCGAGAGACGTTCGACTATATCCAGGAACCCGACGTGTTCCACGATGTATTCGGCCACGTACCTTTGCTGACCGATCCTACCTTTGCCGATTACATGCAGGAATACGGCCGCGCCGGGTGGAAGGCCATGCGCTACAACAAGTTGAAGGCGTTGGGCTCGCTATACTGGTACACTGTCGAGTTCGGCCTGATGCTGGAGGCAGGCGAGCCGCGCATTTTCGGCGCAGGCATCCTTTCCGGTCCGACAGAAGCGATTTTCGCGCTGGAAGGGGAAAGCCCCAATCGCATCATGCTGAACGTGGACCGGGTAATGCGCACCGATTACGTGATCGACGATCTGCAACCGACCTATTTCGTGATCGAGAGCTTCGAGGATCTCTACCGGCAAACGGTGGAGCGCGATTTCGACCGGCTCTATCGCAATCTGGGCGCGGGCTTCATCTACGCCAATTCTGCCGTGATCGATGTCGACAACGTGTTGCATCGCGGTACGCAGGAGTATTTTCTACGCGGTGGACGGGGATCGAGCGCAAAGCCGGTTTAGCAGCGAAGCCTGGTTTCCCGGCCACCTTCAAATCGTCCACAAAAAACCGGCGCTGGAGCGAACCAGCGCCGGTTTTTCTGAAGTCGGTTGAACCGAAGCTTACATTTCGTCGATTTCGTCAGCCTGCTCTTCCATGGATTCTTCCATGGCGTCGGTCTGGTCGTCCATCGCGTCGGCCTGATCGTCGGTGATCATGCCTTCGTCTTCCATCTGGTCGACTTCAGCGTCGCGAGCATCTTCCATCTCTTCGATGTTCTCTTCGGCTTCATTTTCGGCGGCGCTGTCACATGCTGCGACACCCAGACCGAGAACGGCGGCGGAAGCGAAAGCTACGATCTTCTTCATTGAGAATTCCTTGATTGGGTAGGAGCGAAATTACGGGCCCACTCCATGCTGATTTTGGCCCTCGATCATATTGTGGCAGGATTGTGGCTCGGTTACAAGACTTCCTGACTGCGCAGAACATTCGCGAACAATAGCATCGCCAGCGAACCAGCCAAAGAGATAAACATTGCGTCCACCGTGTAAGTTCCCGACGCGAGATTTCCAGCGGAAAGCGCAGGGCTTATGGCCAGGCCGGCGAGCAAGGCCCCGATTACCCCGGCACCTACGTTGATCTTGAGGTTGCGTGTGGATTCGGCTCGCAGGATGAACGTGGTCAGCCATCCCAGAACGGCCCCCAGCACTAGCAGAAAAACATAGCCCATCTTTCGCATCCTTTCAGGCTCTTCACCAAATCAACGGGAAAAACCTGACTGTGGTTCCGCGAACGAGCATGTTCGGAAGATAGGAAAATGGCTCAAATCGGGTCTATAACGCTGTGAAACAACGCTTTTAACGAAAGTTTCGTGTCAGAACATCCACAACAGCAGGACGCCCAGTGCAATGCGATAGATGACAAAGACAAGCATGGATGCCTTCTTCAGAAAGTTCATCAGGAAGGCCATCGTTCCGAAAGCCGCAATGAAGGTAAGCACACCCGTAATCAGCGCTTCGCGGACAAGATCGCCGCCCGCTTCCACCAGATCCGGTATGATGAGGATACCTGCCCCTGCCACAGCCGGGATCGAGAGCAGGAAGGAGAAACGCGCAGCCTCGACACGTCCGAAACCCAGAAAACGTGCCGCCGTCATGGTGACGCCTGATCGACTGGTGCCCGGTATCAGCGCCAAAGCCTGTGCCAGGCCGACCAGCAGCCCGTCGCGCCACGTCAGATCTTCGTAGGAGCGGTCTTCGCGGCCGAAGTAATCGGCAAGGCCCAGCAGGATGCCGTAGAGGGTAAGGTTCACCGCGATGAGGTCTGTAAAGCGCAAAGAAGCCAGGAGGTCATCCTCCAGCACGGTAAGGCCGAACCATTGTTCCGCAATGGAGTTGAATGCACCCAGCTTGATGGAAAGACCTACGATCACGGCAGGTATGGTTCCCAGCACGATCCACCAGAACAAACGCTTTTGTTCAGGCGCGTGTCCGATGCCAACCGTGGCGAAACCGCCACGCGCCAGGCCCCAGGCGTCCTTGAAGAAATAGACGATGATGGCCAGCAAGGAGCCTATGTGCACGGCGATATCGATCATCGGGCCCTGATCGTCCGCGCCCGTGAACACGGGTACGAGAATAAGGTGGCCCGAAGAGGAAATCGGCAGAAATTCGGTAATTCCCTGCACGATTGCAAGGATCAGCATTTCGAGAAAGGTCATCGCTGAGGTCGGTCCGTGGCTGGAATTGGCATCGGGGTGATCGCACCCGCCTCCAACCAAAACGGGGGCAAAGTCAAGCCTCGCCCCCGTTCAGTGGTTCAGTTTGTAACGATCATCCCTACCAGATGGAGATACGGTCCTCAGGCGGCAGGTAAAGCGCATCGTCCGCGCCAACGTCGAAAGCATCGTACCATGCATCGAGATGGCGCACGGCGTTGTTAAGACGGAATGCACCGGGGGGGTGGTTGGCCGTCATCACGCGGTTGCGCAGACTCTCCTCACGTTCCATTCCGCGCCAGACCTGCGCAAAGCCGAGGAAGAAGCGCTGGTCACCGGTCAGGCCATCGATCACCGGGGCCTCTTCGCCGTTCAGCGACATGCGGTAGGCGCGATAGGCCATTTGCAGGCCCACCACGTCGCCCAGCGTTTCACCCATGGACTGCCCGCCACGCAGGCAGACCGGACCCTCGGGACTATCGACCGGGCAATAGGACTCGATGAATTCGGCCATGCGCGCGGTATATTGCTCGAACCCCTCACGGTCGGAATCCTGCCACCAGTTGCGCAGTGTACCGGTCGCATCGAACTGCGACCCCTGATCATCGTAACCGTGGCCGATTTCGTGGCCGATTACGGCGCCAATGCCACCGTAGTTCACAGCCGGATCGGCTTCGGCATTGAAGAAGGGCGGCTGCAGGATCGCGGCGGGGAAGACGATGCGGTTGGTAAGCGGTGAATAGTAGGCATTCACCGTCTGCGGCAGCATGCCCCATTCGCTTGGATCGACCTTGGTGCCGAGGCGATCCAGATTGTCCTGAATTGCCCAGCGCGTGGCATTCATGCGATTGGTCAGAGGATCGTCGGCGCTGATCTCCAGCCCGTCATAGGTCTCGAACTCGTCCGGATAGCCGATCATCGGCACGAAGCCTTCCAGCTTGGAACGCGCTTCCGCGATGGTTTCGGGCGTCATCCAATCGTTGTTGTCGAGAGCCACGGACATCGCGCGCGACAAGTTCGCCACCAGCGCATCCATACGCGCCTTGCTTTCGGGAGGGAAGTACCGCTCCACATACAGCGCGCCCAATTGTTCGCCTAGCGCGCCTTCGACAGCACCGATCGCGCGCTTCCAGCGCTCTTGCTGTTCCTCCCGGCCACTAATCTTGCGACCGTAGAATTCGAAATTGGCGTCATCCAGTTCGCTGGAAAGGACCGGAGCATTCGCCGACAGGAAACTCTTGGCCATATAGGCCTTGAGTGTTGCCAGCGGAGTTTGCGTCATCAGCTCCATCATCGCGGGCAGTCCGCCGCCGATCATCTCAAGCTGCTCCGGCGTCAGGCCAAGCGCCTCGATCTCGTCGTCTGTCGGGGGCAACTGGGCGGCGAGGAAACGCGTCTGATCGGCAAACTGGCCCTCTTCCAGAAGTGCGGAAATCGGGAAGTCTCCTGCCATCTCGGCAAGGTCATCCGGGGTAAGTTCGTTATAGGTAAGCTGCGGGATGCGGAACATCTGGCGCGCCCACTCTATCTCGGCGACCTGACGCTCGAAATCGTAGACAGCTTCGGCAGCAGCGCGAGAATTCGGGTACCCGGCCTTTTCCAGCAGGAAGGTCAGGTAATCCTTGTAGGCGGCGCGGATTTCAAGATTGTTTTCGGAATCGACGAGGTAATAGTCGCGGTCGGGCAGGCCCATGCCTGAAAAACCGAGCGAGACGACATAGTCGGTGGGGTTGCGCGCATCCACGCCGACGCCTGCCGATACCAGACTGGGATAGCCTGCCTTGGGAAACAGCCGAACAAGGCCCTCCAGGTCTGACGCAGAATAGATTTCCTGCAAGTAGGGCTGCGCCGGTGCAAGACCAGTGGCATCGATGGCTTCCACATCGGCAAAGGCGTTGTAGGCATCGACGATGCGCCGGGCGGAGGTACCCGGTGCCGGGTTGGAGGCGACGAGATCGCGCACCAGGACTTCCACGTCGTGAATAGATTCCTCGCGCAACATGTCGAAAGCGCCGTAGCGCTGGCGGTCTGCCGGGATCTCGTTCGCGGCAATCCACTTGGCATTGGTATAGGCGTTGAAATCGTCACCCGGATCGACATTCTGATCCAGCTGCGAAAGATCGACACCCCAGGTGCCGAAATCCATTGTCGGGGCCGTGTTCTCATCCTGCGCCAGGGCGGGGGCAGCGGTTACGGCGGCGGTGGCAAGTCCGAATACGGATGCCGATGTGACTAGCAGCTTGCGGATCATAGGGTAGGCGTTCCTCATTCGTGCGGGAAATTCTGTATCACCGCATCCGTCCACACGGGCGAAGCGGTTTCTGTCGTTACAATATCGATGTAAGGCCGATTCCGCTCGACGCAAGACATGAACGTCCTGCCGAGCGATGGCCTACACCATGGAGGGATCGTCGAATTGCAGGGATGCAAGCCGGGCATAAAGGCCGCCCTGCGCCGTAAGGCTGGCGTGATCGCCCTGCTCCACGATGCGGCCGCCTTTCATCACGATGATCCGGTCCGACGCGCGCACGGTGGCCAGGCGGTGTGCGATCACCAGTGTCGTACGGTCCTGCATCAGGTGCTCCAGCGCATTCTGCACCAGCCGCTCGCTCTCTGCATCCAGTGCGCTGGTGGCCTCGTCCAGCAGCAGGATCGGCGAATCGCGCAACACCGCACGGGCAATGGCGAGTCGCTGACGCTGCCCTCCCGAAAGTCGCGCCCCGCCTTCACCAAGGAAGGTGTCGAGGCCGTCCGGTAGATCGCGCAGGAAGTCTTCGGCGTTGGCAGCGCGGGCGGCATCCCAGATCGCGTCTTCGTCTGCATCCCACGCGCCATAGCGCAAGTTGTCGCGCGCGCTGGCGGCGAACAGGATGCCTTCCTGCGGCACCAGCGCCATGCGACGGCGCACTTCGGCGGGATCGACCTGCGTCAGCGGCACCCCGTCCATTCGCACGGTGCCGCTGGCGGGATCGTAGAACCGCTCTGCCAGCTGGAAGATCGTGCTCTTGCCCGCGCCCGAAGGGCCGACGATGGCGACGGTTTCGCCCGGCTCCACCGTCAGCGTGAAATCGGAAATGGCCTGTTCGCTGGGCCGGGTGGGATAGCTGAAGCTGACGTTCTGGAATGACAGGCTGCCGCGCGGCGGTTCCGGCAAAGCCTGAGGTCGTGCAGGCGCCGTAATGACAGGCACTTCATCCATCAGTTCACGCAGGCGACTTGCGGCCCCTGCCCCGCGCAGCAGGTCTCCCAGCACCCTGTCTCTTATACACATCTCCGAGCCCACGAGACAGGCAGAAATCT
>OJED01000240.1_pt1 | contig 13454 bp, 14 predicted proteins | sample 1593181 | NCBI WGS metagenome assembly OJED01 (sample SAMN05416772, study PRJEB24817) | seawater metagenome | isolation source: Sea water | place: Canada:Atlantic | collected 2013-07
CGAGATTTCTGCCTGTCTCGTGGGCTCGGAGATGTGTATAAGAGACAGGATCGAAATCGCCCTTGGGATTGTGCGCGATCACGGCATTGGGCGCGCCGCCCGTGCGGATGCGGCGGGTAAGCGCGCGGGTGTCCACGCCCGAAATGCCGATCTTGCCCTGCTTCGCCATCCACTCGACGAACTCCGCCTCGCTGCGGAAATTGGACTGGCGCGTCACGTCCTCGCGCACCACGCAGCCCACGGCGCCTTCCACGCGGCTTTCGAAATCCTCGTCATTCGTGCCGACATTGCCGATGTGCGGGAATGTGAAGGTGACGATCTGCGCCGCATAGCTGGGATCGGTTAGCACCTCCTGATAGCCCGTCATCGCGGTGTTGAAGCATACCTCGCCCACCGCGCTGCCGCTGGCGCCAAAGCCCCTGCCCCAGACGATTGTTCCGTCCGCCAGCACCAATACGCCGGTTGAGCCTTGAGGTTGCGCGCGCGAAGAGGCGAGAAAGGCCATGGTGGCTCCCGTTAAATAGTTGGACCGGCAATGTGTGCTAAGTCCCAGCCGCTAAAGACGGACCCGCCTTCCGTCAAGCACAAGACTTGGCTTTATGGCGCATCGTATTAGAAGCGGGGTCAAATGATCCACAGGAAAGAATCCATCCCATGCTGAGAGACGACATCAAGGCCGAAACGGTCACCGCCATGAAGGCAAAGGATAAAGAGCGCACCGCTGCCCTGCGTCTCATCTCTGCCAAGATCAAGGATCGCGACATCGAAATGCGCGGTAAGGATGCGGGTGACGACAATACGATGGTGATCGACGTGTTGCAGAAGATGGCCAAGCAGCGCCGCGAATCGATTACCATGTACGAAGAAGGCGGCCGCACCGAACTGGCGGAGCAGGAGAAGACCGAGCTCGCCGTGATCGAAGAATTCCTGCCGCAGCAGATGGACGAGGCCGAAACGAAGGCCGCCATCGAAAAGATCAAGGCCGAGACAGGTGCCGAAGGCATGAAGGACATGGGCAAGGTGATGGGCGAACTGAAGACGCGCCACGGCACGCAGCTCGACATGGGCCGCGCTAGCGGCTGGGTGAAGGAGTCGCTGTCTTGAGGACCTTCCCCCTTGCCCTTCCTCTTGTGATCGCCCTCTCGGCTTGCGGGCAGGAACCGGCACCCGATCCCACGCCGACGCCCAGCGAAACCGTGGCTGGCCCACGCACGCTGGTGCCGGCGGGCTTCAACGACATGGACCTGGGGCCCAAGATCGTCGGTCCGCAGGGTCCGGAGGTTTCTGGCACACTGGTTCGCGAGGGGACGACGATTGCCGAGATCGTCAGCTATGTGGCCTGCCCTGCCGCTGCACAGGACGAGGAGCCAGCGGAAGAATGCGTGCCCGCCAATCAGCCCGATGGCACCGTCTACACCTATGTTCACCGCATCACGCCGTTAGATGTAGCGGACGACCTTGATACGCCGATGGTGTTCCGCACGACGCGCAAGGCGCATGGCTTTGCCAACAATATCGGTTTTGATCGGGAGCAGGCGGAAGCCGTCCTTGGCGAAGGCTATGCAATCCGCGTTCAGGAAGACAACGGCGCGCTGGCATGGCGCGTTGAACTCAGCAACGGCTGGAGCGCAGGCGAGGAACTCACCTTCTTCTGGCAGTCCACCCTACCGCCCGAGGGTCCGGCCGAAGCTTACGCCGTCGGTACGGAAAACGGTCGCGCTGTGGGTACAGGCCCCTTCCCGGCGGAGGAAGTCGCCGACGACGATATGATCGCAGAGACTGCAAGCGCAAACTGATCCGGAGCCGCCAGATCCTACCGCTGCGTTAACTATCAAAATGCCATGCCAACGGAACCTCCACCCGAACGCGGCGGTTTTCGGGACAACAGAGGCGTGCATATGTCGCCGCCTGCCAAGGAGGCTTTCGATGCTGAAACACAATTTTGCCCTGCCGATCGTGCTGATAGCTACGACGGCGATGGCCGCATGCTCGTCAGAACCGGAGATCGACAGCGACGCCGATCTGGCGGCAGAAAACGAAGAGGCTGAAATTGCGCGGCAGTCTCTTGATACAGGCGATTTTGCTGATCTGGAACTGGGCGGGAAAATCGTCGGCCCGCAGGGAGAGGAAGTGAAAGGGCGCCTGGCGAACGAAAGCGGTGCCTTTGCCGACATAACTTCCTTCGTCGCCTGTCCTGCCGGGATGAATGAATGCGATCCGGCGACAGCGCCCGAAGGCACGATCTACACCTACGTGCACACGGTCTATCCAGGGGAAGACAATGATCCCACCACCGGCAGCGGCGATGGCGACGATGCATCCAACGTGGAGACGACCGAGGCCTTTCGCATGACCATGCCAAGCCACGGTTTCACCGGCGCGGTCGGTTTTTCATACGGCGAAGCTGCGAACGCGGTGAGCGATACCCTTCTGATCGTGGCCAGCTGTCACGAACAGGGCATCGCCTGGACCGTGGAAGAAGGCGACGGGGGCGACCAGTGGGGCCAGGGTGAACCGATCACCTTTTACTGGCAAAGCACGCTGCCACCGGCAGGCCCTGCCGATGCTTACGAGGTTTTCGCCAACTACACCGCCGCCAGCGGTCCCGGCCCCTATCCTGCACCAAGCGATACGGCCACCAACGCTTGCGCGATCGGCTCGTCCACCAATACATCCACAGTTGGCGGTTGAACTGCGCGCAAACAGGTCGCATTGATGCGGCATGGCGCTCTCACCACAATGGCTGGATGAACTGAAAAGCCGGATCACGCTGTCAGCATTGGTTCAGCGCACGGTGAAACTGCAGCGTGCCGGCCGCGAGTGGAAGGCGTGCTGTCCGTTCCATTCGGAAAAGACGCCCAGCTTCTATGTAAACGACCAGAAGGGTTTCTATCACTGCTTCGGCTGCCAGCAGCACGGCGGCGCAATCGACTGGATGATGGAACAGCACGGGCTGGAATTCATGGATGCGGTGAAGGAGCTGGCCTCCGAAGCCGGGATGGATGTTCCCGCACCCGATCCGCGCGCCGCCCGGCAGGCGCAGCAGCGCGCCACGTTGCACGATGTGATGGCCGCAGCGCAGGAATGGTTCGTCGCGCAGTTGAACGGCCCCGGTGGCGAATATGCGCGCACCTATCTCCAGCGCCGCGGGCTCGACGAGCATACGATCCACCGTTTCGGCTTTGGCTGGGCTCCTGATGACAAGCAGGCGCTGAAGTCAGCGCTTTCCACTTTCGATGAGCGGTTGTTGATAGAAGCAGGCTTGCTAATCGAGGTGGAAGAGAAAGTCCCTTACTCCCGCTTCCGGGGGCGAGTGATGCTGCCGATCCAGGACGCACGAGAGCGGGTGATCGCATTTGGCGGACGCATCCTGCAGGATCGCGAAGGCGTGGCAAAATATCTCAACAGCCCGGACACTCCGCTGTTCGACAAGGGCCGAACGATTTACAACATTCATCGCGCCGCTGCTGCTTCGCGCAGGACGGACCGCGTGATCGTGGCCGAAGGCTACATGGACGTAATCGCCCTGGCCGCTGCGGGTATCGAGGATGTGGTGGCGCCGATGGGTACGGCGGTCACGGAACAGCAGATCGAACTGCTCTGGCGGATGGCCGATAAGCCTGTGCTGTGCCTCGATGGAGACAATGCTGGCAAGCGCGCGGCGATGCGAGCGGTCGAGCGCGCGCTGCCGTTGCTTCGCCCCGGTCATTCGCTGCAGGTCGTACAACTGCCCGCGGGACTGGACCCCGACGATCTGTTGAAGCGCGACGGGCGCAAGGCGATGGATGTGCTGCTGGAACAGCCCAAACCACTGCTGGACCTGATCTGGGAGCATGAACGCGATGCTGCCCCCCTCGCCTCACCCGAAGACAAGGCCGGATTGAAAGCGCGCGTTCTGGAGCATGTGGATGCCATCCAGCATACCGATATCCGCTCGCTCTACCGGCGTGAACTGCTGGAGCGCTATGGCAGCTTTGCGTTCCCTCCCCGCGAGTTCAGGAAAGGTGCCAGCTTTCGAAAGGATGGACAGTTCCGTCGCGAAGCGCCCGCGCCTACGTCTCCGCAGGTCACGCAAGCGTTGCGGCGAGCCACAGCGGGTCTCTTCCGCGACACGCTGACTGCCGCCATCCTGAACGGATTGACGAAGTTTCCCGGTGAAATCCACCGACATGCCGATGCGCTACTCAGCCTCGGCAAAGGCGATGCACAATTGGCGCAGGCGGTAAATTTCTTGCTCGATCATGCCGAAGAGCTTGAAGCTTCCGGTAATTCGCCCATATCGGGCCAAGATATCTTGCCGCCTGCACCGGATAACACCCGTTTCTCCTTCCTCATGGAAGGCTCCGATCCGGACGAGGCGAGGGAAGATCTGGCCGAAGCCGTTGCCCTGCTGGTCGAAAGACCGGCACTCGAGGCGGCAATTGTTGCGGCCACCCGTCGCTTCGATACAGATCCTGAGGGTGCGTTTTCGGAACAACAACGGTTGCGCAAACGAAAACTGGAAATCGATGTGCGACTCGGGCAAATGACCAGGAAACGCGCCGCTTCGCAGGCGTTCGATAAACAAGATCCGGAGGCCGCCGAAAGGCAGGTCGCCGAACAGGAAACGGACTGACGCATCACTATGGCATCCGACGCCAAGACAAAGCAGAACGACGACGCTCCCCTGATCGATCTCAACGAGGCATCGATCAAGAAGATGATCGCCAAGGCCAAGCGCAAGGGCTACATCACTTATGATGAGCTGAACGAGGCGCTGCCTTCGGGCGAGATGAGCTCCGACCAGATCGAGGACGTGCAGTCCGCTCTGTCCGACATGGGCGTACAGATCGTCGAAAGCGCGGAAGAGGCGGACGAGGACGACGGGCCGGAGGAAATCGCTCCGACCGGCTCGGAATCGCAGGCAGCCGATCCCAAGCAGAATGTTCCGGAAAAGAAGAAATCGGTCGCCGGCGAAGGCCGCACCGACGATCCTGTCCGTATGTATCTGCGCGAGATGGGCGCAGTGGAACTGCTCAGCCGCGAAGGCGAAATCGCCATTGCCAAGCGCATCGAATCGGGTCGCGACACGATGATCATGGGCCTTTGCGAAAGCCCGATCACCTTCCACGCCATCATCATGTGGTCCGAGGCGCTGAACAACGAGGAAATGCAGCTGCGCGAGATCCTCGATCTCGACGCCATGCTTTCCAAGGAACCTCCCGTCGACAAGATGGAAGAGGAGAACGAGGACGACGACGGCGAGATTTCGGAAGAAACTGCCGGCCCCACCATCCGCGACGACGATGAAGATGACGACGAGGATGAGGACGGCGAAGACGGCGAAGACGGCGAAGGCCGCAAGCGCGACGATGACGAGGAAGAGGACAACACCATGTCCCTGGCGCAGATGGAAGCTGCGCTGAAGCCAGACGCCATTGAACGCTTTGCCCGTATTACCGACCTTTTCAAGAAGTTCGAGAAGCTGCAGGCAGAACGTGTCGAAGTGCTTGGTGCCGGAGAAGATTTCCCCAAGGCGAAGGAAAACAAGTACGAAAAACTGCGCGAGGATCTGACGGCAGAAGTCGAATCCGTGCAGTTCCATGCGACGAAGATCGAATACCTCGTCGACAACCTTTACGCTTTCAACCGACGGCTTACCGCACTCGGCGGCCAGATGCTGCGCCTTGCCGAACGCCACAAGGTGAAGCGCATCGACTTCCTCAATGTCTATGTCGGCAACGAGTTGGACGATACATGGTTGAAGGAAAAGGCGAAGAAGGACAAGAAATGGGCCGCCTTCGCTGAGAAGGAAGCCGACGCGGTTGAACGCATTCGTGCCGAAATCGCAGATATCGCCAGCGCCACTGGCATGAGTCTGGACGAATTCCGCCGCATCGTGAACATGGTGCAGAAGGGCGAGCGCGAGGCGCGTATCGCCAAGAAGGAAATGGTCGAGGCGAACCTGCGTCTGGTGATCTCCATCGCCAAGAAATACACCAACCGCGGCCTGCAATTCCTCGACCTGATTCAGGAGGGCAATATCGGCCTGATGAAGGCGGTCGACAAGTTCGAATACCGTCGCGGTTACAAGTTCAGCACTTACGCCACGTGGTGGATCAGGCAGGCGATTACCCGGTCCATTGCCGATCAGGCGCGTACGATCCGTATCCCGGTCCACATGATCGAGACGATCAACAAGCTGGTGCGCACCAGCCGTCAGTTCCTGCACGAACAGGGCCGCGAACCCACGCCGGAGGAGATGGCGGAGCGCCTCTCCATGCCGCTGGAAAAGGTGCGCAAGGTGATGAAGATCGCCAAGGAGCCGATCAGCCTCGAAACGCCCATCGGTGACGAGGAAGATTCGCATCTGGGCGACTTTATCGAAGACAAGAACGCTATTATTCCAGTGGACGCGGCCATTCAGGCAAACCTGAAGGAAACCGTGACGCGGGTTCTGGCCTCTCTCACCCCCCGTGAAGAACGTGTGCTGCGCATGCGCTTTGGCATCGGGATGAATACCGATCATACGCTGGAGGAAGTGGGCCAGCAGTTCAGCGTGACACGCGAACGTATCCGCCAGATCGAAGCAAAGGCGCTGCGCAAGCTCAAACACCCAAGCCGGTCGCGGAAAATGCGGTCGTTTCTGGATCAGTAATTAGGTGAAAAGGGCGGCCTTCGGAGCCGCCCTTTTTATCCTTTCAAACTCGCATAATCCGCAACCGTATCGGCAACAGGGTCTAGCCTGACGAACAGCGCGATTGCCGTGGCTGCGAATATGCACAGTATCGCCAGCCCTAGAGATTTGCGGGCATTTACCGCCGGGATCAGCAAACCAAGCAGCGGCAGCGTCAGCGCGGCCAACAACGCGGTGAGCGAGGGTATGCTTGGTCCGACGCCTTGCATCAGTTGATGGCCGTATTGCAGCAGAAACCCGCCCACCAGCGCTCCGCCAATTATTTTGGGCGCAGCGTCCCATGGCTTGGGCGTGAACTGCGCAATCACTGTAGCAAGCCCGCTAATCAGCAGCGGAAAGACCACGATGAAGGCTGTGGTCGGAGCAAGTATCTGGGCCGCCAGCGCGATCACCACACCGAATACGCTGCCCTTGCGTCCTGCCCATAGAGGGGCTGTTGCCGCCAGAATACCGATGCAGATCAACAGTGCCTGTACCTCCAGCATGGGGGTCGCCGCCAGTCTGTCGTAGTAGGCATTGGGCGCTGTAGAACCGGACAGCCAGTTCAACGCATAAAGCAGCCCGCCCCCGCCGATGATAACGCTCAGCGATGCAGCGACCGAGCGCCACAGGCGATTGGTATTGCCCAGAACTTGTGTGTTCGTCCGCAGTGCAAAGATATGCAACGCTGCGGTAAGTGCCAGTAGCAACCAGCCCACGACAGCGCCGTAGTGGATCACCACCAATCCAAACAGATCAAAGAATGTCCGGTTGGGCTGCGCGGCAGGCAAAGTCTCCGCCCCGCCCAGAGCCCGCATCAGCTCCAGCGTCTGCTGCCCCATGTCCTGTACCGATCCCTGATCGAGCCGGTCTGGCGTAGCCTTGGGCGAGTGATACAGTCCGGGCCTGCCTATAAACGAAAGGTTATAGGCCACCACATCCATTTCCAGTGCGGGTGTCAGGTCCGTATCATTGGGCAGGGCTTCGTAAACAAATGTCGCCAGTGACGATCCACCCGGGGTGCCCACGGCGTTTGCATACAACTTCACTGCGTTGCCATTATTGCGCGAGGTTTGGAACAGGGTCGTGCGCCCACCTCCACCGCGTGCCTCGACATTGATGATCGCGCCGATCCGCGTCCGCAGCGGGTTCTCGGCAAAAAACTGCCGTGCGCCAACCAGCCCCAATTCCTCTGCATCGGTGATGAGGGCGACTACATCGCGTTCCAACTGGCCCTGCGCGCTGGAGGCACGCAGGCTCTCGATAATGGAGACTATTCCTGCCGTGTCGTCCGGGGCTCCGGGGGAATTCCACACCGTGTCGTGATGCGCCATTAACAGCACTGCGGGCTTGGTCCGGTCACGCCCCGGCAAAGTGGCGATGATATTGGTGAAGGTCAGGCTGTCAGGCCGGGTCCCGCTCCAATGCCCCATCTTTTCCAGTCCGCGCTCTGGCACCTGCCCCTGTGTAGCGGTGACCTCCATCCCCAGTTCTTCGAACCGGCCGATGATATGCGTCCGCACCACAGCATTTTCAGGCGATCCTGTCACATGGGGCCGCGCTGATATGATCCGCACATCCTCCATCGCGCGAGCAGCGGAAAAATCGGCTGCCGGTGCGTTTGCACCAACCGCCCCGGGCGGTGTCGTGCCGATAATAGCCAGCGCGAACGCTCCCAGCAGAGCAGCGAAAAACGTCAGAATGCGCATGGTTCACGAGTCCCTTGTGTCGGTATCGAACCTGCTTCAGATGCGCCGTTTTGGCAACCACCCTGCCCTGCCACCGCAACGGCAGAAAAGACCAAGGTCAGGGGTGGAGGGAATCGCTGTGTGCTTCTATGGCAATGGCCATGCGTATTGCCATAGCCTCAGACCATGCCGCCCTCTCCATGAAAGCCGAGCTGCGCGAGTGGTTGGTCGAAATCGGACACGAAGTTGCCGACCTTGGCCCGGATAGCGGTGACAGCGTGGATTATCCCGATTTCGGATACAAACTTGCAGGGGTCGTGGCCGATGGAACGGCAGAATGCGGTGTCGCCCTGTGCGGCAGCGGCATCGGCATTTCCATGAGCATGAACCGCAACCCGAACATACGCTGCGCTTTGGTATCGGAGCCGCTGTCGGCAACGCTCGCTCGTGAACACAATGATGCGAACTGCATTGCGATGGGCGCGCGGCTGACCGGCATGGATATGGCCAAAGCCTGCGTCACCGCCTTCCTCGAGACCCAATTTGCAGGCGGCCGCCATCAGCGGCGCGTTGACAAACTCTCCAATCCTTCCTGAAGAGAACCATCATGAGCACAGCCCCCGCTACGGAAACCGATACCGACATCATGCACCGTTTCTGGCATGACGACCTAGCCGCGGCCGATCCCGCAATTGCCGAGGCAGTGCGCAACGAGCTCTCGCGCCAGCAGGACAAGATCGAACTGATCGCCAGTGAAAATATCGCCAGCAAGGCAGTGCTGGAAGTTGCGGGAAGCGTCTTTACCAACAAATATGCCGAGGGTTATCCCGGCAAGCGGTATTATGGCGGCTGTGATTACGCGGATGTGGTCGAAACACTCGCGATCGACCGGGCCAAGGAACTGTTCGGCTGCCAGTTTGCCAACGTTCAGCCAAACAGCGGCAGCCAGATGAACCAGGCGGTTTTTCTGGCTCTGCTTCAACCCGGCGATACGTTCATGGGTCTGGACCTGAATTCCGGTGGCCATCTGACACATGGCAGCCCTGTCAATATGAGCGGAAAGTGGTTCAACCCAGTCGCCTATGGTGTGCGGCAGGACAACGAACTGATCGATATGGACACGGTCATGGCTACTGCGAAGGAGCACAAGCCAAAGCTGATTATTGCAGGCGGCACCGCCTATTCGCGCGTCTGGGACTGGGCTGCGTTCCGCAAGGTGGCGGATGAAGTCGGCGCAATCCTGATGGTAGATATGAGCCATATTTCCGGTCTGGTTGCGGGCGGCGCTCATCCCTCCCCCTTCCCCCACGCCGATGTCGTGACCACCACGACCCACAAATCGTTGCGCGGCCCCCGCTCGGGTGTGATCCTGTGGAATGACGAGGAATTGACCAAGCCGATCAATATGGCGGTCTTCCCCGGTATGCAGGGCGGCCCGCTGATGCACATCGTGGCCGCGAAAGCAGTCGCGTTTCTCGAAGCACTGCGTCCCGACTTCAAGACCTACGCTGCGAGCGTGGTCGATAATGCCCGCGCACTGGCCTCCAGTCTCGAAGAAAACGGACTGCGGATTGTATCGGGCGGGACCGACAACCACTCCATGCTCGTCGATCTATCGGCCAAAGATGTGACCGGCAAAGCGGCTGAGAAGGGCCTCGACCGCGCATGGCTTACCTGTAACAAGAACGGTATTCCGTTCGACACCCGTAGCCCGTTCGTGACCAGCGGTATCCGCCTGGGCACTCCTGCCGGCACCACACGCGGCTTCGGTCCTGCGGAATTCCGCACCGTCGGCCGCCTGATTGCCGAAACCGTCGATGGCCTTGCGAAGAATGGTCCGGAAGGGGATGCTCAGGTAGAAGAAGCCGTCCGCACCCAGGTCTCCGAACTGTGTGCTGCCTTCCCCGTATATCCAGGACGATAAGAGAATGACCAATTCATCGAACGACCGTGACCCGCGGGGCTCTGAAAACCCGCAATGGATTGAGGATGCCAAGGCAGAAGCATCCGGCATGGCGAAAGAAGGAATGAAGCACCCTTCGACCAAGCCTGTGCTGGCGGGCGCAGCCATTGGCGGACTCGCAGGCGCATTGCTGCCTGTGATTTCACTGCCTGTAGGTATCGCTGCGGGTGCAGCCTACGCATTTTACAACCGGATAAAGCGCTGAATGCGGTGTCCCTTCTGCGCGCACGACGACAGCCAGGTAAAAGACAGCCGTCCCGCAGAAGACAATGCTGCGATCCGGCGCCGTCGGCAATGCTCCTCCTGCGGTGCACGTTTCACTACGTTTGAACGCGTTCAGCTGCGCGAAGTCACGGTAGTGAAATCCGGGGCGGGTGCAGAAAAGGTTCGCCGTGAAATGTTCGACCGCTCCAAGCTGGAGCAGTCCATATCGCTCGCCTGCCGCAAACGCGATGTCAGTTCCGAACAGATCGACCAGCTCGCCTCCGGTATCCAGCGGCAGGTCGAAACCACTGGCGAGAATGAAATCGCCTCGCACCGTATCGGCGAGATGGTAATGGACGGCCTGCGCCAGCTCGACAGCGTGGCTTATATTCGGTTTGCTTCGGTTTATCGCGATTTCAGCGAAGCGCGCGATTTCGAGGAATTTGCCAGCACTGTGCAGGAAGCCGCGAAGGGCGAATAGCGGATGCCAAACAAGCCCATTATAGTGCTGGTCCGCCCTCAGCTGGGCGAAAATATCGGCAAGGCTGCACGGGCCATGCGCAATTTTGGTCTGACCGAAATGCGGTTGGTCGCCCCGCGCGATGGCTGGCCCAACCCATCTGCAGGCCCCTCCGCTTCTGGCGCGGACGATGTGCTGAATGGCGCCAAAGTCTATGACACCACCGCCGAAGCCGTTGGCGATTGCGCGATGGTGTATGCAACTACGGTGCGCAAACGCGGCGTTACCAAGCCGGTTGTCACACCCGAACAGGCGGCAACCGAAATCCATTCCGCACAGGGGCTGTCGGCCATAATGTTCGGCCCGGAACGTTCCGGTCTGGACGCCGCAGACGTGGCTCTTGCCCGCGCGATACTGACCGTTCCGATCGATCCCGATTTTGGTTCGCTCAATCTGGCACAGGCCGTTATCCTGTGCGCGTATGAGTGGTCGAAAGGCGTCGCTCTTTCCCAGCCCCCACGCGAAGAATTACTCCCCCCTGCGCCGCAGGAGGAGCTGGAGGGACTGATCGGCCAACTGGACGCGATGCTTGAACCGCGCGGCTATTTTCTGCCCGAAGCCCGTTCCGAAGTGACCCGCCGCACGCTGCGTACCGTGTTGACCAAACCGGGCTGGAACAGTCTGGAGGTGCGTACTCTTCGCGGGGTACTCAGCCGGATTGGCCGTGCCCCGCGCGTTACCGATACGGATTACAACGACGGCGATCAGGTCTCGTAACTTAATCGGTGGATCTACTTCCGGGTTTCAGCCGCGGGTTCTATCCCATTCGTTCAGTTCGTAAGTAATCGACGTTTCGACCAGTTTTTCCCAAACTTCGCCCAATGCCTGTGACGGAAGGTTACGTTCTGCGGCATCCGCCACCACATTATCGATGACCTGTTTCTTGCGCCCTTCGTCGCGCACCGTGTCCCGGCTCGGTTTGATCCGTGCCGCCGCCCGCATATAGCCAAAGCGGCGATCCAGCAGGGCCATCAATTCACGGTCGGTCGCATCCACTCCGGCGCGCACATCCAGCATGGTTTCACAATGGTCAGGCAGTCGAATATCGTTCATGGAGGGTGCCTTGGCGAGCGGACGGCGATTTGTCGAGCGGATAGGTCCGCAACGCTTGCATTTCTCCCTCTGTCCGCTATTCGGCGCGCTCACTTCGGCAATGCGGCTGTCAGCAGCTGCACCCGATTGGCCCCGCATCCCGGTGAAGCGGTGGCCGCATACGGCAAAATCGGCTGTGTGGTGCGAACCGGGTTCAACGGGGCGGCAATCGGCAGCTCCAGGCAAATCGAAGGAATACACTATGTCGAAGCGTAAAGCATCGAAGCACAAACTTGATCGCCGTATGGGCGAGAACATTTGGGGTCGCCCCAACTCTCCCGTCAACAAGCGTGCTTATGGTCCGGGCCAACACGGTCAACGCCGCAAGAGCAAGGTTTCCGACTTTGGTCTCCAACTGCGGGCCAAGCAGAAGCTGAAGGGCTATTACGGCGATGTGACCGAGAAGCAGTTCCGCCGCACTTACAAGGAAGCGGCCAGCATCAAGGGCGATACCGGCCAGAATCTGATCGGTCTGCTTGAGCAGCGTCTGGACATGATCGTCTACCGTGCCAAGTTCGCCCCCACGATCTTCTCCGCCCGTCAGATTGTCAGCCACGGCCACATTCTGGTCAATGGCGTGAAGTGCAACGTGGCATCGCGCCGCGTAAAGGTTGGCGACGTCGTATCGCTGGGCACGAAAGCGCAGGAAATGGCCCTCGTGATTGAGGCGCAGAGCCTGCCCGAGCGTGAAATTCCCGATTATGTCGTTCCCGATGGCAACGAGAAGGTTACCTTCACCCGCGTGCCGAAGCTGGACGAGGTTCCCTACCCCGTCACGATGGAACCAAATCTCGTGGTCGAATTCTACTCGCGCTGATCGACGCATCGCGAAACAAAAAGGGCGGCCTTCGCGGGCCGCCCTTTTTTTGTTTATGCGTCACTGGCCCCGAATAATGCGGTATCAGTTGCGTCGGTAGCGGCGGACGAACGTGGCCTGAAAATCGGCGAATGCACCCTCTGCGATCGCATCGCGCATCGCCTGCATCAGCTGCTGATAAAAGCCTATATTGTGTTCGGTCATGAGTATCGCGCCCAGCATCTCTCCTGACCGGACGAGATGATGCAAATAGGCGCGGCTGTATTTGGTGCAGATGGGGCAGTGGCAATCGTCATCCAGCGGTCCGGTATCTTCTGCGAAACGGGCGTTGCGGATGTTAAGCGGCCCGTTCCAGGTGAAGGCCTGGCCGTTGCGCCCCGAACGTGTCGGCAATACGCAATCGAACATATCCACTCCGCGCGCTACCGCACCGACCAGATCGTCCGGCTTGCCAACACCCATTAGATCTGTCTCTTATACACATCTGACGCTGCCGACGAGCGATCTAGTGTAGA
>OJED01000244.1_pt1 | contig 13383 bp, 12 predicted proteins | sample 1593181 | NCBI WGS metagenome assembly OJED01 (sample SAMN05416772, study PRJEB24817) | seawater metagenome | isolation source: Sea water | place: Canada:Atlantic | collected 2013-07
TACGAGATTTCTGCCTGTCTCGTGGGCTCGGAGATGTGTATAAGAGACAGGAACGGTAATTGCATATTTCCCGCAAGTAGTAAGGAAAGCCCTGCGATCGCTTTCCAGCTTCGAAATAACTTCAGAACCAGAACTTTCCATAAGTCGTACTCCCCCGTAACCTTGTCAGTTACCGTGGTTGAAACCCGCTTTCACGAAGCGAATTTTAAACCTTGCCCTTGCCTTTATTGCCAGGATTGCCCGGACCTGTTCCCGGCGCGTCATTTACTGGCGGATTGCCGGGCGGTTGCGGGTCAACTCCGTTGCCGACGCCGTTGTTGCCCTTGGGACCCTTGCCGCCGCCGGATTTGGCAACAGCGGGAGAAGACATCGTCGTCGAGAGAAGAACCGTCATCGCCGGTGGAACGGTAATCGCGTATTTCCCGCAGGTGGCAAGGAAGGCCCTGCGATCACTTTGCGTTTTCGAACCGCTTTTGGTTTCAGGATGTGTCATGATTCGTATCCCCTGTTTAACTTTTGTATATTGGCACCCGAAATTCGATTTCTGCAATCGAAATTATTGGCATGTGGGGCATACATACCAAATAGTGAGCGAACAGCGTCTTCCGCGATTCGTTCAAGACGGATCGGTTTCTCAGTCAAGGAATGGCAAGGCATTGGGGTATAGGAAGAAATCAGGCGGTCGCACCTGCAAGAGCATTGCGAGCAGCGCAAGAACTTGCGGCAATCATTAGAAAGCCCCTTCGCTTGTAGGAGGGGAAATATCCGGGCCGGTTCTCGTTTGAAGCGTCGCGAGCATCCAATCGCCCTGCCTTCTTGTCGGCGCTACTCGCGCGGCATGGGAGCTCTATGGCCGCGTGCGCCAAATGTAGGAAGCCAAGTGTAGGTAGAAAGTGCCCTCGCGCCCTATTGCGCGTCTTCGTATTGCTCGCTTACGTCGGCGAAGGAGTCGTCGACCTGATTGGCCAGCACCTGGAAGCCGCCCAACAGCGTCATTGCCAGGAACGAGGCCAGCAGCCCGTATTCGATGCCGGTAGCCGCTGTCTCATCTGCGATGAGCGCTTTTGCTATACCCATGTTGAAGTCTCCAATACAATAAGCGGCGATCCCCATTTGCCGCCGGTGCACACTGGCCGGGTTCGGTTAATTTGAAGTGTAGGCGGTCCTAGGGGCGAACGCCGAACGCGCCGGGTCATCAATTCACGATGCCCTCGTATCGCTCCGCCGTGTCGCCATAGCTGCCGTCCACAACGTTGCCCAGTTCATCGAAGCCGGACATGGCAGCCATCGCTATCAAGGAAGCAATCAGCCCGTATTCGATGCCGGTCGCGCCGGTCTCGTCGGCAAGGAATGTTCGTGCAATTCGCATAACCAAGTCTCCAAGTTTCGATGCGACGGTCCCCACTGCCGCTAATACCGAATGGGCAAGAGAGGTTAGCGTAGCGCTTTCGAACGCGGTTTCGCGTTGTCGTTAAGGCCATATTGAGGATAGGCACGCTTCGCGCAGAAGACACCCGATCCGTAGCCAACGTCCAACAGGTTTGCACCTTTCTCGGAAACCGGCCGCGCAGCGCGATGTGGAAAGGTGCCAGGAAATGAGCCAGGAAATGAGCGTCGGTCATCCGCTTGCGCGCATTGTCCGCGAAAGCATCGGAACGAACCGTAGCGTCTCGATAATAGCCTGTCGCGACCGGCGCCGCGTCCACGATGGGTTGGTTGCGGATATTGTTTCATAAATGTCACACGAAACGATCACCTGTGAAACTTGTTCACTGGAGCGTTGTGCGGCGCAGGACATTCGTGTTTGAGGCGAAATCAGGAAGGCGGAGTTTGGACGCTGACACCGGGAACACTCTGAAGTTTCCAGATCGAGGCGGTCCTCCTTTCAGCAGATTCTCCCACTTACCAGGAGCAACTACATGATTATTAATAAGAAGAAGGCCTCGCTGCTTACGAGCACCGTGATCTTCGGATCGCTGGTGGCTTCGCCTGCTTTCGCGCAGGTCGTCACCCCGCAGGATCCCACTCTGGAGCCTGGCGCTGCCGCAGATACGATCATCGTCACCGGTTCGCGCATTCAGCGTCGGGATACCGATACGGCTGCTCCGGTGGCAGTGGTGGACAGCGAAGAATTCGAGCTGTCTGGTACAGTCAACGTCGAGAACGTGGTCAACACGTTGCCGCAGGTTGTTCCTGGCACCACTTCATTCTCGAACAATCCCGGCAACGGCACGGCGTCGGTCGACCTGCGTGGTCTTGGCGAGACCCGCACCATGCTGCTGGTCAATGGCCGCCGCTGGATGTTCTATGATGCGAACCAGATCGTCGACCTCAACACCATTCCGCAGTTCCTGTTGGATTCAGTTGACGTTGTGACCGGTGGTGCTTCGGCAGTTTACGGTTCCGACGCTCTTGCCGGTGTTGTCAACTTCCGCCTGCGTGACCTGAACGGCGCCGAGTTCGGTGGCCAGTACTCGATCACCGATGCCGGCGATGGCGACCGTTATGAAATCCACGGTGCGATCGGCACGGATTTCGCTGATGGACGTGGCAACGTCACCGTTTACGGTGAATATTACAATCGCGATCCCATCTTCCAGGCTGATCGTGGCTTCTCCGTCTTCAACCTTGGCGGTGATCCGCTGGTTCAGGGTGGTTCGTCCTTCGTTCCGCAGAGCCGCATTGCCTATCAGGGTAATGTCCCGACTGCAGATCGAGCGGGTACGGCTTTCGAGGGCGGCGCTAACGGCTTCTTTGAGACACCGGGTTCCATCCGTTCCTACAATGGCTCGACCGATTTTTATAACTTCGCGCCGGCCAACTACCTGCAGCTTCCGCAAGAGCGTTACCTGCTGGGCGGTTACGGTAGCTACGAGATTGCCGACTTTGCAGAGTTCTATGGCGAAGTTACTTACGTCAACAACCGTGTTGATGCAGAGCTTGCCCCGACTCCTGTGCAGCTGAATAACGTTGCCCTGCCATACGAGGCCCTGCTTAGTGCCGGTTTCATCAATCAGTCTACCCGTGACCAGTTTGCTGCACTCGATGCGCTGGAAACCGGGACTCAGGCGAATGACGATCGCGTGCTCGTGCAGTTTAACCGCCGCCTTCTTGAAGGTGGCAGCCGTGCGAACCAGGACGAACGTAACTCGTTCCGTATCCTCGGCGGACTGCGTGGCGACATCACCGATTACCTGCAGTACGATGCGTATTACCTGTATTCGCGCACCCGCAACGCCAATATCCAGCAGGGCAACGCGTCGCTTTCGCGTCTCCGTGCCGGACTTGAGGGCACTGAGGACGCAAACGGCGATGTTATCCCTAGCTCTCTGATCAATCCTTATGGTTTGAACCAGCTTACCCAGGACATGACTGACTCCTTCATCATCCAGGCCCAGAATGGCGACATTTCTGAGCTTCAGGTGGCGTCGGCTGTTGTCTCGGGTACATTTGGCGACTTCGCACTGGGCGCTGCTGAACCGATCGGTTTCGCTTTCGGCGGCGAATACCGCGAGGTAAGCGCACGCTTCATTCCTGATGAGTTCCTCGCTTCGGGTGACGTTGCCGGCTTCAACGCTGGTGAACCGACCCAGGGTGGCTACAACGTCAACGAAGTTTTCGGCGAAATTGCTATCCCCTTCGAAACCGACAGCGGTATGCGCTTCGAGCTCACCGGTGCAGGCCGTTACTCCGATTACTCGCTTGAAGCGGTGGGCGGCGTTTGGACCTATGCAGGTGGTGCCGAGTTCTCGCCCGTCCCTGACATCACCTTCCGTGGCCAGTATCAGCGCGCTGTTCGTGCGCCGAACGTCAACGAACTCTTCCAGGGTTCGGCTGTCGGCTTCCCGGGCGTAGTTGATCCTTGTGCCGGTAACGGTACGTCTGTGGGCGGTCCGACCCCAACGGGCGCAGTTCGCGATTTCTGTATCGCCAACGGTGTTCCGGCCGCTAACATCGGCCTTCTTCCGCCTCCAAACGATGACGGTATCCAGAACGGCCTGAACCCTGTCATCCAGCCGGATGCTCAGATTCAGGGTCTGTTCGGTGGTAACCCCGATCTGTTCGAAGAAACTTCGGACAGCTACACCTTCGGTATCGTGGTGCAGCCGACTGCTGTGCCGGGTCTGACGATCACTGCCGACTATTTCAATATCACTATTGACGACGCGATCATCACGGTAGCGCCGCAGACAGCAATTGAACTCTGTTTCCTCACTGTTCAGGATCTGTCGGCACCCCAGTGCGCCGGTTTCGTGGGAACGCGCGATGCGAATGGTGCGTTCACTCGTGACAATCCGCCGCAGTTCGGCGTAGCCAACGTGGCAAGTCGCGAAACCAGCGGTATCGACCTTCAGGTCAACTACGGTATCGACCTGCCTTTCTCTGTGCTGGGCAACGGTGCTTCAGACCTGAACCTGTCGTTCCTCGGTACCTGGACGGAATCGAACCTGATTGCGCCTGACCAGAATGATCCGGATAACACCATCGAGTGTGCCGGTGAGTTCGGCGTTGAATGCGGTGAACCGCAGGCTTCGTTCAAGTGGACGTCGCGTGCCAGTTATGTCGATGGTCCTTTGACCTTCTCGACCCGCTGGCGTCACCTGTCGGCTATTGACGATGATGATCCCTCGTTCGATTATTTCGTCGAACGGATCGCCGCCTACGACCTGATCGATCTGACGCTGTCCTACGATTTCCGTGAAACGGTCACGTTCACGGTAGGTGTGAACAACTTGTTCGACACTCTGCCGACCGACCCGGAGTTCAACGCCAACGGTGTTGTAACGAACGACACCAACAGTCTGTTGCTGGGCGATCGTAACAACGGCGAGCAGGCCAACACCTACCCGAGCACCTACGATGTGCTTGGTCGCGACTTCTTTGCTTCGGTTCTTTTCCGCTTCTAAGCGAAGAACCAAAGCGAATATTCGCTAGAAAAAAGGGGCGGGAGACCAAGGTCTTCCGCCCTTTTTTCGTATGTACAGAAAATTATCTAACCGTCGTGTTCGGTCGTCCCGATCAGGAATTCAGGCGAAATATGCGGAAATCGGCGAAGGGTGCTGGCGAAAGGTCGCTGGTCAGTTGCTGTTCCGATTGCAGTTCAAGTCCGGACCCGGCAAGCATGGCAAGCATCGACTCCCTATCGCTTACAGCCTCGGCAGCCGTTTCCAGCGATGCGGCGCGGCCCAGCTCGTTGGTGGCCTTCGCCTCGATTTTTGCCAGCAAGCCTGCGACATTTGCAGGGTTGTCGTTTCGCCCCAAATGGAGCGTCTGGCGAATTGCCTCGGCAAGCTGCGAAGCCGCTGAATTCCGGCCGAACAGTTCAGCACCTTTTTCCGGCGCGGCGATCACTGCGGGAGGCAGCGCAGCTATTCCCGCGCTGCGAAGTCCAAGGCTGTTGCGCGCAAGCTTGATCAGACCCTCCTGCGCAAGCGCCCAATCAAGTTCCTTTCGGCGCTTGCGGTTGTGCGCGACGATTGGCCCGTCCAGCCGATGCGTCATGAGGGCGAACCGTCCATCCGGCTTCAACACTCTCACCACTTCGCCAACGATCCGCGGCATGTCACCATACTCGAAGCCGAACTGGCTTGCGACTGCGGCAAACTGGTTGTCGGGCAGCGGCAGGTTCTCCATTTCCGTCCCCGCCCTGATCTTGCTCCCACGAGGCGCTTGGGCGACCGTGGCGGCGCGTTCTATTCCCAAGGGTTTCAGGTCCCGTCTTGCATCGAGCAAGTGTGTCATAACTCGGCCGTCGCCTGTAGCAAGATCGAGAACCCTCGATCTGGAAGGCAGGCTTCTGGCGAATTCTTTCCAGGCCGCGCGCTGAACACGGTCAATGCCCTCCCATCTGGTGGACATCAGCCCGCTGTCGCCTCTGGGTTGGCTGGCCTGTCGATCCCAAAAGGTATTCCAGACATCGTGGACATTCTTTGCGGTCATTCAGCCTCTCTCCCTTCACTGCACATCGAATGCCACCGTCATGCGCTCCCCAACGGCGAATGGCCGAGTTCCGTGATAGAGTGTGCTGGGAAACAGTGCGAGATGGCCTACCTTCGGACGAAGCGTATATCGCGGCTCCAGATCTATCCTCAGCTTTGGAGGCGGACGGCCCAGTTCGATATGTCCGGCATGATCCTCGTTATCGTCCAACCCATCCGGCAATGTGCAGTAAAGGGCGCTTGAAACGACGCCTTCGGGATGCAGGTGCGCGGCGTGAAAGTCGCCCCCACCCGCAAGCCGGACGGACCAGGAACCGGTAATGACAAGGCCGCTATCGCGCAGCCGCAGGGTAGGGTGCTGCGGATCGAATGCGGGGAGAGCCGCCTGGTAATTCTGCAGCGCGACAAGCAGCACTTCGTGCAGGCGTTGCAGTTCCGGCTCGGGCCGGTTGAACAGCCCTCCGCGCGTCTGTGTGCCTCCGCGTAATGACTGACCTAGCGGAAAGGCGGAGCCGTCGTGCAGTGAATGAAGCAACGGCACCGAATCGCGTAGAACCGCCTCTCCGTCCGGCAGTTCCAGCATCTGCACCAGCCCCTGCTGCCCATGCAGCCATTCGCCGCGTTCGTCTCCGGTCAGTCGCCAAAGAAAATCGCGCAAGGCCCAGGTGTTGATGTGAAATGGGTCGCTGGCAATAACCTTGTCCAGAAGGGCGCCGCAGCGGTCGTAATCCTCGCGCCCCAGCAGATATCGCGCCTCGAGCAGCCAGCGATCGGGATTCTGCAACGCCAACCCATCGAACAGGCTTTTGGCCAGGGCATCCTCTCCGATGATCCCGGCATAACTGGCTTGAAGCAGGGCAAGGGTCTCGTCGTCAGGAAAGCGATGAGCGGCGTTTTGCGCGTTCTCCAAAGCGTCGGCAAAAAGATCATGCTGTTCCAGCACGCGAATGTGTTCGCGGGCAATTTGGGGATTGTCGGGCGCACGCTTCTCAGCCTCGGCGAAATGGCTGGTGAAATCGGCCTCGCCCGCGGCGAGCCTAATTTGCGCCAGCAATCGCAGGGCGGCAATCCAATGCGGTGCCTGGTGCACCAGTTGCTCGGCCAGTTCGCGCGCGCGCGCTCTCTCTCCGGCAGCATCCAACGCTTCGGCAAGCCCGAACCACGCCTCTGCATCGCGCCCGTTGACCGACAGGGCATGCTCGAAGAATTGCACCGCATCGCTTGTTCCGCGTTCCAGCGCCACTCGGGCGCGGCCGTGCAGGGCTTTCGCCCCGGAAGGGTTCAGGGCAATACTGCGATCATACCATTTCGCGGCTTGCGCAAGATCGCCCGCGCCGCGCGCGCAACCGGCACGAACGGAGCAATAACGCGCATCGTGCATTCCCTCACGTTCCAGCGGTTCAAGTGCCGCCAGCGCCTTGCCATGACGGTCTGCTGCACCAAGCGCGATGGCAAGGTTGATGGCATATTCAAGCGAAGCTGGCACCAGTTCGGCAGCTTGCCCGAAATGACGCGCAGCGCGCGGGAAATCGGACAATTTCATCGCCAGATTACCCGCACTGTTTGCCAGCGGGGCGTTGTCGGAGTGCTCTTGCAGCGCGGTTTCTAGCAGTTTCAGCGCGCCCGCTGTGTCACCGCGCGCCACAAGCCCTTGTGCCTGTGTACGATAATGATCGGGCGACACGCTCACCGGTCGCGCAGCCACCCGCTGATGGCATAGCGTCCGCGCGGCGCAAAAGGCGGCACATAGGTCACGGCATGGACCTGTGGCACGAGGAAGAGATTGAGCGTGTTGAACCGGGGCATGTAGCCTGTTTCTATATTACCCGCTTCATCGTAGAACACCAGATAGCCGCCCCAGTCGGGATACCAGTCATCGATGGTGAGGTTCAGCACGTAGGCGATGCGCCACCCCTCGGCGACGTGGCTGTCGTTGTGCTTGCCCAAAAAGTGGTTGGGGCCAAAGCAACTGGCGTGGCCATCGGCCTTTACCAGTTCGGGAATGCCAGTGATCTCGCGCATGAATCCGATAAAGTCGGGCGCGTTCAGATATTCCAGCAGCAGTTCGTGCGGTCCGCCGGGATTCCATTCCTTCTGCAGCCCCTCCACCAATGAATAGCGGTTCGACCGATAGGCATAGTCGCGCGTTGCTGCGGCCTTGTCGGTTTCCTTCACCAGGTCCACAACCTGCTGGCCAAGCGCAGGGTCGCGAAGGTCCCGCCCGCGCCAGCCGTGCGGTTGCCCCGTCGCACCTGCCTGCAAAGCCACGCCCCATTCCGTACCGCGCACCATGATTTCGCGCAGTTCGTGCGCGGTCTCTTCGGTCAGGATATCTTCTACCTGCATACGCCTGTCGGCGGCAAACCGCTTCGCCAGCGCGGCGCGATCATGGTTCGGATTGAGTTCGAAAAGGGCTTTGGCCATGGCCCGAAGATATAGGAAACCGGGCTCTTTTGCGCCAGTCCTGAGTGGATAAGTCCCCAGTCAATTAGCCACCATCAACAGGTGTCCGAACGGCGATGACACAAAAAGATGACCCGCCGTGACGGCCTCCTCCCTGAAGGGCCATCTCCGGCGGGTCATTGCGATACCTTGTCCGGTTGCCAGTTTGGATGTGGCCAGCGTCGCATCTTACCCTACGCGCGGATCGGACGTGGTATCGAAATCTGTCGACCGTACCCGGCTTCAACCGCGCTGCTGCTGTTGCTGGTGCACGCGGGTGGCAATTTCCCGTTCGAACCCTTCGACGGTCTTACGATAGCAGCTGCGCGATTCTGAAGAGGGCAGAGCCATGCCCGAGGTGCGCCGATCGATACCGCAGACTTTCTCTGCTGCACGATTGAGGCGGCGTTCCAGAGCGCGTTGGCCATCCTGCGTTGCCAGGTTGAGGTCGCTGTAGCGTACCGATACGGAATTCCCGTCGGCATTGCCTGCAATGGCGGGGGTCGCGATCATGGCGCTTGCGGCGAGCGCGGCGGCCAGTCCGGCTTTCATCGAAATCTTGGTCATCGTCTTCCTCCTCTGATGGGCTCCGGCCGCGATTTGCTTTGGGGGACGTGGGCCGGAGCGATGCATCCTATTTATGAGAAGGACGGGATTGGAGCATCTCCTGCTCGACAGGGCCGTGGCTGGGATCGACGAAATCCGAACGGGTTCGACAACCGGTCAACTTCACCCGACAAATGTCGATGCGGTCTCGCGCGTAACGATCCTGCGTCGTTTGCGCGTTCTGCGAAACGATGGGCAAGTGCAGAAATTTCGTCGGTCGGTGGCAAGAGAAAGCGGTAAAGTCGTGGTGACTTCACTTGGCGTTCAGCGAGAGGCTAGTTATAGGCGTGCCATGATCGCGAAGCTTTCCATCCGTAGCGCGCTGCTGGGCGCCACCTCCGCAATGCTGCTGACAGGCTGTGCCAGCGGCGGCAGCACTGCCGGCGAAACCGACCTTGCATACGTCGCGCGCGACGTCGAATCGCTGTATTCGGCCGCGAAGGGCCGGCTCGATCGCGGTGATCTCAAACTTGCCGCCGGTCTGTTTGACGAGGTGGAGCGCCAGCACCCCTATTCGCCCTGGGCTCGCCGCGCGCAGTTGATGAGTGCGTTCTCCTACTACGCCGCGCAAGATTACACGCGCGCTATCCAGTCGGCATCGCGGTTCCTTTCGATCCATCCGGGCAACCGCGATGCGCCCTATGCCTATTACCTCATCGCCATCAGCTATTACGAGCAGATCAGCGATGTGGAACGCGATCAGGCCATTACGGAACGCGCGCTACAGGCCTTGACCGAGATCGTGCGCCGCTATCCCGAAAGCCCCTATGCCGACGATGCCCGGCTGAAGATCGACCTGGTGAACGATCACCTCGCGGGCAAGGAAATGGAGATCGGACGGTTCTACCAGCGCACCGGCCAATGGCTCGCTTCGCAATTGCGGTTCCAGAACGTTGTCGACGATTACCAGACCACCAGCCACGCGCCGGAGGCCCTCTATCGCCTTACTGAAAGCAGCCTCGCGCTGGGCGTACCCGGAGAAGCGCAGCGGTATTCCGCCGTGCTGGGTGCCAACTATCCGGGTAATGAATGGTATGAAAAGGCGTTCGAACTGATGCAGGAGCATGCCCCGGATCGCATCCAGGGTTGATTCCAAACCGGTTCAGGTGCCGTAACGCAATTCCGGGTCGGATTGCTCGCGACGGTTGATTTCAAGCAATTCTCGCATTTCAGGCAGGTGAAGCGAAGGGTTGAGCCGGACACCGGCAAGGCCATCGTGCGCCCAGCGTATCGTGCCTTCGATTTCACACCCGGAGGAAACGACGACAACAACCTCGTCACCCATCTCGAACTTGTTACGTCCAAGATTGCTGATACGCGCACCCTGCTGCGAAAGTTCGATCAACAAACCCGACGCGGTCTTGCGGCCATTGCGGCGCAACTCAACCGGCAACCGAGTGGCATATCGTTTGTGCGACCTGATCGTAAGCACCGACATTACGGGCAGAACCTCCAACTGCGAGCATTTACTAACGCAGACAATGGTTAAGAAGACCTGAACATCCACCCTTTGCAGCGCGTCAATCGTTGCGCTGTGCGTGGCCGCGACGTAAAGCCGGTAACAGCTATGCTCACCGCGCTTTCTATTCGGAACATCGTGCTGATCGAGGCGCTCGACCTGTCCTTCGGACCGGGGCTGGGTGTGTTGACCGGCGAAACGGGCGCGGGCAAGTCCATCCTGCTCGACGCCCTGGGTCTCGTGCTGGGCAATCGCGCCGATTCCGCCCTTGTTCGCAGCGGGGAAGATCAGGCCAGCGTCACTGCAACGTTCGAATTTACCGCGCTACCCGCATCGATGCGAGAGGCGCTGGGGGATGCCGAGGTGGAGATCGAACCAGGCGAAGCGCTTATAATCCGCCGACGCCTCAAGGCCGACGGCGGATCCAAGGCTTTCGTCAACGATCAGCCCGTGGGCGTGGCGCTGCTGCGTTCACTTTCGGGCGCACTGGTGGAACTGCACGGCCAGCACGATGATCGCGGGCTGGTGAACCCGCGCGGCCACCGGGCTTTGCTTGATCGCTATGCCGATGCCGATGTGGCGGGCGTTGCCGCTGCATGGGGCGGCTGGCGCACTGCGCGCGAAGCGCTGAAAGAAGCCGAAAGCGCGATTGACCAGGCGCGCGCCGATCAGGACCTGTTGCTGGCGCACCTTGCCGAACTCACCAATATCGAACCGCAGGAGGGCGAGGAGGAGAGTCTCGCCAACACCCGCGCCGACATGCAGAAGGGCGAGAAGCTGGCGGGCGACCTGGAAGACCTTCGCATGGTGTGGGACGGATCGGATTCGCCGCTCGCATCGCTACGCGTGGCAGCGCGCAAGCTGGACCGGATTGCAGAGGAGCATCCTCTGCTGGCAGAAGCGCTTGGCGCTCTGGATCGCGCCGTGATCGAAGCGGGCGAGGCGGAGGAGAAGCTGCAGTCGGCCGCCGAGGCGATGCAGCACGACCCGCTGGAACTGGACCGGATAGAGACGCGTCTGTTCGAACTGCGCGCCCTGGCTCGCAAGCATGGGTGCCAGGTGGATGACCTGCCGGAAGTGATGCGCGCTATTCGCGGGAAGCTGGATGCCATCGAGCAGGGAGATGCCGACCTTGCAGATTTGCAGAAGGCCGAACGCGATGCGCACCAGATCTATCGCGCACGGGCAGAGGCGCTGCATGCCAATCGCACTTCCGCGGCATTGGAACTGGACGAGGCAGTCGCCGCAGAACTTTCTCCGCTGAAGCTGGATGCCGCACGCTTCAAGACCGCCGTGGCAGAGCAGCCGGAGGAGAAGTGGGGTTCGCAGGGCATCGACACGGTCGAGTTTCTGATCGCCACCAACCCCGGTGCGGATTTCGCCCCTCTCACCAAGATTGCATCGGGCGGCGAATTGTCACGCTTTATCCTCGCGCTGAAGGTGGCGTTAGCGGAGCAGGGCGGAGCGGCCACCGTCATTTTCGACGAGATCGATCGCGGCGTGGGCGGTGCGGTCGCCTCCGCCATCGGGGAACGGCTGGCGCGGCTCGCTTCCGGCACCGGTGGTGAAGGGGGGCAGTTGCTGGCCGTCACCCATTCTCCGCAAGTCGCCGCGCGCGGGCGCACTCATTACATGATTGCCAAATCGAGCGAGGGCACGGTGACCAAAACCTCCGTCGGCCTGCTCGACGAGGCCGGGCGACAGGAAGAGATTGCACGGATGCTGAGCGGAGCGGAAATAACGCAAGAGGCCCGCGCTCAGGCGGATCGTTTGTTGGAGGGTGTTTGATGAGGCGAATTATCTTTAGTGGCATGGCGGCCCTGTCACTGGGCGCTTGTGTAGCAACAAACGGACAAATGACGTCGTCCGATCCCCTGCCACCGCTTGCCGCGCAGAAGGACGCGCCGCGTCTTGCCATGCTGGAACACATGCTGGGCACCTATTTTGCGTCCGACATTCCCAACCCGCCCACGGTCTGCGCTGGCTGGAACGACGGACACGCGGAAGAAACGCTATCGTCTGATGAAGAAGTGGCGCTGATCGCCCGCTTCCCCCAACTCGCTCCGATGACGCGCTGTACGCGCACGAAAGACGGCTGGCGCGATACGGAAACGGATGAGGCCGCACTGGTCTTCACATTGCATAACTTCAACTGCGGCAGCGAAACGGATTGCACCGCATGGGGTGGCTATCGCTCCAACGGCGATAACTCGATGAGCTACCTCTATCGCGGCAAATGGAACGGGACCGAATGGCAATTCACCCGCGATCCGAGGATCATTGCCGAGTGAGCGAACAGATTACCGAAGCCGAGGCCGCTAATGAACTAATGCGCCTGGCGAGGAAAATTGCGCATCACAACCGGCGCTATCATGCCGAGGACGATCCGGAGATTTCCGACGCCGAATATGATGCGCTGGTGCGCCGCAATGCCGAGCTTGAGGAGCAATTCCCGCAACTCGTCCGCGAGGATTCGCCCAGCAAGGCAGTGGGGCATGAGATCGCCGCTTCCCCATTGTCGAAGGTAAGCCACGAGGTTCGCATGATGAGCCTCGACAACGCCTTCTCGGATGAGGAGGTGGAGGACTTCGTCGCCCGCGTGAAGCGATTCCTCTCGCTAGCCGAGGACGAGCCTGTGGCCTTCACGGCAGAGGACAAGATCGACGGTCTTTCCTGTTCGCTGCGTTACGAGAAGGGCGAACTGGTGCTGGCCGCAACGCGCGGCGATGGACAGGTGGGGGAGAACGTCACCGCCAACGTTCGTCACATTGCCGATATCCCGCAGACATTGTCCGGCGATGCGCCCGACGTGTTCGAGGTGCGCGGCGAAGTTTACATCGCAAAAGAGGACTTTACCGCGCTTAATGCTGCGCAGGCGGAGGCAGATGCAAAGCTGTTCGCCAATCCGCGCAATGCCGCCGCCGGATCGCTGCGGCA
>OJED01000246.1_pt1 | contig 13265 bp, 13 predicted proteins | sample 1593181 | NCBI WGS metagenome assembly OJED01 (sample SAMN05416772, study PRJEB24817) | seawater metagenome | isolation source: Sea water | place: Canada:Atlantic | collected 2013-07
CTCCCACAAGGCACATGTCGGGAATGTCCGCGCGCGCGCGCATCCGGTCGATCAGCGCGCGCGTTCCGTAAAGCGCGGGGCCTTCCTCATCGCCGGTGATAATGAAGCTGAGCGTGCCAGCCTCGGCAGGAATATCGGCCACGGCGGCCACCATGCAGGCAATCGCGCCCTTCATGTCAACCGCGCCGCGTCCATACAGCAGGTCGCCGCCCGGTTCGCTGCGCACTTCCGGCGCGAACGGCTCGCTCGACCATCCATCACCTGCAGGCACCACATCGACGTGGCCCGCGAAGGCAAAATGCTGCGATCCTGTCGGCCCGCGGCGAATGGCGAACAGGTTCTCGACCGGCTCCTCGTCGCTGCCTTCCGGCCCCTCGCCACGCGTGAAGCGATCGGTTTCGAAACCGAGACCGACCAGCATTTCCTCCAGCATGTCGAACACGGCGCCGCGCGCTGGCGTCACGCTTTCGCAGGCGATCAGGTGTCGCGCATTGGCAAGAGGATCGGCGCTCACGCCTGTTCACCGGTTTCGAATTGCGAGATGGTCCATTCTTCCGCCATGGCAGCTTCTACCCATTGCTGCATCCAGTCGTGTTCCCACAAGGCCTGGATATAGGCCTGCGCAAAGCCGGGCACGCCAATGCCATAGCTCAGGAAGCGGCTACAGATGGGGGCGTAGAAAATGTCCGCCGCGCTGAATGTGCCGAACAGGAAGGGTCCGCCCTTGCCAAAGCGTGCGCGTGCCTCGGCCCACAGCCCCAGGATGCGCACGATATCGCCTTTCGTCTCGTCGGAAAGGTTCACCGAAGCGCGGGCGCGAATGTTCATTGGGCATTGCCGTCGCAAAGCGAGGTAGGAAGAATGCATTTCCGCCACCATCGCCCGCGCCATACCGCGCGCGGCATCGTCCTTCGGCCAGAAGCGGTCACGCCCTACCTTGTCGGCCAGATATTCGAGGATAGCGAGACTGTCCCACACCACGACATCGCCATCCCACAGGACCGGAACCTTGCCCGCAGAAGGCTGGAACTCGCCGTCAGTTTGTTTCATGGCCTGCCAGTCGTCGCCGTCGATATGAACGGTCAATTCGTCGAACGAAAGGCCGCTCTGCTTCGCCGCCAGCCAGCCCCGCAACGACCAGCTGGAGTAGTTCTTGTTACCGATAATCAGCTTCATGGTGCCGTTAATCCCTGTTTGCGTCCGACCTAACGGTTAAGCCTGAAGGTGTCGAGCATGAACGGGCGCGGCGGACCTACCAGTGTCGCTTAGTCCTTCACGGTGTCGATGTTGCCGCTTTGTTAACCATCCTGTGCCATTCCATTTCAAGCAAGAGAATATGCGGTCGCGATGAAAGGTGAAGAGTGGTCGATCAGACCTCGACATCAACGAGAAGAGTCAAATGGCTCGAACGTGTCCGTCACGTGGCGTGGTCGGGCCTGATTGCGCTTTGTCTGGCCATCCCGGCAATGCTCGACCCCCTCGATCAGGTCGCTTGGATTACGGAAGCCCGGCTTTCCTCGGAGTCAGCTTCGGGGAGAATCGTTTTCATAGGTGCGAACGAGGATCTCGCGGATCCGGGAGTCCCTCAAGCGCGGCTGAGACTGGCAAACCTTCTCACGCAGCTCGATGCAGCTGGCGTCAAAGATGTTTATGTTAATATTGTATTCGACCAGCTTTCCAACTCGGATGCCGATGACGCCCTCAATAAAGCGCTTACGGAGTTTTCAGGCGACGCTTTCCTGGTGCGCGATCTTGAGACCAGCCTCAATGGAGAGAAAGTCTTGCGCGAGAACAAAGCGACAATCGCACGGGGTGTGTCGGAAGTCGGTCTCGACACGTGGCGGAACTATCTCGGCTATGTGTGGTACATGCCTTTTTCGGTTTCCGAAGGTAGCGGAACCTTGCCGAACCTGCCTGCCCAGATAGCCGGTAGCACGGGTCCGCCCGGAGTACTCTTCCCCGTCGTTTACAGCTATGATCTTTCTACAATCCCGACTTACCGGTTCTCTGAACTCGTAAACGACCCGGCAGAATTGACCATGCTTGCCGGCAAGTCGATTATCATCGGGCATAGCGCCAACCTAGATCGCGAAGCCCCGGACATTCCCGGCCATACCGCAGTCGCGAACTCGATCATATCGATATATGCAGCCGAAACACTCGCCGCTGGACATCCCCGATACATCGGCGGCTTGCCCTGCCTTCTTGCCGCTTTGGCAGCATTACTTCTTTCTTGTGCGATCCGCCACAGGGGGCTGCGCCTCTTCGCGTACTCTGTGATTTCGCTGTTGATTCTTGCCGCTCCCTTCGTCGCACCGAAACTCGATCTAAGATTGAGTATCGCATATGCAGGAGCGGCGCTGGCGATCTACGCAATGTACAGGATTCGCGCACAATGGACCCGTAACCTCCTGCTGATCGATCCTGAAACCAGTCTGCCAACCTTTGCCGCCCTGAATGCGGATAAGGATGTGGCAAATGACGTCCCTGCCGTTGTCGTTGCGCGCATACATCGCTTTGAGGAAGTGCGCCGTTCGCTGCCGGTCGAACTTCACGGCGATTACCTGCTTGCCATTACCGCACGCCTGAAGGCGGCCACGCAGGACGCCAAGATCTATCTAGGCCCCGGCCATCTGATTGCCTGGACCATGCCGGAAAAGGATCCGGCCCTTCTGCGAGAACATCTGGAAGGCTTGCGGGCTCTCTTCGCCTCGCCTCTGATTGTGGGCCAGGAGCAGGTCGACGTAGGCATCACGTTCGGGGTTGATATCACCCCCAGCCCATATGTGGCGCGGCGCCTTGCGGGTGCTATCGCGGCAGCCGAAAAGACCAACGAGACATTTGAACCTATCGCCATCGCCGACATGGCTTCGCAAGAAGATCTGATCTGGAACATCTCCCTTCAGGCCCGGATCGATGCAGCGCTCGGCAATGGGGAAATCTACCTTGCTTTTCAGCCCAAGATCATGGTGCAAACTGGCGAGATCATAGGGGCCGAGGCGCTCGTGCGGTGGAAGGATCCGGTGAAGGGCCACATCCCGCCCGATTACTTCATTCGGCAATGCGAAACGGCTGGGCGCATGAGCCAGCTGACCAAATTCGTGCTGGAGCAGGCGTGCAGCGCGGGTATCGCGTTTGAGGACGCCGGTCTACACCTCCCGATTGCAGTAAACATCTCTGCTACGTTGCTGCACGAGCGATCCATTGTCAGCATGGTGTCGCAGGCTCTCGAAGAAAGCGGCTTCGATCCGCACCGACTGACTCTTGAGATCACCGAAACCTACCGTATCTCCAACCTCGATCTGGCGGCAGAAATACTGGGCGAACTCAAAGCACTTGGCGCCAAGATTTCCATGGATGATTTTGGGGTAGGCGCGGCCAGCCTGGAGGCGCTGCTGCGGCTTCCCTTCTCCGAACTCAAGATCGACCGCACGTTCATCGCTCCGATGACAAGCGATCCCAAGGCACTGGGGATCGTCAAAAGCGTTCTTCAGCTTGGCCGCGACCTGCGAATCATCGTCGTTGCAGAGGGTGTCGAAGATGCCGGAACGTTAACCTTGTTGCGCGATTCGGGATGTGTCGTGGCGCAGGGTTTCGCAATATCAAAGCCCCTACCATTCGAAAGAATCCTTGAAGATCATAAGGATAGTGATACAGAACCCTTAAGAAACATGGTTTAGACTTTACAAATATATATGGTTAATTCATAACGTCTCCGAGCAACAAGGAGACGAACAATGGGTGGCAGTTTTTGGGACTGGCTCTTCGGCGGCAGACAAGTCTGAGTCGTACAGCTTTTGAATTGAAAAAGGCGCCTCTGGGGCGCCTTTTTTGTATCTCGCTTCCGAGTTCGGAAAGCTCTGCCCTAATCCCGAATGTCTTTCAGGATCGCAGCGCGCAGCTCATCGATACCCATCCCCTTTTCCGCACTGGTCACGTGCATCTGCGGATAGGCGGCGGGATGCTTGCGCGCTTCTGCCGCAACCTGCGCGCTTACAGCCTCCAAACTGCTCGCCTTGATCTTGTCGGCCTTGGTCAGCACCAGCCGGTAACCGACAGCAGCTTCATCAAGCATGGTCATCATGTCGCGGTCGCTGTCTTTAAGACCATGCCGGCTATCCACCAGCACCAGCGTGCGTTTCAGCGGCACCCGTCCCCGCAGGAACGTGCGCACCAGCTTGCGCCATTTCTCCACCACCTTCACCGGTGCCTTGGCAAAGCCATAGCCGGGCATGTCCACCAGCCGGAATTCAGTGGGATCGCCGACCTCGAAGAAGTTAAGCTCCTGCGTCCGACCGGGTGTGACGGACGCGCGCGCAATGGCCTTGCGATTTACCAGGGCATTGATCAGCGAACTCTTGCCGACGTTGGACCGTCCGCAAAAGGCAATCTCCGGATAATCGGGATCGGGCAGATGTTTAAGCTGCGGAGCCGAGAGCAGGAATTCGACCCGGCCCGAAAACAGCTTGCTTGCCGCCTTGGCCAGTTGTTCGTCTTCAGGTGTCACCCTTCGGCCTTTTCACGTTCGGCGGCGGCCGCCTTTTCTTCGCGCTCTTTCGCCATCTGCGCCTTCAGTTCCGGATTTCGTGCGTAGAGATATTTCTGCTGCGCAAGGGTCAGGATATTGTTGCTGATCCAGTAAAGCAGCAGGCCAGCGGCAAACGGCGCCATCACGAACATCAGCACCCACGGCATGATCATGAAGATCTGCTGCTGCATCGGGTCCATAGCCGCAGGGTTCAGTTTAAACTGCAACCACATGGTGAAGCCCAGCAGCACCGCCAGCACACCGATGGCCAGGAAGCCCGGTGGATCGAAGGGAAGCAGACCAAACAGGTTGAGAATGGTCGCGGGATCGGGCGCGGAAAGATCGCGCAACCAGCCGAAGAACGGCTCGTGCCGCATTTCGATTGCCAGCAGCAACACCTTGTAGAGGGCGAAGAAGATCGGGATCTGGATGAAGATCGGCAGGCAGCCCGCCAGCGGATTGACCTTCTCTTCCTTGTAGAGCTTGGCCATTTCCTGCTGCAGTTGCTGCTTGTCGTCCTTGTGGCGTTCCTGCAGCGCCTTCATCTTGGGCTGCACGGCACGCATCTGCGCCATGGAATGGAATTGCTTCTGCGCGATTGGGAACAGGATCAACCGAATCACCAGCGTCAACGCGATGATCGCAACGCCAAAATTACCGAACAGGCCGAACAGGAAGATAAGCACCTGCCACATGGGCCAGGCGATGAAGCGGAACCAGCCCCAGTCGATGGCGAGGCCGAAACGCTCGACACCTTGCGCCTCGTACTGGTCCAGCACGGCGCTTTCCTTGGCACCGGCAAACAGGCGTGTGGTGCGCGTCACCGTTTCGCCAACAGGCACGGTTACGGCGTCGTAGATCAGGTCCGCGCGATAGATATCGCCGCCTGTATCGCGGAAAGTGCCTTCTGCCGCGCTGGCATCGTCCGCGATCAGCGCGCTCATCCAGTAGATATCGGTAAAGCCCAGCCACTGGGTGTCGCCGCTGAGGCTGATCGGGCCTTCCTCGGCCACTTCGTCATAATCCCAATCGAAGTTTACCTCGCCATTGCCCACCGCGATGGGTCCGGAATGCACGTTCCAAGTAGAGGCGCTGGCGGTGTCGCTGGTGCGATTTACGAAAGCGTAGGGACGCAGGGCGATCGATCCGTCGCCGGTATTGGTGACAGACTGCGAGACGCTGAACATGTAATGCTCGTCCACCCGGAAAGTGAGACGGAATTGCTGTCCCTCGCCATTGTCCCACCCCAGAACAACCGGAGTTTCCTGGGTAAGTTCGTCGCCTTCGATTACCTGCCAGTTGGTCTGGGCATCGGGTAGCGAAACGCCTTCACCCACCCAGCCGAATTGCGCAAACTGCTGCACATCGGTGCCGGCAGGCGCAAACAGGCGAATGGGGCCGCTGTCCTGTTCCACCGTCTGGCGATGAGTCTTCAGGGTGATGTCGTCGATCCGCGCGCCAACGAGGTTGATCGTGCCTGAAAGCTCCGGCGCCTCGATATTCACGCGGTCGCTTGCGCCAAGTTCCGTGTCCAGATCGCGCACCACCGGGGCAGCATCGGTCGTTATCTGACCGTCGACGCGCGCAACCGGCGCGTCTTCACGGCTGGCCATGTTGGCAGGCGCCTGTTCCGGTTCCGGATAATAGGTACGCATGGCAAAGTCCCACCCGAACAGCAGGACCGCGCTCAGCACGACGGCAATGATAAGGTTACGTTGGTTGTCCAAGATCCAGATTTCCGTCGCGTCTAGTTGTTTTGCGGTGTTTCGGGCACAGGGTCATGGCCATGCCCCCCCCAGGGATTGCAGCGCAATATACGCTTGGTGGCCAACCATCCACCCCTGATTGCACCATGTTTTTGCAGCGCCTCTATTGCATAGGCGCTGCACGATGGGTGGAAGCGGCAGGTAGGTGGAAGGATGCGACTTGGCCCTAGTTGCCAGCCCCGCGCGATCAGGATCAACAGTTGTTTCATCGCCGGTGGGGCTTGCTACCGCGCCGGGGGCGACGGGCCGGATCGCCCTTCCCTTCGGCAGCCTGTTGCAAAACGATGGAAAGTTCTTTGCCCATCTGCTCGAAGTCCCGCGTCCGCCCCCCTTCGCGGCCAATCAGTACATGGTCGTGATCCGGCAGGCCATGTTCGGGCAATGCGCTGCGCAACAACTCGCGAAAGCGCCGCTTCATACGATTACGCACCACGGCATTGCCGATCTTCTTGGTCACGGTGATGCCGTAACGCACGCCCTGCCCGTCATTCGGCCGGGTCAACAGCACGAAACCGGGCCGCGCATTGCGCAAACCCCGATTCGCAGCGAGGAAATCCGCGCGCCGGGTGAGAACAGTGGGGGTCATTGGAATTTAGATAGGAGCCGATTCGTGATTTGTTTAGCCTCAAGCGCCGGCACTCGCGTCCGCTCGCTTGGCTTGCGCCCTACCGGGCGGCGCGCAGTCGCGCGCTGTCGTCGCCCTTCAGGCGCCGAAAACAGCGCAAGTTATAGACAATACAAGAAAACGGGCCTCGCAGCGCGAACGCGCGTTGCCCGGTCGGGGCGGAAAGCCTCAGCGAGCGGACGCGAGCGCCCGCGCTTGCGGCCAAAACAGATTATGCCGAAAGTTTCTTGCGACCCTTGCGACGACGGTTGCGCAACACGTTGCGGCCACCCGGAGTTGCCTTGCGGGCGAAGAAGCCGTGGCGACGGGCACGCACGAGATTGCTCGGCTGGAAAGTGCGCTTCATGGTTCAAACCTTCAAAATCAGAATTAAAAAGGGCCGCCAAGCGAAAGGCGGCCTCACATGGAGCGCGCGATTACTGAAGGACGGGCTCGAAGTCAAGATATGCAAGCATGCGAACCGAAGCTTCGCTCTCTCCCGCCACCGACGCGCCTTGCGACATCCCTAGCGACACCGGGCCAACCCATTCGCGCATTTCGCGCCCCGTAAGCCACAGGGCATCCTCGAAAGGAACCGAATTTGTCATGGCATAGAAATCGCGCGCTTGCGATTCGTTCATGCCCATTTCGACATAGTAATCCAGATAGCGGCGATGTTCGGGTGCATCCGGCGGATAGTCTTCCGCGCCCCGGCCCCAGTCATCCAGCCAGCCGTGTACGGCGAACTGGCTTTCGGGTGCGATCTGTCGCTCCGTCCCCGCAATGAACAATTCCACCGCGCCGGAGCGGACCGAGCCGCCTTCGCCAGCGCGCGTTGCGATACCGCGTTCGCGAATCATCCGACCCAGCGTCAGGTTCGCCCGATCATCGTGTGTGCCGGGCGCTTCCACGAACTCCAGTGTATCGATAGCAGGAAAGGCCGCCAACATCGCAGCGAACTGGGCAGGCGATGCCGCATCGGTAATGCCCACCAGCGCCACGGTAGACGCATCGATTACGCGGAAAGGACCATAGGCAGCGATCGCCTTCTGCTCGGCCTGTTGCTGCAGGGGGGAGACGTACCGCGAAGCGCTTGTCTCCACCACGACCCACTCCTCCACCACGGTAACGGTCTGCGCGGCTACGGGTGTCGCGGTGAATGCAGCCAGCACGGCAAGGGCAGCGGGTATGCGTGTCATGAGGCACAATATGCCCGCACGAACCTGCGCCTTTCCCAACGGAAGAGGTTGCTATCGGGTTAACAGCGGACATCGCGACAAATGCTCTCGACATGGGGTCACTACGCGTTATCACGCTGAAAAACAGGCAATGATCCATTGCCTGCAAGCGCAGTCGCGCGTCCGTGTTCATGCGAGGAAAGCCAAGCAGGCGGACGCCTATGCCTCGCGCTTCAGGGGGAAACACATTGGTCGCACTGGTTCAGACGGTTGCCTATCTCGGGCTGGAGGCGCGCAAGGTAGAGGTGCAGTGCCAACTTGCTGCCGGGATGCCGCGCTTTACCGTGGTGGGCCTGGCGGACAAGGCCGTGGCCGAAAGCCGGGAGCGCGTGCAATCGGCACTGGCTGCCATGGGCCTGTCGCTGCCGCCCAAGCGCATCACCGTCAACCTCTCCCCCGCAGATCTGCCCAAGGAGGGCAGCCATTACGACCTGCCGATCGCTCTGGCGCTGCTGGGCGCAATGGGTGTGGTGGATGCAGAGGAACTCAGCGAGTGGCTGGCGGTAGGAGAGCTGGCGCTGGATGGCCGCGTGGCTGCTTCTCCCGGCGTACTGCTGGCTGCGCTGCACGCCAGCGAGAACGATCTTGGCCTGATCTGCCCCGCCGAACAGGGGCCGGAGGCGCGCTGGGCCAGCGGCGTGCGGGTATGCGCCGCGCCCAACCTCGTCGATTTGCTGGCTCACCTTTCGGGTAAACAGGAACTCCCCGAACCCCAACCCGGCGAAGTGGAGGAAGACCATAACGGGCCGGACCTGAAGCGCGTGAAAGGGCAGGAAACGGCCAAACGCGCGCTGGAGATTGCCGCCGCAGGTGGTCACAACCTGCTAAGATAATATATACCTACACCGCGTAGGATAATTCCCATGGATTGCGTAATCTACATGCGATGGTCGAGCTCCGAGCAGGCCAAGGGTTCGAGCCTCGAACGGCAACGAGAGGATTGCCGACGTCATGCTACCGACCATGACTGGCGGATCGTGGACGAACTCGTCGACGACGGGATCAGCGCATTCAAGGGAGAGCATGCTTCCACAGGAGCCTTGAGCAGGTTCGTCGCCGACGTGCAAGCGGGTCGGTATCCGGACGGTGTCATCCTGCTTTGCGAAAAGCTCGATCGGTTATCCCGTCAAGAGCCCGGCAAGGTCTTCCTCTGGATGATGAACCTCACCGAGGCCGGCGTCATCGTCGCGACGGTCGATGGTGCGCGCCGCTACTCGAAAGGTAACTTCGACATGGCCGCGATCATTGAGGTCGTGGTCAAGGCGCAGCTCAGCCATGAGGAGTCGGAAAAGAAGAGCCAGAGACTGGGCGCGGCCTGGGCAGCCAAACGGCGCCGGTTGAACGATGGCGAGAAGTTCGTGATGACCAGACGTGCACCGGCCTGGCTCAAGGTCGTCGGCACCCCGCCCTCCTTCGTCCCCATCCCGGAACGCGCATCCATCGTGAGGCGCATGTTCGAGGAGACGGCGGCAGGCTTTGGAAAACAGCACATCGCGAAAAACCTGAATCGGGACGGGGTCCCGACGTTCGGCCGAGCGGAAGCTTGGCATGCCTCATACGTCCAGAAGATCCTGCATAACCCGGCCGTCGTCGGCGAGCTCCACCCAGCGCGCAAGCCTCGCGGTTCCGAGCGCAAAGCGACCGGAGACGTGGTGGTCGACTACTATCCGGTAGTCGTCGATGCGGATCTTCATCGACGAGCCCTTATCGCGATGGGGGAGCGGTCTCGGGCGTCGACTGGACGAGGACGGCGACTGGTCAATCTGTTCGCGGGTCTCGCTCGCTGCGGCAGCTGCGGTTCGAAGATGACTTTTCGAGGTAAGGGCAGGAAGCAGCGAGCGGATGGTTCGTGGGTCAACGAGGACTATCTCGTCTGCGATGGCTACCAGAGGGGGCGCGGATGTCCCAACGGGGTGCATTTCAACTACGGGATCTGGGAGGAAGGTATTCTCGATCCCATAATTTTCGAAGCCTTGCACGAGGACCATTCTGCCTCGCAGGCGGAGGTGCGCGATCTCGAGATCGAGATCGCGCGCTTGGAACGGGTCTGGGTCATCGCGAAGGCCAAGGCGGACTCGGCGCTGAAGATCGCCATCGACACCGGTCGCAATGAGGCACAGGCCGCATGGACGCAATTGGCAGCTGAAGCCGACGACCTAGAAAACGCGCTCGACGACGCTCGCGAAAACCTGTTGCAGATGATCCACACGCCGACCGCCGAGGAACAGTGGGTCCGGATTGACCGGCTTCGTGATTCGCTGGACGATCCGGATGAAGACGTCCGCTTCGAAGCCCGCTCGAAGGTGAGATCCGCTGTGCACGCGCTTGTCACAGACCTGTCTTTCCATGGTCCGAACCCCAAGGGTGTGACGATGGTGGTCGCCGGAGAATGGTCGGTGAGCATAGACTACAACGACCTTCTTGGAGGGACGGAGTGGATTCGCGGCCGCATCAGCACCGATTCCGACGGGTGAATGCCGGACGATACGCGGTCCGGCCTCGACCGGTTCAATCGACTAGAATGCCATCCGCATCGAAGGGAATTGGCTCGGCATCGACCACGATTTGCTGACCTTCGGAAAATTCCTTCCGCACCGCGACGATACGCAACTCCCCTGGCGGAGGAGGCACGAGTTTCACAACCTTAGACAGCGCCTGTCTGAACCCGCGAGGAAAACTGCATCAGTCCGAAGGCGTGAGGAGCCGAGCCACTCAACATGATGTCCACCCTGTTTCCAAATCCAGTAAAGCGTCCGGGCTGGCCACCCAGCAGGCGAGCAAAGGCGGCGAGGTAGTTGGCGATGCGTTTCTGTTGTTCAACCTCAGTCATCTCAAGTCTCCACGGGACGCGGGGATCGCGTGCTCTTTTCCGCTCTCTTCCAGAGAGCCATCCCCTTTCGTTCTGAAGATATCTACACAGAGGGCGCGTCTGCTTCGCGCCCTCATTTCAGCCGTTCGACCTTTGCTAGAAAAAGCCTGAAAGCAGACTGGCAGCAGTGCTACGCATGCGCTCACCTTCTATGTCCAAATTGGGTGGAAAGTCGTCAGCCCCAGTATCTAGATGGACCCAAGAAATTCAGAAACGCAAGCTTTGAATGACTTCCGCAGCATTTGCACATGCCCGTTCGGTTTTGCATTGCCCAAGGACAGTCAATTTAGGATCCACCACCTCCATTCCGTTCAATTTCGAAGCGTCAAGACGGGCGGTTAGAACGGGAACTTCTCCGATGCTTGGCTCTAGGGAGCGCAACCTCACCTCAATTCCATCAATGAGGGTGACATCGGAATTGGGCAGTTGTGGCGCAGCCGCAATTGAGGCTCCATAATCGAAGACGAGTTCGAAGTTATCGCCGGTAACTCGCCAAGCCTGGTGATCGCCGTATAGTTCTTCAACGGCGTAGGATCCCGGGTCGAAGGAACAGCAACCGTTCAGTACGACGGCGTTCGGTGACGGGGTAGTCGCTGGCCTCTGTGTTACGTTCGTTCCCGCAGGCCCTAGCACCTTGTCTTCACCGCCACTTCGCTCCTCTTGGCAGGAGACGGCTGCGAGCAACGTACTGAAAACGAGGACGACTTTGGCGAAGTTCATTTCGATTGCTACCTGCTGCCGTAGAAACCCAGCATCAATCCTTTTTCATCACTGCAAAATTGCCGCTTTATTTGTCCCTGGGTAATGTATCGAGCCATCACGCATGGGCCGGTCGATCCATCGTTGCGATGATACATGCCCATGAAATGGCCGAACTCATGCACCATCGCCGATTCATAGTCGATCGCATTTCCAATATTGGACGACGTGACGTTTCCGCATGCGAAATCTCCGTCCCGCTCTGTTCGAACCGAGTAATAGAAGCGGTTGGGATTCACGACCACCCGAGCGCCGTAGTAGGGAACAGGGCTCGTACCGTTGTCTCGCCACCATATCTCAGTTGACATGACTGATGTTGACCCGGGGACGACATCGAGAAACTCAGGCTCGTCGGTGTGAGATGGTATAGTGCCGTACTTGAAGTGCTCTCCTGCACCAGTGAGGACGAACTCAGATCCGATTGCATTGACCGTGTTGGCAGCATCTATTGTGTCACCGTCGCAGATGGGCGGGAGTTCGTTATGGATCCGAACGTACTGCGTCTGATCGTTAATTATACGAACTACGTAACCCTGCTGTTGAATGTTCTGGGCCGAAGCAGGCGCGGCGATGGCGAGGGAGAGCGCGGCGACAAAAATGGGGAGTTTCATAATGATATCCTTCCCTTAGGAGTTGTCGAAGATCACAAGGACGAAAGATCGAGACTAAAGGCCGGAGGTGCGGTTGACGTCGCCCTGTCGCCTTCCACAAGTAAGGCTGGGATCAACTCGACGAGACATTCCCGACATTGACTTCGATTGCTGGAGAATTCGTTCAAATAGCGAGACCGAGATCCGATTATGAGGTAACGTTGCCCATTTTCGAGTGGAACCTCAGTCGATACGCGCAAGTTCTCACCGCCTGGGCCTGGTCCTGACCTCCGACGTAGTTCTTTGGCACCCTTCGCACTCGAGGCGACCTTGATTTCGCGGACAACGTCGAACCCTATCGTGATGCGATGCTGATCGTCCAACAGGACATTATTTTCCGTCGGTACGATCGTTCTAGGGTCCGGACTCATTAGAGCCACCACGTGACGAAGGCTGCGATGGCGATGGTTGCCATGAAGGTCTTGATATTGCGGTCGAAGCGGGTGGCGACGCGGCGCCAGTCCTTGAAGCGGCAGAACATGCGTTCGACGACATTGCGCTGGCGGTATATCTGCCGGTCATGCTCGATCTGCACCTTGCGGTTGGCCTTCGACGGGATGACCGGGGTGGTGCCGCGTTCGATCAGCCAGGAACGCAAAGCGTTGCTGTCGTAGCCTTTGTCGGCGACCAGATAGTCCGAGGGCGGCACGGCATTGATCGTCTGGATAGCGACCTTGGCATCATGCGTGTTGCCCGGTGTCAGCAGGAGGACGTGCGGGCGACCTTTCTCATCGCAGACGGCATGGAGCTTGGTGTTCCGGCCACCTTTGGTGATGCCGATACCATGAGCCAAGGCCCCCCTTTATGGATGGCCCGCCCCTTAGCTGAGCTTTGGTCGTAAGCTGACCGGG
>OJED01000248.1_pt1 | contig 13208 bp, 12 predicted proteins | sample 1593181 | NCBI WGS metagenome assembly OJED01 (sample SAMN05416772, study PRJEB24817) | seawater metagenome | isolation source: Sea water | place: Canada:Atlantic | collected 2013-07
GATCTACACTAGATCGCTCGTCGGCAGCGTCAGATGTGTATAAGAGACAGCGAACCTGCAAGTTTCGGCGGCAGCGACCACGGACCGACGCCTTACGACCTGCTGCTGGCCGCGCTGGGCACCTGCACCAGCATGACGATCAAGATGTATGCCGACCGCAAGAAAATTCCGCTGGAAAATGTGCGGATAGAGCTGGAGCACAGCCGCGATCATCTGGAAGACTGTATCGACTGCGAAGACAAGGGCGTGCCAATCCAGGCGATCGACCGCGCGATACAGCTATCGGGCGATTTGACGGAGGAGCAACGCCAGAGGCTTATGGAAATCGCCGACAAATGCCCTGTTCACAAGACGCTGGAAGGCGAATTACATATCCATTCGACGCTGATCGACGAATAGTTCTTCGCTTAAAATGCGAAGGGGAGGTCGAGCAAGAAGCCCGACCTCCGCCGATGCTAGTCTGGTTGGCCTATTCTCCGTCTGCCTCACCGGACGCGACGAGTATGCGGGTGTCGGCGCGGCGATCTGGCACCATGTATTTCTGCGCAAGTTCCTGAAGTTCGGCAGGCGTAAAGCTCATCACGACCTCTGCCTGTTCACGCACCCGGTCAAGGCGCTCCGCTTCGCTCTGCGCGTCGGATGCAACGCCGATCCAGAAGCCGTTGTTCTCTCGTGACTGCCGGATGTTTTCCAGCAGTGGCTGGCGCGCGCGCAGCAAAAAGTCATCGCTTACCGGCTCGTCCCGCAGTTCGCTGGCAAGGCGCAGGATGATGTTGCGCACCTCGTCGGCCTGTGCCGGATCGACGACCGCCGCAAGGCTGAGGGTGCCGAAATCGGCGAAATCTTCGCTGGTGGAGTTGGAGACGGACGGGCTGTAGGTTGCCGCAAGTTCCTCTCGCAGGGTTTCCAGTCCCTTCAGACGCACGAGGCCGGCCAGAAGCGAAAGACCCATATCCTCGCGGAAGTCGGAATCGTCACGCGTGCGCCAGATGCTGCCGACCAGGGCCTGATCGTCCTGCCCGGTGTGCGTGTAGTCGGTGACTTCGTCGCCCGACAGGTCGATGAATTCCAATTGGCGCTTGTCGGAGTAATCGGCAAATTCGGCATTGCGTTCGGGCAGGGCGCCGAAGCTGCGTGCCACGGCCTCGATAGCCGTATCGGGATCGATATCGCCCACGATGCCGATTTCGATCGCGCCGTTTGCCGCCGAAGACAGTACCGCGTCACGCAGGGCCTCACGATCGACAGAGCCGAGTTCCTCGCGCGTGGGGAAGGAGGTGTAAGGGCTGTCTGCAAGCTGTTCCCCAGTGCGCAGGCTGAAAATCTGCGCGGGTTGCGATTCGATCTGTCCCCAAACTGCGTCGATCACCGCGTCGAAACGTGCATCCGCTTCGGGACGAAGGCCCAGATCGGTAAGGTAGGCTGCGCTCACCTTCATTTGCATGGCAAGGTCTTCAGGCGTGGTCACGCCGTTGGATACGAAAGTGTCGGTGCCCGCGCCGATACCGGCGGAAACCTGTTGGCCGGCAAGCAGTTCGGTAATCTCGTCAAAGCTGTGCTGACCAAGCCCGCCGACCTGCGAGGCGATCTGCAAATAGATGCTCGCGGCCGTGGCGTTCATGTCGTCCATCGCGAAGCTGCCGCCATCCATGTTGACGTTGAAACGGACCCTGCCCGGCTCGAAATCGGTTTGCTTGATGTTCAACCGCACATTGTTGTCGAAGGTGATGGTACGGATGCCCAGGTCTTCGATCATGGTGTCGGAAACGACTTTGCCCGGCTCGCCCCAGTCGGCATAGGCGAAATCGGTGGTGGCCACGTCTTCCGGTTCTGCCACGGCGACCTGGGCGCTGTTGTTATAGACCACGGCCACGGCTTCTTCGCCGCCGTCCAGTGTCTTCGCCGCGACACGCACCAGCGGTTCGCCCTCGCTCCAAAGCTCGCGGAACAGTTCGTTCACCGCTTCCACAGTCAATTGCGTGCGGATCTGCTGGAACAGTTCATACCGCCACTGCGGATCGGTAACGAAATCGTTCTCGGCAGCTGCATTCACCAGCGCGCTGGCCAACTGGCCATTGGTGCGCGCTTCGGCCTGCGCGGCGCTGCGCCGCAGGGAGCTTTCAGTGTTGGTCAGCGCATAGTCGAGTTCGGCTTGGGTGAAGCCGTATTGCAGTGCTCGGCGCAGTTCCTGTTCCGCGATCATCAGCCCTTCATCCCATGCGCCATCGCGGGTGCTGACAGAGATGACGGAATAGTCCGCCACGCCCTCATCATCGCTGACGCCGAAGCCGCCGCCCAGGATCGGGCTGTCTTCGCGGTTGGCGATGCGCGTGATGCGGCGATCGAACATCGCTTCGGCCAATCCGCGAAGCTGGCTGCGGGTACGCTCCGCCACGGTATCCACGGGATCGGTGTAAGGGCGCAGCTGATAGATGGCGACGCCTTCGTTGATCGTGGGATCGACAAAAGTGTCGAACGCTGTTTCGCGATTAAAATCGACCACGCCGGGCGCGGGGATCATGCCCGGCTCGCCGCTGCCCTGCCAATCGGCGAAACGTTCGCGAATAGCGGCTTCCATCTCGGCTACGTCGAAATCGCCAACGGCTACGAAGGTTGCGTTTTCAGGGCGGTAGAAGCGATGATAGAGCGCCTTCAACCGTTCCGCCGGAGCTTCACGCAGCACCTCGTCGAGACCGATGGGGAAGCGTTCGGTATAACGGGTGCCGGGGATGCGGAAATCGAACATGTCGCGAAAGTTGCGCAGGCCCGCAGTGTCGCGCACGCGGCGTTCGCTGACGAGGATTTCACGCTCGCGGTCGACAGCTTCGGGATCGAAAGTCAGTTCGCTGGCGGTTTCGCGCATCAGGAACAGGGCGGTTTCCAAGCCTTCCTCGTTCGCATTGGGCACATCCAGCATGTACACTGTTTCATCGAAGCTGGTGTAGGCGTTGGTGTCCGGGCCGAAGGCCAGGCCAAGCCGTTCCAGCAGCGGAATCATCTCGCCCTCGGGTACATTGGTGGACCCGTTGAAGGCCATGTGTTCGATAAAGTGGGCAAGGCCGCGCTCGTCGCCCGCTTCGCCCAGCGAACCGAAATCGATATGCATGCGAAAAGATGCCGCGCCATCGGGGGTGTCGTTCTGGCGGATGGCATAGCGCATGCCGTTTTCCAGCACGCCGTAGGTTACGGAAGGATCCTGCACGACATCGGTCGCCTCGGTTCCCCATTCCTGCTGCGCGGCTGCGGGGGTGCCAATGACCAGGGTTAGGGCGAGAGCAGCACTGGAAATGCCTGTGGAGAGCGCGCGGCGTATGGTCATGAAGTTAATCCCCTTAAAACAAACGTTTATTCTTAGAAATTCACAGCAAAAAGTCTTGGTTTCAGGCGTAACAGCATATGCGGTGGAAATGAACAGGCTGCAACCGCGGCCTTGGGCCACCTAGCTGGCATAGCCGAAGTCCGGGCTGCATGCAGAACCGTCCTCCAGCCAGTTCACCTCGTAGGTGGCGGGCACGGCGGTTTCCCGAGAAATTGAAGCATCGAACCCGGAGAAGTCCGCCGCTGGATCGAATTCGATGCGGGCCATGCTGTTATCGAAATCGGCAAGACGTCCGTTGTCCCGCTCGGCCAAGTCGGAGCTGATCTCGCGGTGCTGGGTCCGGCTGATACGGATCATGCGGATCGAACCGTCTCGCTTGTCGAACATGCGGCGATAGGTCGAACCATAGATCTGTGTGTCGAACTGCGAGTTGTAGGACCAGTTTTCCGGTTCCGTTTCGCTTGGAAGGCGAACGGTGGTGACATGGCAGGCGTAATTGTCCTCGTTCAGGAACGGGGCCTGCTGATCCTGCCCGCTATCTCGCTGCCTGCGGGACGGCGGAGTGAACCCGCCGCCGGGCAGGGTGAGAGTCGCACCATCGTCGCTGCGGTTGTCCCAATCCGGCATCCCCGTGCCGACAATCTCCAGCACGCTGGCCTGTTCGTCCTTGTCGAAACGCCAGGTGACGGCGTCCACGCTGTCCCAGAAGGTCGACCCGGCCATTTCGTTGCGAAAGGCGTTTTCCAGCTGGCTGTCCGTTACGGACGAGAACCGCACGTATTCGGCAAGGGCATCTATTCCGCGCGTTATAGTTTTCTGCCGTATGCTGGCCGGCACATCCAGCCCTTCACGCGCATCGATTTCATACAGGGAAATGGTTTTGGGCTGTTCGAGCGGAGACCACTCCAGTTCCTCCAGTTCGGCACCGCGTTCGTCCAGCGGAAGCACCCAGCGATAGGGCAGGATAGGCCGCTGCACCGGCGTTACCACGCCGGGCATGGTGCCATCGAGCCAGTATTGCTGCCCGTCGATCGTGGCGCGCACAAGGACGTGATCGAACAGGCCGGGGCTGGGAAGCAAGGCGTCGAGCCCGTCGTCGATGCCATTGTTGCTGACGAGCACTGCTTCGGCCTCGATACCCAGTTCTTCCAGCAGCGCCAGCAGCAGTGCAGTCTTGCCCTTGCAGTCGCCATAGCGCCGCTGCCAGGTCTCCTCCGCGCTTGCCGGAGTCATCGCCCCTGTATTGAGCCCGACGTAAACATAGCGAACCTGTTGCGCCACCAGTTCCAGCGCCGCGCTGGCGCGGTCGAGGGGTGTTTCGTTCGTCCGCGCAATGCGGTCCGCTTCCTGCGCCACGGGTGAGCCTGCGGGGAGGGCGCTGGCATCGTCGAACAGCCTGTCGAAGCGCGAGGAAATGGCTGACCAACTCTTGAAATCGCTGAATTCCAGAACCCTTTGCCAATTATACCGTGGCGGCGCATCGCGTGGCGGAACAAGAGGTTCGGCGGAAACCGCCCGGATGGTGATGGCATTATCGCCGCGCGTGACAAGAGGTTCGAGATCCTGCGTCAGTCGGATCTGCGGCTTGTCGTGGGCATCTTCCCAGCTGAGGCTGAGGAGCACAAGACCGGGCGCAGGCTCGGGCGCCAGCATCAGCAGGCCGAAGTCGCGGTCGGTTAGTGTCGGGTTGCCCGTGGGCACGGTGTAGGCCAGTTCCAGTTCGTCTCCCACGCGCAGGTCCGGCACGCGCAGCACGGCGGTGAGCAGGCCGTCGATCATCGCGGCTTCCAGTTGATCCTCGCGGCGCAGGATTTCGAAGGAATTGTCTGCCAGTACGTCAATCGGTTCGCCGTCCCGGTGGATGCGCAGTCGGTGAACGGTGGGCGGCCCCGCAGCCGGATTCCAGGTAATTGCCACATTGCCCAGTTCCAGCGCGTTGGGATGTAGCAGCCGGGCCTGCATCATGTTGTAGGTAAGCTGCCGATCGCCATCGAGATGCACTTGCGAGTGCTGGCGTCGCCAGAATACCATGCCGCGCGCATCTTCCGGTGCATCGACGGGTTCGACGGTATCGACCCACGATGGTGCTGGCCCCATCAGCACTTCCTGCGATTGGGCGAAGGCGGGCGTGGCAGTGGCAAAAGCACTGGCGAAAAGCAGCGCGCGGCAGAGCGGCGGATAAATGGTCATCCGCACATCATTGCCTAATCAGGATTGAAAACAACCCCTTGCCGCGAAAAAAGCACGGTTCGCGGAGCTAGTTCTTGGGTTTTGGGCCGCCCGGCTTTTGAGACGGGGTGCGCAGACGGGAGCGGTGCGCATCCATATCCAGCACTTCACCAGGACCGTTATCTTCGCCCGAAAGCACACCCAGGCGCCGCGCGACTTCCTGGTAAGCCTCTTCCTCACCACCCAGATCACGGCGGAAACGATCCTTGTCCAGCTTCTCTCCACTGGTCATGTCCCAAAGGCGGCAGTTGTCTGGACTGAATTCGTCGGCAAGGATCACGCGGCTGAAATCGCCATCGAAGATGCGGCCGAATTCAAGCTTGAAATCCACCAGACGGATATCGACGGCGGCGAACATGCCGGAAAGGAAATCGTTGATGCGGATCGCCATGGCGGCGATATCCTGCATCTCTTCGTGGCTGGCCCAGTTGAAGCAGGCAATGTGCTCTTCCGCCACCAGCGGATCGCCCAGCGCATCATCCTTTAGGTAATATTCCAGCAGCGTGTGCGGCAGCATCTCGCCTTCTTCCACGCCCAGCCGCTTTGAAATGGAGCCTGCTGCGACATTGCGCACGACCACTTCCAGCGGAATGATCTCCACCTGGCGCACCAATTGCTCGCGCATGTTCAAGCGGCGGATGAAATGGGTGGGGATACCGATATGGGCTAGCCGGGTGAACACATACTCGCTGATGCGGTTGTTGATCACGCCCTTGCCGTTGATCGTACCCTTCTTCTCGGCGTTGAAGGCAGTAGCATCATCCTTGAAATACTGGATGATCGTGCCGGGCTCAGGCCCTTCGTAAAGGATCTTGGCCTTGCCTTCGTAGATTTGGCGGCGGCGGGACATGGGCGGCAACCTTTCAGCAGCAAAAAAGCGAGCGCCCCGGCGGCGCGAACAATGTTCACGGGGTGCCGGGGCGCGAAGAAGCACGGGCTATACACCGAACACGGCGGCGGGGCAATCGGGCGCACGGGACAGGCGATTCGCTGGGGTCGGACTGCGTGATCGGGCCGAGTTCACCCTGCTTTGTCTCGCGTAAACAATGTGCTGTGAAATAGTGTAATGCAGGTTCGAAAATCGTGTTACCACTTCCTCTCCAATAACGGGGGACTACCGATATGAAGAAATTTGCATTCCTTGCAGTATTCGCGCTGGCCGCTTGCGGTGAAGCTGAAACAGAAGAGCCGATGGTAGAAGAAGAAGCCGTCGTGGAAGAGCCGACAGCCGAAGTTGCAATGGCCGCCGACGGCATGCCGATGGCCGGTACTTACGAAATTACCACGGCGGAAGGCGAAACCTACACGCAAGTCGTTTCGGAAGACGGCACTTACGTAAACACCATGCCCGACGGGACCGAAGTCAACGGAAGCTGGACATCCGAACGCCCGGACCAGTGGTGTGGCGCGTCTGAAGGCGAGGAAGCCGAATGCTCGACCGAAACGGTTGACGAGAACGGCGTCTGGACATCGACTTCGGATGACGATCCCGAAGACGTTGCTACTATCGTTCGCCTCGATTCCTGATCGCGAATATCGTTCGATACGAAGGGGCGCGGTACCGGCTGGCACCGCGCCCTTTCTTTATTCCAGCCCGCCAGGCGCGCCACCATCATTGTCGGTACGGCGTTGGTGCGGAACCTTGCTGCGTTCGATCATGCGGCCCAGGGTCATGCGCTGCACCAGGACGCTGAACAGCACCGCGCCAAAGGTGGCGGCCAGCAGCAGATCCCTTACGAGGCCCGCAGGCAGGGACAGCGCCAGCGCGATGGAAATGCCGCCGCGAAGCCCACCCCACCACAATACGCCCCAAGCGCCATCCGCCTTGGGCTTGGCGGCGGGCACCACTGTTGTCGATAGCGTCACCGCCGCAGCACGGGCGAACAGGGTAATGGGAATGGCAGCCAGCATCAGCAGGCTTTCGTCCACGGCGGGCACCAGCACGATCATTTCCAGCCCGATCAGCAGGAACAGGACCGAATTGAGCAGTTCGTCCACCACTTCCCAAAAGCGGACCACGTACTCTCGGGTAATGTCGCTCATCGCGTAGGTGACGCCGTAGTTGCCGATCAGCAGACCTGCCACGGCCATCGCCAGCGGGCCTGAAATATGCAGCGCGGTGCACAGGGCATAGCCGCCCATCACCACGGCCAGCGTGATAGTCACCTCGAGCGCGTATTCATCCATCGAGCGCATGGCGCGAAAGCCGATGTAGCCAAAGACCAGCCCCACCAGCAGGCCGCCGCCCGCCTCGATCAGGAACAGGCGCGCGCCCTCTGCGATGCTGAATTCGGTGCCCGTCACCGCCGCGCCCAGCAGAATGGTGAACACCACGATGCCCACGCCATCGTTGAACAGGCTTTCACCCGCAACACTGGCCTGCAGGCTTTCGTCCACCTTCTCCTCTTTCAGTACGCCCAGCACGGCCACAGGATCGGTGGGCGCGATCAGCGCGCCAAAGACGAAATACCAGATCGGATCGAGACCGAGGTCGAGCAGAAGGCCAAGTCCCCAGGTCAACAGGCCCACGATCACCGTGGAGAGCAACACACCGACGGTGGACAGCAACAGCACCGGCAGCCAATCTGCTTTCAACCTGTCGAGATCCACATGCAACGCACCGGCAAACAGCAGGAAGCTGAGCATGCCCTGCAGCAGCGTTTCGGTAAAGTTCATCTCCACCAGCAGGCGGGCAACCGTATCGTCCAGCGTGATGCCGGGCAAAACCGCATTGGCCACCAGCAGGCCAATGGCTGCGATCGCGCCCATCGCGGTCAGCCCCACGACATGGGGCAGCTTTATGTAGTGGTGGTTGAACCAGCCCAGCATTGCGCTGGCCACAACCAGCATGGCGGCAAGGTCGAAGGGAGAGAGTCCGGCGCTTTCGTGTTCCATGCCGAAGGCTTAGCCGCGCCGGAGGCGAAATCCTACCCCGCCAGCTTGGCCGCCGTGTTTGCCACGCGCCTGCCGAGGTATCTTGCGCCATCGATCTCGTCTCTGTTTGGCTGGCGGCTGCCGTCCGGCCCGGCGATTGTGGTGGCGCCATAGGGTGCGCCGCCTTTCACTTCGTCGACCCCGTCCTGGCCTTCGAAGCCGTAATCCAGCCCGATAATGGTCATGCCGAAGTGCATAAGGTTGGTAATCATGGAGAACAGCGTCGTCTCTTGCCCGCCATGCTGTGAATTGCTGCTGGTGAACACGGCACCCGGCTTGCCGATCAGCGCGCCCGATGCCCACACGCCGCCGCAGGTATCGAGGAAGGCTGCCATCTGGCTGGGCAGGCGGCCAAAGCGGGTGGGCGCGCCCAGCACCATGCCGTCGTAATCGCCCAGCACGTCCGGCCTCTCTATCAGCGGATGATCCTCGTTCGTCTGGAAGCCGAAGTTCTTCACGATGTCTTCCGGTGCTGTTTCAGGCACGCGACGAATGTCGGCCTCGTGGCCTGCGTCGCGGATGCCGTCTGCCACGGCTTCTGCCATGGTCGAGTTGTGTCCGTAGGAAGAATAGTAGAGTACGAGGATACGAGCCATGTTGGTCCTTTCGCTTATCGTGAAGGCTGCCGCGCCGCGCTGTTCGGTCAAGGAAAGGCGCGCGCGAACAGGTGTCGTCCGTTTATGGAATGACGGACGACCTCGACAGGTTCCGCGTTGTACCATCCAATACGAGAGCGAAGTCGCCGCTCTGCATGGAGACGATCGGCTAACCGGTGTCACGCTGGTCGGTCCTGATGGCGAAACCGAACTGGACACGAAGGGGCTCTTCATCATGATCGGGGCGGCGCCCAACACAGGCTGGCTGAACGACATGGCCAAGCTGGACGAACGCGGCTTTGTAGTTACCGGAGAAGCGGCGGGCGCTGCCACCCAGTACGAAACCTCGACGCCGGGCATCTATGCCATCGGCGACGTGCGATCAGGCTCGGTCAAGCGCGTGGCCAGCGCCGTGGGAGAAGGGTCCGTGGTGATCTCTGCCGCATGTAACCACGTAGCCGCTCAGCTGGATAAAGAGGATCGAGACTAAGAGAGCCATTCGCAGACGTAGGTTCGAACCCCCCAGGGTTCGCAAGGCCGAATGGCCGCCCGAGCCGATGCGAGGAAAGCCAAGCGGGCGGAGGCCCGCGCGCGGCGTTTGAGCGCTAAAAAAATGGTGCCCGGGGGCGGATTCGAACCACCGACACGACGATTTTCAGTCGTCTGCTCTACCCCTGAGCTACCCAGGCAATCTTGAGGCTGCGAGCGGCAATTGTCTGGCTCGCGGTCAAGGGAAGCGCGCCTATGGCGAACCCTCGTGCGCTTGGCAAGACCCCAATTCAGTCTTCGGTCGCAATATCTTCCGGTGCGGCTGGCGGGCCGGGCACGGCGTAGCCATCGTTGAACCACTGGGCCAGGTCACGGTCGCGGCAGCGGCTGGAACAGAAGGGGCTGAATTCCTCTGTACGAGGTTTCTTGCAGATGGGGCAGGGTCTGTTGGTCATCGGGGCACAATCTGGGCGTGGGGCGAGAAGAGTGCAACATTCTCCAGAGCAGCAATCACCAGTTCGCGGCCAGTCCGCCGACGCAATTCGTCAAGCCATTCGCGCCGCAGTTCAGGTTCCAGCGCCGGGTTGACCTGGAGAAGCAACCGACCCGGTCCCTCAAGCAGTTCGGCGTGGCGCAACAGTTGGAAGGCAGCCGCCTCCAGCCGATCGTAACGGATGCGGTGCAGCAACGACGGGCGTTCCAGCCGGGCAACGATCTGCACGAATCCGAAGCCGTTCATGGCCGTGCGTTCGTGCGGCCAGTCGGCCAGCGCATCGGCCAAGGCATCGTCCACCGCGCGCCGATCTGCCTTTGCGGAAAGCGTGGGGAAATCAATGCCGATCGATCCGCCCAAATTGAACCTTCGTAAAGAGGCTGCAGCGGCGGGCACCGCTGCAAGCGCACCCTGTAAGGGATTCATTCCGGTATCAATATCGATCAGAGTCATTGCCGGGGTCGAGCTGAAGAACAGCATCCCGCCGTGAAAGGCGACCTGCTGGTCAAAGGCTTCGCCAAGCAGTTCGTCCCAGTCGCACTCAGGAAAGTGACGGACTACGCGCACGTCATGGCCTGCGTTGCGCAGGGTGTCCGCCAGCGAGGCGCCCGCGGTCAGCGGCTTGTCGATCAACCGCGCCTGCGCCAGTTTGCTACGGCGCGCTTCGGTAATTGTGGCGCGGGTAACTTCCACCCTGATGGTCGCCCCTTCGGATGCATCACGCGCGAGACGGCTGACGAGGGCACGCTCCTTGTTATCGAATTCTACTAGGCCCCTTGTTGAGCCTGCTGGGCGCGACACCAGCTTCACATCGGCCACCTGGCCGGGACGCAGGTCTGAATGTCGGGCCAGCCTTGCAGCGATGATTGTTGCGCCATCGAGAAGGATCGCACGATCCTCCCCGATCCCTTCCTCAAGAAGCCACTCAGCCAAGCGGGAACCCTGCCGCCTTCAGCAAGCTGCGCGTTTCATACAAGGGCAGGCCGACGACGCCGGAATGGCTTCCCTGTATCCACGGGATCAGGGCCTCCGCCATGCCCTGTATGGCATAGCCGCCAGCCTTGCCCTCCCATTCGCCGCTGGCGATGTAGGCGTCGATTTCGGCAGGAGACAGGCGCTTGAACTTCAGCTGCGTCTCGCTCAGCTTTTCGCGGATCGTGCCGTAGGGGTAGGCCAGCGCCACGGCGGAAAGCACGCGGTGCCGACGGCCCGAGAGCAGTTGCAGGCAATCGCGCGCGGTTGCTTCGTCCTCGGCCTTGGGCAGGATACGGCGTCCGGCGGCGACAACCGTATCACCTGCCAGCACATGCGCGCCCGCACCATCGACGATGCGCGCCTTTTCACGGGCCATGCGGAGCGCATAGTCACGCGGCAGTTCGGCGGCGCGGGGTGTCTCGTCTATATCGGCAGGGATAACCGCGTCGGGTTCGATACCCAGCCGCGCCAGCCATTCGCGGCGACGCGGGCTGGCGGAAGCGAGGACGAGTTTCAGCGGAGCGGTAGCCACGGAGCGCTGGTTCGCGCCTTAGCCGGTATATCCCGGCGGTCCGCCGCGACCCGGCATGAAGCGATAGGTGATACGCGCCTTTGTAAGATCGTAAGGCGTGAGTTCGCACAACACCTCGTCACCCACCAGCACACGAATGCGGTTCTTGCGCATGCGGCCTGCGGTGTGACCCAAAACCTCGTGGCCGTTCTCGAGCTCGACGCGGAACATTGCGTTGGGCAGCAGTTCAACCACCTTGCCGCGCATTTCGAGAAGTTCTTCCTTAGCCATTCAGTCTATTGGTCCTTGTGCTTAATCAAAGTGCGTGATCGGGATGCCAGTTCGGTGAAATCACCTTGTGCAGGCCGCGGCCTTTAGCCGCCCTTTGCGCAAATTGGAAGATAGGCCGTGTATCCTGGCTTTAAAGGTCTGACAGGTGCGATACATCTGCGACAAAATACGACAAGGGACTGTATTGCCAGCGTAAGCGTTGCTGATCATACGCACAGCCCAAGGGGGACGCAATTTCAGTCCGGAGAATTCCGATTCTTAAAATTTCGATGTCTTGCAGCGCCCTGGCGATCAGCGCCGCGCTGTGCACCGCTCCCATCCAGTCAGCATTGGCGCAGGAAGCCGCCCCCGAACCCGCACCCCCCAGTGCGCAGGACGGGTCGGGCGCATCCGACGGCGCGTCGCCTGATGACGACGTGAACACTATAATCGTCCTTGGCGCGCGGTTAATCGATCAGGTCGACGCACCCGAGCCGCCTATCCTGACGCTGGATGCCGAAGATATCGCGGCCTACGGCGCAGGGTCCATCGAGGAATTGCTGGAAGCGCTGGGGCCGCAGGTCAATTCATCGCGCGGACGCGGTGGCAGTGGCGGCTTTGGCGGCGGCGGCGGGCCGGTAATCCTGGTAAACGGCGTGCGTATCTCGTCCTTCCGCGAATTGCGCAGCTATCCGCCCGAAGCCATAGAGCGCACCGAGGTATTCAGCGAGTCGGTAGCCCAGCGATACGGCTACTCGCCGGACCAGCGCGTGGTGAATTTCATCCTGAAAGACAACTTTTCCAGCCGCGAGATCGAGGTGGAATACAGCCAGCCCTTCGATGGCGGATTTTCCACGCAGGAAGTGGAAGGCACCTATTTGCGAATCGACGGGCCAAGTCGGCTCAATCTCAATGTTGAATGGGAAAATTCCAGCCCGCTGACGGAGGCGGAGCGCGGTATCGTGCAGACACAAAGCAGCATCCCCGATGTCGCGACGGACCCCGATCCCGCACAATTCCGCACCCTCGTGGCCGATACCGCTGGCGTCGAAGCGACGGCCAACTGGACCACGCAGCTTGGCGAAGGTGGCCCCTCTCTATCGCTCAACGCGACGTATGAACGCAGCGATAGCCTTCGCCTGCAAGGTCTGGATACGGTATTGTTGACCGATTCCGATGGCAATTCGGCTCTGCGCGCGTTCAATGAGGATGATCCGCTGACGGTGGACAGCCGTAGCGAAAACTATTCGGTCGGCAGCACGCTGAATCTGCGCGCGGGTGACTGGGAAGTAACCGGTACGCTGGACGGCACCTATTCCGATACGGTCAGCCGCACGCAGCAGGGCGTCGATACCAGCGCGTTTCTGGCCTGTCTCTTATACACATCTGACG
>OJED01000252.1_pt1 | contig 13086 bp, 7 predicted proteins | sample 1593181 | NCBI WGS metagenome assembly OJED01 (sample SAMN05416772, study PRJEB24817) | seawater metagenome | isolation source: Sea water | place: Canada:Atlantic | collected 2013-07
TACGAGATTTCTGCCTGTCTCGTGGGCTCGGAGATGTGTATAAGAGACAGAGCGTTCGCAGATGAAACTGAAGATCAAAGCGATGAGCTCTGAATCCAAGGCATCGGCCTACATCGTGGGCTCTCTGCCATTCATCGTCTTTGGTCTGATTTGGTCCATCAATCCCGATTACCTGGCCAACTTCTTCATCGATGATCGCCTGATCGTGACCGGCCTGGGCGGCCTTGTGTGGATGAGCATCGGCGCCTTTATCATGGCCAAGATGGTCAGCTTCGAAATCTGATCGCGGAGGAAACGCAAACCATGTTGATGATCGCCCCCGCATCCAGCCCCACGCTTCTCGGCGTCGACGTTATCCTTGTCGGAACGATACTGGCCGGCATCGCTGCAGCCGCGATGGTGTTTGCCATCTATGCCGCGGTAACGGTGAAAGACCCGATGGCCAAGCGCGTGAAGGCGCTGAACGATCGGCGCGCCGAACTGAAATCGGGCATGCTCACGCAGACCTCGAAAAAGCGCCAAAGCCTGACGCAGCGCACCGACACGACGGACAAGATGAAAGACACCCTGCAGGGCATGAAGGTGCTGCAGGATAGCCAGGTCAAGATGATCCAGCAGAAGCTGGCGCAGGCTGGCTTCCGCAACAAGGAATGGGCGATCATCATCATTTTCGCCCGCATGGTGCTGCCAGTGGTGTTCGGTCTGTTGGGTATCGTCGTCTTCTACTGGACGGACACCTTCCCCGAATGGGGCAGCATGAAGCGTTTCTTCGGCTTCGCCGCGCTGGTGCTGCTGGGATACAAGGGGCCGGAACTCTACCTCGCCAATGTTACAACCAAGCGGACGCTGGCGATACAGAAAGGCCTTCCAGACGCGCTGGACTTGCTGGTGATCTGCGCCGAAGCCGGTTTGACTGTTGACGCCGCATTCAACCGCGTCGCCCGCGAACTGGGCCGCGCCTACCCTGAACTGGGTGACGAATTCGCCCTGACCGCCATCGAACTGTCGTTTCTGACCGAACGCCGCCAGGCTTTCGAGAACCTCGCCTATCGTGTGAACCTGGAAGCTGTTCGCGGCGTGGTGACCACGATGGTTCAGACCGAACGCTATGGTACGCCGCTGGCATCGGCGCTGCGCGTCCTCTCGGCCGAATTCCGTAACGAGCGTATGATGCGTGCCGAGGAAAAGGCGGCGCGACTGCCCGCCATCATGACGGTGCCGCTGATCCTGTTCATCCTGCCGGTTCTGTTCATCGTGATCCTTGGCCCGGCAGCCTGCTCGATCTCCGACGCTTTCTCCTGAACGAGAGAGAACTGAAAGAAAAAGGCCCCGCCGGGAGATAACCGGCGGGGCCTTTTTTCATCTGACGGCCCAAGTTGTCATCTGATACCGAAACTTCCGTCGAGATCCACCGCATCCAGAACCTCTGCCTGTTTGCGGGCACGTTGGAGGAGAGCCCGGAACAGGTCGAGTTCGTCCTCGGAGAAACCTGCAAACATGCGCCGCTCTATCTCCAGCGCCAGCGGCATGATCTCCGAATGCATGCCCCTGCCCTCGTCGGTCAGGCCAAGGAGGTGCGAACGACCATCGGATTCGTTGGGAGTGCGCGCCGCGAGTGCGCGTTCTTCGAGCCCCTTACACGCGCGGTTCACGGCAACCTTGTCCATCAACGTGCGCTTCGTCAGATCACGTTGAGTCAGCGCCCCCACGTCGCCCAGAACCGCCATCACGCGCCATTCGGGAATGCTGAGCCCCCACCGCTGCCGGTACTCGACGGCGATCCGGCCGCTAACCGCGTTGGACGCCAGCGAAAGCTGGTAGGGGAGGAATTGCGATAATGATGTTGTCGGTTGCATAAGCAACTACCCTGCGCAACTTTACTTTAGTTTGCAAGTTTCTCCCATCACCCTTCGGGTAAAGAGAATAAATCAATCACTCGTCCTGCAACAGCATCGAGCCGCGCCCTTGTCGAAACGGGCCATTTTTCCCTTGGTGTAACGATTGCCGTATCGAGGACTGTATCAATCGGGCTTGCGCTTCTGTTTTTGGGCAGCACCTTCGCCAGCCCGGCCAGCATCGCGCGCGCTGTCTCGGCATTATCCTTCATGACCCGAAGGATATCGGCAATGTCTACATCGCCTTTGGCGTCGCGCCAGCAATCGTAATCGGTCACCATGCCGATCAGGGCATACGGCAGTTCCGCTTCGCGGGCCAGGCGCGCTTCGGGCATGGCCGTCATCCCGATAACGTCCGCGCCCCATGCGCGGTACATCTGGCTTTCCGCGCGCGTCGAGAATTGCGGTCCCTCGATGGCTACATATGTTCCGCCGTTGTGTATTTTGGCACCGGATTTTTCCGTTGCCTTCACGGCATGGCCGGTGAGGCGCGGACACACGGGATCGGCCAGCGGTACGTGGGCGACGATACCATCACCGAAAAAGCTGCGTTCCCGCCCGGCAGTGCGATCGATCAACTGGTCTACAGCCACGAAGGTGCCGGGGGCCAGTTCTTCCCTCAGGCTGCCGATGGCAGAGACGGCCAGCAGGTCCGTGACACCGGCCCGCTTCAACACATCGACATTGGCACGGTAATTCACGTCGGCGGGCGAAAGCACGTGCCCCTCTCCGTGCCTTGCGATGAAAGTGAAGCGCACCTTGCCGATCCGTCCGGTGGTAACGGGGCCGGAAGGTTTGCCGAAAGCACTGTCTACAGGGATTTCCTGCGCGTCTTCCAGCGCTCCGGGCGCATACAGGCCGGACCCACCGATAACGCCAATGTGCCAGCCGCTCATCTGTCTTGTTCCCCTGCGCGCGACTTACTTGGGCGGCATGCGGATGGCGCCGTCCAGACGCACGGTTTCCGCGTTCATGTATTCCGCCTCCACCATGAAGCAGGCAAGGTCGGCATATTCCTTCGGCTGGCCCAGACGCTTGGGAAATGGCACTGCCGTAGCGAGCGAGGCTTGCGCCTTTTCGGGGAGGCCTTCCATCATTGGCGTCAGGAAAATTCCGGGCAGGATGGCGTTTACCCGAATACCCTCGCTCATGAGATCGCGCGCCACGGGCAGGGTTATGCCTTTCACGCCCGCCTTGGATGCAGCATAGGCAACCTGACCGATCTGACCGTCTTCGGCCGCAACCGAGGCGGTGTTGATCATTACACCGCGTTCGCCGTGTTCACCGACAGGGTCGAGGGTCATCATACCGGCGGCGGCCTTGGCCATGCAGCCGAATGTGCCGAGCAGGTTAATCTTCAACGCTTTCTCGAACTGCTCGAACGGAAGATGACTGATCTCGCCCGTCTCACGGTCGCGGCGGGTGAGTTTGCCGACCGGAGCGATGCCCGCGCAATTCACCAGCACGCGCTCCTGCCCGTTCGCTTCGCGTGCCTTGGCGAAGCCGGCTGCAATAGACTCCTCGTTCGACACATCGACCTTGCAGAAAACACCGCCGATTTCGTTTGCGACGCGCTCACCGCGTTCTTCATTCAGGTCGAACAGTGCCACCTTTGCACCCCGTGCCGTCAGCGCCCGCGCCGTGGCCTCCCCCAGGCCGGAGGCGCCGCCAGTAATCACTGCGGAGATTGTCGAATCGATCTTCATGCTTTCACCCGTATTGCTGCGTTCGCAATGGTCCTACGGCGCAAGACGGCAGGGTCAAGCACGACAAAAGCAAAGCGGCCCCGCAACGCGAAGTTGCGGGGCCGCCATGTTGTCTAGTCCTGGTTACGACAAGGGATCAGAAACGAACCCTCATCGAGCCGAAGAAACGACGGCCGTCGAGGTCGTAGCCGTTACCGATCGGCGTGTTGGACACACCGAATACGCGAGCGGTGTCGATCAGCGGCGGAGCTTCGTCGAACAGGTTGGAGATACCCGCGCTGAGGCGGATGTTCTCATTGATGTCGTAACGAATCGAAGCCGTGTGGACGAAGTAATCGTCGGCAAAGAACACGTCGCGGCAGTAGTTGCCGTCGCCAGCTACGATACCGTCGAGCGTTCCATCATCGGCCCGCGAACCTGCGCCAAGGCAGGTATCGGAGAACACGCCCACGAATTCGCCGTCGGGGTTGTAGCCGAAGGCATCGGTGAACAGGTCGGTATCTTCAAGCACGGGCTCCGAAACGGAACCGATCCAGCGGGTCTGCCAAGTGAAGGCAAAATCGCTGTACTCGGCAGTGAAGATCGCGCGGCCCGTCCAGGACGGGAAGCCGAACTCGCCGTCGAATTCCTGCAGGTCGGGGTTGCCAAGATCGTCGAGTTCCAGCGTCGTACGCTCGATCAGGTGGTTGGCACGCAGGTTCAACCCCAACGACAGGATATCGCCGCCAAGCGACACATCGTAATCGAACGTGGAGTTGAGATCGATCCCCTTCACCGTTTCTTCGTTGATGTTGACGAAGCCGGCGAAGATGCCGCTGATCAGGCGAGCGCTGTCCGGATCGGTGTTGTAGGTGAGGAACTGGCAGAAACGGCTCTGCGTGCCGTCGTCGCGCAGAAAGCACTCGTTCGTGATGAACTGAGCGGTCGGCTCTGCAATCGCGTCTTCAACCTTGATGCTGTAGTAGTTGAAGTTAAACGAGAAATTCAGGTTACCATAGCTCTCGTTGACGCCGACACCTGCAGTGAAGGACGTGGATGTTTCCGGTTCCAGTTCGAGGCTACCACCAGAAGTGATTTCCACGCTCGGGATCTGCACTGGCGACAGCGCACCGTCAGCAAGGCCAACCGTCGTCGGATCACGGCCCTCGCGGCGGCAGTTTGCCAGCACGAAGGGCTGACGATCGTCGCGGGTGGGATCGTAGCCGACGAAGCCGTCGGGGTCGTTCGGGTCCGCGATCCCAATGTAGGCATCGTCCGGAACCGCGCAGGGATCAACCACGCCGCCAAAGCCGGACTGGCCGGTCAGGAAGTTCTCACGAAGGTTCGGTGCACGGAACGAGGTGCCGTAACTAGCCTTCAGCAGAATGGCGGGAATCGGGCTCCAGCCAGCCTTGAGGGAGTAGGTCTCGGCAAAGCCGTAGAACTCTTCCTCGCTCAGACGACCCGAAGCGTTTACTTCAAAGTTGCCCCAGTCATCGTTGTCGAAGACAGGGATATTCACTTCGCCAAAGGCTTCGATGATATATTTGCTGCCCTGGGCGCCCTGATCAGCGAAGAAACCCCAGAACAGGCCGTTCGAGGCAACCGCGTCAGGCTGCGAGTTCAGCGTGTCTTCGCGGTATTCACCGCCAAGCACCACCGAAAGCGGACCGGCAGGAAGCTCGAACACGTCGCCGGTGACAAAAGCGTTCACAACGATCTGTTCGTAGGTCGTGTCGAACGTACGCTCTCCGAAGAGATAGTCACGTTCGGCCTGAGTGGCGAAATCGCCGACCGGACCAGGCAGGTACAGGCTTTCTGCGAACAGATTTACCGGAACACAGCCCGCCTCGATATCGGATGCTACAAAAGAGGGATTGGCATAAGCCGTGCCGCAAGGACCGTCGGCAAGCATCGGGCTGTTCGTCAGCGAGATGTAGTCATCGGCAATCCCGTCACCGGTATTGTCGAAGATGCCATCGCCATTGAAATCGGCCGTCGGATCGATACCCAGCGAACGGGCCAGGCGGTCGGCGCGGATACCACGGCGAACCGAGCTACCTTCCGAACGCGAGTAGAGGCCCGTGACCTCGAAGGTCCAGCTGTCGTCAATGAAGGGCAGATCGCCACGAAGACCCAGAACTCCGCGGTACTGCTCTACCGATGATTCCACGTTATTACGGTCGCCGCGGACCGATACGATCGGACGAACCGGAAGCAGAAAGCCTACATTCGGGTTAAAAGCGCCACCGAGGTAAGCGTTTTCCGCAGCTGCGCAATCGATGCCGTTGGGATTGGTGGCGAAGTTACATGGGCTGAAGGCATTGTCTGCCGGAACCCAGGGGAAGAACTGCCCCACACCACTGTTTTCAACCTCCACATCGGCACGGCTGTACATGACCTCGAAGAACGGCGTGAGGTTCATGTCGCCGGCAAAGGTGTATTCACCGAAAGCGAGCACGTTGTAACGATCTTCAGGCGAAATGAACGAAATGGTCGGATCCTGGCCATTCACTGTCCGCTCGAACAGATCGACATCCTGGATGCCGTCACCATCACCATCCACCGGAAGACCAAAAGCGTCTGTGGTCTCGCTGAAGAACGGAATACCGTAGTTGCCCGGGACGCCCAGACCATAATCGTTGGTGTCGTAGTAAAGCGAGCCTGCGAAAGTCCCAGAGTACTGAGCACGAGCCGTGATACGATCAAGCTTACAAGGCGAAACCGTGGTACTTACCGCATTATTGCTGTTCTGCTGCACGATGGCGTTGCTGGCCACGTCATTGGTGAAGATCTGGCCGTCGCGGCTGATTTCGTAATGCGTGTCACATCCGGCGAGGAAATCACGATCGCCCAGTTGCACTTCGTCACGACGCGCATACTCGGCGCCGATGCTGAAGAAACCATTGCTGAAGGTCTTACCCCAGGCGCCGGAGATGGTGTAATCCGAGTTACCGCCCTGTTCGGTGTAATCGCCATCGGCGTAGAATTCGAAACCGTCGATGTCGCTGCGGAGCACGATGTTGCCCACACCGGCCACAGCATCCGAACCGTATACCGACGATGCACCGTCGAGAAGAAGGTCGTAGCGGTCAACCAGCGAAGAGGGGATCAAGTTGATCGAAGGGCTGCTGGGAGCGCCTTCCACACCGGCAGGTGCCACGCGGCGGCCGTTGATAAGCAGCAAGGTGCGGTCGGAACCAAGGCCGCGCAGGTTCAGCGTCTGCGAACCCGGACCGTTGTTCAGCACGAAGCCCTGAAACGTTGCGTCGATCTGCGTACCCGCAGCGGATTCGGACTGTTGCAGAATCGCCGCGGCGTCGAAATTACCGACGCTGCGCTCAGCTTCGGTACTCAGGATCTGCAGCGGCGAAATGCTGCTATAGGTGTCGCGGCGAACGCGCGAGCCGGTCACGATGATAGCATCGTCAGACGTGTTGGAACCCATGGCGCCCGTATCGTCGTCGGTTACGACAACAACATCGCCGGGCTGGTTGCTGGTGACACCGTCCGGCGTGAGGCACTCGCCCTCTTCGTTGACTTCGCAGTCATCGGCGTCCTGCGCATATGCAGGTGCGCCTGCCAGCAATGCGGCGAAGGAAACCGACACCGCGAGACCGGTCAAACTGGTCTTACTAAATTTTTTCATTACGACTCCAACCCAGGATGCGGGCGGGAATTTCGATAATGCGATGCACGATAGCGACATGCCGTTGCCGCGCTCAGGTAGCATTAAGGTGAAAGTTCCAGCCCAGTGATGAGGCCGCAACGGTTGCAATAGCGAACGGGCGTTGTCAAAGCGCCCATCCGCATTTTGTCGCATCTGTAACCAAAACGACACAGTTACCGTTGCAATCGCCTCATACACTATAAACGGCCTTGAAATACCGGGCTGGAACTTCGCCAACGCTGTTAATCGACCTTCATTTCCAGTCGGCCCTCGCCCTCATCGATGTGAACCGTGCTGCCATCGGGAACCTTCCCCTGCAGCAACATCTCGGCAAGCGGATCCTGCAGGTGGCGCTGCACCGCGCGCTTCAGCGGCCTTGCGCCATAGACAGGATCGTAGCCGACCCGGCCCAGCCAGCGCCGCGCGCCTTCGGTAAGGTCCAGAGCGATCTTGCGATCTTTCAGCAGCTTCTGCACCCGGCTCACCTGGATATCCACGATTGGCGCCATGTGCTCCATCGCGAGGCGGTGGAACAGGATGATCTCGTCCAGCCGGTTGAGAAATTCGGGCCGGAAGTGGCCACGCACCACGTCCATCACCTGATCTTCCACGTCCTCCACCGTCTGGTCGTCCGCCAGATTAGAAAGGAACTGGCTGCCAAGGTTCGAGGTAAGGATGATGAGAGTGTTGGAAAAATCGACGCGGCGGCCCTGCCCATCCGTCAGGTGACCATCATCCAGCACCTGCAACAGCACGTTGAAGACATCGTTGTGCGCTTTCTCCACCTCGTCGAACAAGACAACCTGATAGGGCCTGCGCCGCACTGCCTCGGTCAGCACGCCGCCTTCCTCGTAACCGACGTAGCCCGGAGGCGCGCCAATCAGCCGGGCGACCGCGTGCTTTTCCATGAACTCGCTCATGTCGATGCGCACCATCGCCTGATCGTCGTCGAACAGGAATGCGGCCAGCGCCTTGGTCAGCTCTGTCTTGCCCACGCCCGTGGGGCCGAGGAACAGGAAGCTGCCTAGCGGGCGGTTGGGGTCCTGCAGGCCTGCCCGCGCACGGCGCACGGCCTTTGATACGGCCGTGACGGCCTTCTCCTGCCCGATCACGCGCTTGCCGATAACGTCTTCCATCCGCAGCAGCTTTTCGCGCTCGCCCTCCAGCATCTTTTCCATCGGCACACCGGTCCAGCGGCTGACGACGTTGGCGATATCGTCTTCGGTCACCTCTTCTTTCAGAAGTGCGTTCTCGGTCGTGCCTTCGGCTTCGGCCAACTGCTTTTCCAACTGCGGTATCTTGCCGTAGGAAAGCTCGCCTGCCTTGGCGAGATCGCCTGCGCGCTGAGCCTGCTCGAGCTCGATCCGCGCTGCGTCGAGGTCTTCCTTGATCTGCGCCTCGGCATGGATCTTGTCGCGCTCGTTCTGCCAGCGGGTGGTGAGTTCGGTCGACTGTTGTTCGAGGTCGGCCAGTTCCTTGCGCAAGGCATCCAGCCTGTCTTTCGAAGCGCTGTCGCTTTCCTTGGCGAGCGCGGATTCCTCGATCTTGAGCTGGACGATCCGGCGGTCCAGATCCTCGATTTCCTCGGGCTTGCTTTCCACTTCCATGCGGATGCGGCTGGCGGCTTCGTCCATCAGGTCGATCGCCTTGTCCGGCAGGAACCGGTCGGCAATGTAACGTTCCGAAAGCTGCGCGGCGGCGACGATGGCGTTGTCGGTGATCCGCACGCCGTGGTGCAGCTCGTACTTTTCCTTGATGCCGCGCAGAATGGAAATCGTGTCTTCCACCGAAGGCTCGTCCACGTAGACCGGCTGGAAGCGACGTTGCAGGGCAGCGTCCTTCTCCACGTACTTCTGGTATTCATCCAGCGTGGTTGCGCCGATACAGTGCAGTTCGCCGCGTGCCAGTGCAGGCTTCAGGAGGTTGGAAGCATCCATCGAACCTTCGGATGCGCCCGCCCCGATCAATGTGTGCATTTCGTCGATGAACAGGATGATCTGGCCGCCAGCGTCCTTCACCTCGTCCAGCACGGTTTTCAGACGTTCCTCGAACTCGCCGCGGTATTTCGCGCCTGCGATGAGCGAACCCATGTCCAGCGCCATCAGCGAGCGATCCCGCAAGGAATCGGGCACGTCGCCATTGGCGATACGCAGGGCCAGACCTTCGGCGATAGCCGTTTTGCCCGTGCCCGGCTCGCCGATCACCACAGGGTTGTTCTTGGTACGGCGCGCGAGGATCTGCACCACGCGGCGGATTTCCTCATCGCGGCCAATAACAGGATCCAGTTTGCCGTCCCGCGCGGCCTCGGTAAGGTCACGGGCGTACTTCTTCATCGCGTCGTAGGCGGCTTCGGCGTTGGCGCTGTCGGCGGTCTTGCCTTTTCGCAATTCGTTAATTGCAGTGTTCAGCGCCTCAGGCGTCAGGCCCGCGTCGGCAAGAGCCTTGCCGGCTTTGCTCTGCTTGGACAGTGCCACGGCCAGCAGCAAACGCTCCACGGTTACGAAGCTGTCGCCCGCTTTGTCGGCAATCTGTTCCGCCTGATCCAGCACGCGTACGGCATCGTTATCAAGGCCGGGCGTCGCTTGCGCCCCGCTGCCGCTGACGGCTGGAACCTTTGCCAGCAACGCGTCCACCTCTTCCACCGCGCGGCCGGGATTGCCCCCGGCGCGGTGGATCAAGCCAGCGGCCATGCCCTCTTCATCCTCCAGCAGAGCCTTCAGGATATGCTCCGGACTGATGCGCTGGTGGCTGTTGCGGATGGCGACGGTTTGCGCGCTCTGCAGGAAGCCACGCGCGCGATCGGTAAATTTTTCCAGGTTCATTTCGAGCCCCTTGATTCGGTTCCAAGATCACATAGTGTTGCACTTTCGCAACACAAGGCCTGCCGGGCGGTAAAAATCATGGAATCATCGAATGTCATGTGCCCTCGCATATGGCTACGCAATGCAGACTTCGCGAAAGACTTATCACGTCATCTCGGCAATGAAATGGCTTTCCCTCACCACGCGAGGTGCTATCCAGTTTCACATGAAAAGGTCTTTCGCGCTCCGCACGCTCACTCCATTTGCTGCCGCCCTCGCCCTGGCCGGTTGTTCCACCACGGCGACGGTGCCGGTCGAAACCGTGGCGGTAGTTGGCGAGGACATTGGGGCCGGTACGGGCGAGGACATCGAGGCCGGTACGCAGATCGCCGCGCTGGACGAGATCATCGCCGTAGTCGACATCCCTTACGAGACCTTCACGCTCGACAACGGCCTGACCACAATCGTGCATACGGATCGCAAATCGCCGCTGGTGGGCGTGACTGTCTATTACCGCGTCGGCTCCAAGCATGAACCGCGCGGGCGCACCGGCTTTGCCCACCTGTTCGAACACATCATGTTCACCGGCAGCGAGAACGTCGAGAACTTCGACATTCCCCTGGAAGCCGCTGGCTCCACCGGCACCAATGGCTCCACCAGTTACGACCGCACAAATTACGTGGAAACCGTCCCCACCGGCGCGCTGGATCTGGCGCTGATGATGGAAGCGGACCGTATGGGCTACCTTTTGGGCGCGGTCACGCAGGAGCGGCTGGATAACCAGCGCGCCGTGGTGCAAAACGAGAAGCGGCAGGGCGATAATCAGCCCTATGGCCTCATCGATTACAAGCTTTCCGAAGGCTTGCTGCCCGTCGGTCACCCCTATCGCCATTCCGTGATCGGTTCGATGGCGGACCTGTCCGCCGCCAGCCTGCTGGATGTGCGCGAATGGTTTACCGACAATTATGGTCCGAACAACGTCGTCCTTGCCCTTACTGGCGATATCGATGTGGCCACCGCGCGCCCGATGGTGGAGCGCTGGTTCGGCGATATTGATCGCGGGCCGCAAGTCGAACAGTTCGAGGCCGCACCTGTAACGCTGGCACAGCCTGCCTATGACACCATGACCGACCAGGTGCCGCAGGTGCTGATCTTGCGCGCATGGACCGGACCGGACATGCAGCATCCAGACGCCGTGCCCCTGCAGGTGGGCATGTATATCCTTGGCGGCCTGAATTCCTCCCGGCTCGACAATGCCATGGTGCGTGGGGAAGAACTCGCCACCAGTGTTTCCGCCTATTACCAGGCCTACGAGCAACTGGGCATGGCGCAGGCCAGTGTGCAGGTTCGCACCGATGCAACGCAGGAAGATGCGCAGGCATTGCTGGAAGCGGAAATTGCGCGACTGATCAGCGAAGGACCAACGCAGGACGAGATGGACCGCGCCACGACGCAGATCGCCTCCAGCCTCGTTGGCTCCCTTGAACGCATCGGTGGCTTCGGGGGCAAGGGCTCGATCCTTGCCGAAGGTTTGCTCTACACCGCCAACGCCGATTTCTACCGCACCGAGCTGGATCAGATGGCAGCCCTTACCCCCGCAGACGTGCAGGCCGCGATGGAACTCTGGCTAACACGCCCTGCCTACAACCTTGCCGTGGTTCCGGGCGAACGCACGCTGGATGGCGGCGAGATGGGCGGTTGGGGTGACGAGCAATCCACGCCAGCGCCGGAACCCGACACAGGGGTCGAGGTCGAAGTCACCCGCACCGGTCCGGAAATCGCCCTGCCTACACCACAGCCTGTGAGCGAGTTGACCTTCCCCGAAGTCGAGCGCGCGACGCTTTCCAATGGCATCGACGTAGTGCTGGCGCGCCGCGCATCGGTGCCCAAGGTATCGCTGGCGCTGAGCTTCGATGCAGGCTCCGTTGTCGATCCCGCAGGGCAGCACGGAACGCACGAAACGATGGCGGACCTGTTGAGCGAAGGCACCAGCAGCCGCAGCGCGCTCGACATCGCTATCGAGCAGGAAACGCTCGGCGCTTCACTCAGCGTAAGTGCCGGCATGGAAAGCACCACCGCGTACCTTTCCGCGCTCAGCGCAAACCTCGTGCAATCGCTGGAGCTGATGGCGGACGTAGTGCGCAACCCCACGTTCGCACCCGATGCGATGGAGCGTGTGCGCAGCCAGCGCCTGGCCGCCGTGGCGCAGGAACTTTCATCCCCCGCGGGGCTTGCCAATCGCGCCTTCATGCCGCTCGTCTACGGGGATCGCCACCCTTACGCCTACGCCTCGACTTCCGGCGACGCCGAAGCGATCGAGGGTCTGACGCGCGCGGACATGGTGGCCGAACATGCCGAATGGATCAGACCCGAAACCGCCACCATTACTGCCGTCGGCGATGTGACAATGGATGAATTGGTCGCTTCCCTGGAAGCCACGCTGGGCGATTGGCAGGGGCCGTCTACGCCGGTGCCTGCAAGGAACGTCGATCTTGCTGCAAGCGCCAGCGACGCGCCGCGCATCGTGGTGGTGGACAGGCCCAATTCGCCGTCTAGCTACCTCGTGTTGGGCCGCCCCACCCCGCTTTCCGGCTGGCAGCCCGATATGGAAGCGCTCGATCTTGCCAACGAAGTGATCGGCAACGGCTTCCTTTCACGCCTCAACAACGATCTGCGCGAGACGAGAGGCTGGACCTACGGCATCCGTTCAAGTCTGCCCGATGCGCAAGGCCCGCGCATCATGCGTATCGCCACGCAGGTGCAGGCCGATCGCACGGCGGATTCGATCCGCGTCATTCTCGATCAGCTGGAGGCCTTCCCCGGCTCTCGTCCGGTCGACGATGTGGAACTGCAACGCGTGACCGATGGCAACGTGCGCAACCTGCCCAATCGCTACGAGACCAATGGCCAGGTGCTGGGCGCCCTGCTGGCGAACCAGAACGCGGGCCGCGACGATCGTTACCAGGTGATGCTGCCGCAGCTTTATGCCTGTCTCTTATACACATCTGACGCTGCCGACGAGCGATCTAGTGTAG
>OJED01000258.1_pt1 | contig 12968 bp, 12 predicted proteins | sample 1593181 | NCBI WGS metagenome assembly OJED01 (sample SAMN05416772, study PRJEB24817) | seawater metagenome | isolation source: Sea water | place: Canada:Atlantic | collected 2013-07
GCAATGCGCGCGTACCGCCCTGCCGGCGTTGGAGGCACCGCAAAAGCTGGATGCCGTTCTGAAGGACTGGCCGGAAGATCGCCTGCTGTTCTTCGCGGACGAGGACGGCGGCACGCCCGCCGCCGAAGCCTTCTCCTTCAGCAAGTATCCAGACCGCGGTGAGGGCGCTCACAAGTCGGCGCTTCTGACCGGCCCCGAAGGCGGTTTCGACGATACGGAGCGCGAGGCCATCCGCGCCCATCCACAAACGCGCGCGATTTCGCTTGGTCCCCGTATCCTGCGCGGAGAGACCGCTGCCATCGCCGCCATTGCGCTGTGGATGGGGCTGGCGGGTGATTGGGATAGCCACGGCTGATACCGGGGCTGTCAATTTGCCCATTGCGAATTTGCAGGTGGCCAATCAATTCCGATAGGCTAGAGGCGGGAACCTATGAGCACGCGCAAGGTATCCGAAGAGCTAGAACCGCCGATCGAAAGCCGTGACCAATTGGTCGCGCCGATGGAGGCAGGCGAAAAACCGCGCGACCAGTGGCGCATCGGCACAGAGCATGAGAAGCTGGTGTTCAAGACCGACGATTTTCACGCACCAACCTACGGTGAAGACGGCGGCATTCGCGATATCCTCATGTCCATGCGCCGCTTCGGCTGGGAGCCAGTGCAGGAACGCGGGCCGGATGGCACTGTGGATACCATCGCCATGAGCGGCGCTGACGGCACGATCAGCCTTGAACCAGCAGGCCAGCTGGAACTGTCGGGCGCCCCGCTGGAGACCCTGCACCAGACCTGCGCCGAAACAGGGCGTCATCTCGATCAATGCAAAACCGTGGGCGAGGCGTGCGGCGTCGGTTTCCTTGGCCTTGGCATGTGGCCTGACAAGGCGCGCGAAGACCTGCCGATCATGCCCAAGCAACGGTACGAAATCATGCGCAACCACATGCCCCGCGTGGGTAAGTTGGGCCTCGACATGATGCTGCGCACCTGCACCATTCAGGTGAACCTAGACTATTCGTCCGAAGCGGACATGGCGAAGAAGTTCCGCACCGGGCTGGCGCTGCAACCGCTGGCCACCGCGTTGTTTGCCAATTCGCCCTTCACCGAAGGCAAGCCCAACGGCTTCCTCTCCTATCGCAGTCATATCTGGTCCGACACCGATCCGCACCGCACTGGCATGTTGCCGTTCGTGTTCGACGATGATTTCGGCTACGAACGCTATGTCGACTACATGCTCGATGTGCCCATGTACTTCGTCTATCGCGACGGGACTTACATCGATGCCGCTGGCCAGAGCTTCCGTGACTTTCTGAAAGGCGAACTGCCAGCCTTGCCTGCAGAATTGCCCACGGCCAGCGACTGGTGGGATCACCTCTCCACCGCTTTCCCCGAAGTGCGGCTCAAAAGCTTCCTGGAAATGCGCGGTGCCGATGGCGGCCCGTGGAACCGTATCTGCGCCTTGCCCGCTCTGTGGGTGGGCCTGCTCTACAACGATGCCGCGCTGGATGCCGCATGGGACCTGGTGAAAGGCTGGACGATGGAAGAGCGCGAACACCTGCGCAACGCGGTGCCCGCGCAAGGACTGGATGCGCCCCTTCCGCGCGGCGGCACCATGCGCGACCTTGCCCGCCACGTGCTGGATATCGCGCACGACGGGCTGGTGGCACGCGGGCGGCAGAACTCCATGGGAGACAATGAAAGCGGCTTCCTCGCTCCGCTCAAGGAGATCGTGGAGAGCGGCAAGGTGCCCGCCCAGCGCCTGCTCGATAGCTATCACGGCGAATGGAACGGTGACATCACGCGCGTCTACGAGCAGGCCTTCTGAGCTGGCCTGTCAGGCGTAGCTGACCACTTCGAACTCGATCCCGTCCCAATCGAAGAAATAGAAGGTGCGCGGGCCGGGCTCGTATTTGCCGTGGCTGAAGGTTTCCAGTCCTGCGTCCAGCACAACCCGCTCCGCCTCGTCGAGATCGCTGACTTCGATCCCGACATGGTTCATCGGCTTACCCTTCTGCTGGCCCGAATAATCACCGCCATCGGCCCACAGGGCGAGGTAGGTATCATCCGCCCCCACGTGGGCGAATTCACCGCGAACGCCGTGCTGATCGCGGATGCGCACCTTCCATCCACACAGCTTTTCGAAAAGCGCGATGGAGCGATCAAGATCGCTGACGGTGAGATTGACATGTTCGATACGGGCTTGTGTCATTGTGGGAACTCCTGAGTTCAAGGCACTGTATCGCAATGATTGTTCATCACTCTGACAAGCGCGCTGCGAATCACTGCTTGCACCTTGATGCAACCTCAAGCTAAGTTGAGGTCAAGCAATTGTGGAAAATATGTTCGGGGGAACGGCGTGCCAACAGCGAATTTTATCACCATCGGGGAATTATCGAAACGTACAGGCGTTGCCGTCTCCACACTGCGTTTTTACGAGGAGAAGGGCATCCTTCACCCCCTGCGCACGGGCGGCAACCAGCGGCGGTTTCTGCGCAGCGATATCCGCCGCGTCAGCTTCGTGCTGATCGCGCAGAAACTGGGGCTGGCGCTGGACGAGATCGTCGCCCACCTCGCCAATCTGCCCGAAGGCCGCAATCCCACGCTAACTGATTGGCAGAAGATCAGCCGCGCCATGCGCGAACAGATCGACGCGCGAATTACTTTGTTGAACCGCACCCGCAACCAGCTGGACCAGTGCATCGGCTGCGGCTGCCTGTCGCTGACGAAGTGCCAGCTTTACAACAAGGACGACAAGCTGGGGCTAAAAGGACCGGGGCCGCGGGCGGTGCTGGATTAGGTTTCCCGATCCATTTCGCTTGGCTGAATCTCACGAGCGGAAATCAGGTCATCGACTAGAATTTCGTAATCGGACGCCCCCATGTGACCGTAATTGCCTTTTTCCTTGGTGGATCGGCCCACGAAAACCAATTCGAAATACCGTGGCTCACGCCCGGTTGCTGGTTCGATAGGAAGCTCGACCCCTGCGGATGTGGACAGCCAGGCAATCGGTCCCTCAATCGTGGGCTGACAAAGGTCGGTTACATTTGGGCAGAAGATCGAACCTTCAAACTGTGTTCGCCAAACACCATGAAACTTTCGTGGCTCGGTCATTGGAAAGCATCTGTCGACTTCGACAGGGTAACTATAGACGCCTTCGAATCGCATAAGCTGAATGCATTCTTCTTTCATGTGTGGATAGGTGTCGCGGAGCAGCGCTACGTCCGCGTCTGACATTACCGGTTCGCGCGTGTCGCAAGCAGTGAAGGACAGACACAGTGCCGCAAGGACACCTAGAGAATTATGCCGCATGTCGTGCTACTCCGCCGCCATCGCTTCCGCTTCGCCCAGATCAACGCTCACCAGCCGCGAGATACCGCGTTCCACCATCGTCACGCCGAACAGGCGGTGCATGCGGCTCATGGTGACAGCGTTGTGGGTGACTATCAGGTAGCGGGTCTTGGTGTCGCGGTTCATCGCGTCCAGCAGGTCGCAGAAGCGTTCGATGTTGGCATCGTCGAGCGGGGCGTCCACCTCGTCCAGCACGCAGATCGGGGCCGGGTTGGTGAGGAACAGTCCGAATATCAAAGCGGTCGCGGTCAGGGCCTGTTCGCCGCCTGACAGCAGGCTGAGCGATTGCAGGCGCTTGCCCGGCGGCTGGGCGTAGATTTCAAGGCCCGCTTCCAGCGGATCATCGCTGTCCACCATCGCCAGATGCGCCTGCCCGCCTTCAAACAGGCGGCTGAACAGCTTGCGGAAATGGCCGTCCACTTCCTCGAACGCCTTGCGCAGGCGTTCGCGCCCCTCGCGGTTGAGATTGCTGATAGAGCCGCGCAGGCGCGTGACGGCTTCGGCCAGTTCGGCCTGTTCCTGCGCGCTGGCGCCGTGCTCCGCCTCGATCCGCTCCAACTCGTCCGCAGCGACGAGGTTGACGGGACCGATCCGCTCCCGGCTGGCGGTGAGGCGCTCCATCTCCTCGTTCTCGGCGGCGGAGTCTTTCACCGTCGCCTCGTCGAATTCCAACTTGTTCGGCAGAAGCGGGGGCGGGGACTGGAAGCGTTCACCTGAAGCGCGCGCCATTTCCTCGCGGCGCTGTTCCTCGTTCTCGGCGCGCGTAGCCAAAGTGGCGCGTTCCTCGCGAGCGGTAGAGAGTGTCTCGTTTACCTCGGTCAGCTTCGCGTCGGCTGCGCGCGCCTGTTCCTCCGCTTCGCGCATGGCGGCCTCGGCCTTCGCCAGTTCCTCGGTCAGGCGCGCGCGCACGGCCTCTCCGCCCTCGATCTCCTTGATGAGGCCAGCGGGCTTGGCAGCGATGACGGCGCGTTCCTCGGCAATCTCCTCGAACCGGGCTTCCATTCCGGCAAGGCGGTTGGCAGCATCGCCAGCGCGCGCCTGCCATGCGGCCATGTCCTTGCGCTGGGTGGCCACCCGCTCACGTGCCACGGCCAAAGCTTGATCGTGGGCGGCGAGCGCGGCGGTGGCGGATTGCGCCGCCTCTCGCGCGGCCTCGTTCTTCGCGCGCGATGCCTCCAGCGCGGCGCGCCCGCTTTCGGGATCGGGCAGTTCGGCCTTCTTCCTCTTTGCCGCATCGAGATCGGCCTGCGCTGCCTCGCGCTGTTCCCGCAAATCCTTGCCGCTGTTTGCCAGTTCCTCGCGCCGGGCGGCCAGCCGATCGCGCCGTGCCTCCGCCTGATCGAGCGCGCGCAGCGCCTGTCGCTCGGCTTCGGCGCCGGTGTTGAGTTCGCGCTCCTGCGCCACGAGGTCACGCTGCAAATCCGATAGCTCGGCCCGCGCTGTTTCCTGCGCAGAAGACGCGTTCTCGACAGCCTTGCGCAAGTTGGGAAGCTGGCCTTCCAGCCCCGCAAAACGATTGTCCGCTTCCAGCCGCGCCGCTTCTGCCGCACCTTCGCCGCGCGCCACGAAGCCATCCCAGCGGCGCAGGAAGCCATCCTTCGTCACAAGCCATTCGCCGGGGCCGAGATCGCGCCCGTCATCAGCTTCCACCACATGCACCAGTGCCAGCCGTGCGGCGAGTTCCTGCGGACATTCGCGCACGTGTGCGGCAAGGCTGTCCGCTACGGGAGAGGGTGGCTCGGAGCCGGTCCAGAATCGCCCTTCCGCCTTGCCTTCAGGCGTGCCCAATGGGGCTTTGGCATCGCGTCCCAGCGCGGCGGCCAGAGCCCGTTCGTAGCCGGGTTCGGTGGAGATCCTGTCCAGTGCCGCAGGCAATCCGTGGCCGCTCTTCTTCTGCCGTTCGCGTGCCTCGCGATCACGTTTCAGCGCTTGCCACTCGCGCTCTATCCCGGCCAGTTCGGCCTTGGCGGTAGAGAGAGTGGAGGCAGTCTCGTCCCGCGCGCTGGCGAGTTCATCCTTGCGGGCGCGAGCCGTATCCAGCGCGTCGCGAAGGCGTACAGTCTCGGCCTGCGCGCGCTCGACGGCTTGATGCACCGTGGCAACATCTTGCTCGGGATCGGTTTCGCCCAGCAGCGCTGCGCGCTGGTCGTCCAGACGACGCGCTTCGGCTTCCAGTCTGTCCACGCGAGATTGCGCCTGCGAGATTTCCGCCTCGGCAACGCGCCATTCGGCCTCCACCCCGGCATGATCCGCCGTCGCCCTTGCCAGCGCCAGTTCGGCCTTGCGCCCCTCGCTCTCGGCTTTCTCCACCAGCCTGGCGATATCGGGACGTTTCGCCTCGTCCTCCAGCAGCGCCTTCGCGCCAGCATCCAACGCGGTTTCCAGGTCCGTCAGAGCGTTGGCAGCATCTCGCGTCATGCGGTCGGCGTCGATCCGGTCTTCCTCCAGTCGAGCCTTTTGCCGGTCGAGATCCTTCAGGCGATCTTCTGCGGCTTCGAGCTGGCTGGAAAGCGCCGCCATGCGATGCCCATGCGCGCTGGCATCGTCGCGCCGGTCTGCCAGTTCATCGCGCAATTCGTGCAAGCTCTCGGCAAGCGCGGCTTGCGCCCCCTGAGCTTCCTTCGCCGCAGCTTGCGCCCGTGCAACCTTGTCATCCGCGCCTTTTGCCTGTCCGCGTGCCGCCTCGGCAGCGGCGGCAGCATCGCGCCAGCGGGCGAACAGCAGCCGCGCCTCGGCCACGCGGATCTGATCAGAGAGTGTCTTGTACCGTTCGGCCTGTTTGGCCTGGCGTCGCAGCGATCCGATCTGGGAATCGAGGCCCGCCATCAGGTCTTCCAGTCGTTCGAGGTTCTTTTCGGTAGAACGCAGCTTGCTTTCGGCATCGCGCCTTCGCACGTGCAGGCCCGCGATCCCCGCCGCTTCTTCCAGCATCATGCGGCGTTCGGTAGGCTTGGCGGCAATGACCTGGGCGATCTTGCCCTGGCTCACCAGTGCGGGGCTATGTGCGCCAGTTGCGGCATCGGCGAACAGCAGCGAGATATCCTTGGCGCGCACATCGTCGCCGTTCAGGCGGTAGGCGCTGCCTGCGCCGCGTTCGATCCGGCGGGTGACGTCCAGCGGTTCGCCCTTGTCATCCACGGCATGGAGGACGACTTCCGCAAAATCGCGCGGTGGACGGTTGGCGGTGCCGGCGAAGATCACGTCTTCCATGCCGCCGCCGCGCATGGACTTGGGCGAATTCTCGCCCATCACCCAGCGGATGGCTTCCAGCACGTTCGACTTGCCGCAACCATTCGGCCCGACGACGCCTGTAAGGCCGGGTTCTATGCGCAGTTCCGCGGGCTCTACGAAGCTTTTGAAGCCGCTAAGGCGTAGCTTCCGAAACTCCATGCCTGCCCGCCGTCAGCCTCAGCCTTCGGCAGGCCGTGCGCCTGCTTCCTGCAGCACGGTTTCCAGATCTTTCCAGCTGCGCTCTTCCAGAATGCGGCCATTGAGGATGAAGGTGGGGGTGGAGCCGACGCCCAGCTCGTCGGATTGCTGGGTTGAGCGATCGCCGATGGCCATCACCGATTCGCTATCGGCAAGGCATGCCGCGGCCTGATCCCGGCTGATCCCGCGAGCGGCGAAGAAATCCAGGAAACCGGCAGCCTCGGCAATGGCGACGAAACGTTCGTCTTCCGGCAGCTCTGCCACGTTGCCCAGTTGCGATTGCGCGCCCTGCAATCCTCCCATCACCTCGTTGAAGTTGAACCACACCTGCTCCGCCAGCGGGTGAAAGCTTTCAGGCGCAGAACAACGGGCAAGCCGGGCCAGCGTCAGGTCGAACGTGTTGTGCACCTGGTTGCGCAATTCGAACGAGACCGTGCCGGTGGAGACATATTCCTCTTTCAGCGACTCTGCCCCTGTCTGAGCGAAGTTGGCGCAGGCACCGCAGGTGAGCGAGGCATATTCAACCAGTTTCAGCGGCGCATCGGGATTGCCGAGAAGATAGCCATCGGACTCCGTCACTTCGACCACATCGGTCCAGGCCTGGCCTTCGGGCGCGGGCACGGCTTCCAGCGGTTCGCCAGAGATGTCGCCTGCTTCGCTATCGCCGCAGGCGGCCAAGGCTAGCGCCAGCGGAGCAGCGAGGGTGGCAAAAGCAATACGGCGCGAGATGGTCATGGGTCGTGTCTTCCGTGATGATCTATGCGGCCTGAACGCGGGCGATGCCGCAGTTTAGAACCGGGTGGTGAGTATTTGAAAAGCGTGGATAGCCTCTATTCGCCGCTTTTGCACAGGGTTGTCCCCTATTCGCTGTCCTGCCGCGCGGCGACGAGGGCCGCGCGCAGCGGTTCCCAGCCGTGGACCCCCTCCAGCAGTGTATCGTTAAGCACGAAGCTGGGGGTGCCGGGGACCTCGTATTCCGCCACGTTGCTTTCGGCCGTATCCGCGATTGCACGGGCCTGCGCATCATCCCCCAGGCAAGCGGAGATTTCGCTGGGCGAATAACCACGGCTTTCCATCAGGTCGTCAAATTCCAGGTCAGACGCGATTGCCCGCATCCGGGCAGTCAGCGTGCCGCTTTGCCAGCGTGCCATCTGCGCCTGCGTCAGGTCTTGCGCGCGCGCCAGCCATTTGTCCTGCGTCGCCAGCATGGCCTTGTGATTGTCGAAGAAGCGGGAGGAAGCGCCGCATTCGGTCAGCAGTGCGGCGGCAAGGTCGACAGGGTTGCGGATCATATGCCGCACTTCCACGGCGGCGAAGCCTTCATGCACGTAATGATAGCGCAGCTCTGCTTCTGCATCGGCCTCGAAATGGGCGCAGTGCGGGCAGGTGTAGCTGACGAATTCTACCAGTTGCAGCGGTGCTTCCGGATTGCCGATGCGGTGGCCTTTGCCGGTGTCTACGATCTCGGCGTTCCAGTTCTGCGCCATCGCCGGTGTGGCCGGGATCATGCAAGCCAGCGCCAGGGCCGACAATATGCGCTTCATTGCTTTTCGTCCTCTTCCTTTTGTGCGACCGATCGCGCCAGCGATTCCAGCACCGCGCGCAATTCCGGATCGCCGATATCGCGCAGGCTGTCCCCAAGTTCCATGGGAATGGGCTTGAGCGACGGGGGTGCCTTGCGCTTTTCTTCAGCAGCAGGCGGCTTAACCGCGCCTTGCCGGATTTTTATCCGCGCTACTGCGCGATAGCCGAAAAAGCGGTTCACCCGCTCCATGATTTCAGGCGTGACATGCTGAATCAAGGTGGCGTGCCCCGGCAATGCAACCAGTTCCAGTATCCCGTCGCTCTTCTCGCCGGGCGGGAAGCGGATGCTTTCGGGCGCGCATACCCTGGCGTGGGTAGGGCCGACGATTTCGGGCCAGCGGGTGACGACGCTGGACTGCACGAAACCATAGCGGCGAAAGGCCGCGCGGCCGATTTGCGGCACAAGGTCTGCCACTGCCTTGGCCGGGCCGCCGCGTGGACGCTGGTAAGGCTTTGCCGCTTTCGCCTTCGGCTTGCGCGGCGCCGCCTTGCCGGTTTTCGCCGACCCGGCCTTGCCCGCGTCAGTCTTCCCCGATTTCGATGGTGGTTCGCGTTCCATGAGAGCAGCACCCATGGCATATGCACGGCGTGACCGCCACCATCTCCGACATGCTTCTCGACTGGTACGATGTTCATGCGCGGCATTTGCCCTGGCGCAGTCCTCCAGGCACGACACCGCCAGACGCGTATCGCGTGTGGCTGTCCGAAGTAATGCTGCAACAGACGACGACGGCGGCAGTCGCGCCCTACTTCGCCAAATTCATCGACACCTGGCCCACGGTGGAGGCCTTGGCGGCGGCATCCGAGGAAGACGTGATGGCCGCCTGGGCGGGGCTGGGATATTACTCGCGCGCCCGCAATCTGGTAAAATGCGCTGCCGAAGTTGCGGCACGCGGCGGCTTTCCTGAAACCGAGGTGGAACTGCGCAGGCTGCCGGGGCTGGGTGCCTATACGGCAGCGGCAGTCGCAGCAATTGCCTTTGTTCAGCGCGCCGTGGTGGTGGATGCCAATGTTGAACGGGTCGTGTCACGCCTTTTCGCTATCCGCGAACCTCTGCCCGGATCGCGTCCGCAAATTCGTGATGCGACGGATGCGATCACGCCGGAGACACGCGCGGGCGATTTCGCGCAGGCAATGATGGATCTGGGGGCAACGATCTGCACCGCTCGCGATGCGAAATGTTTGCTGTGTCCGCTCTCCAGCCGGTGCCGGGGGAGGGCGGAGGGCGATCCGCTGGAACTGCCGGTCAAGGCGAAAAAGAAACCCAAACCCAGCCGCACGGGCACAGCGTTCTGGATAGAGCGCGAAGGCCCCGATGGCGCGCAGGTCTGGCTGGTGAAACGCCCCGGTACCGGCATGCTGGGCGGAATGCGCGCCTTGCCCGACGATGGCTGGTCCGCGCGCGGCGATGGCCACGGCGAGGCGCCCGCATCAGGTGCGTGGAAAGGCGCTGGCGTGGTGCGGCACGGCTTCACCCATTTCGACATCGAACTGGGCGTGGCCGTTCATGCGGGCGGCGCAGCGTCGCCCGCGGGGGAGGGCCAATGGTGGCCTGTCGAAACGATAGAGGATGCTGGCCTGCCCACCTTGTTCGCCAAGGCCGCGCGGCTGGTGTTGTCATCGCAGGATTAAAAGATCCCGCCGCCCAGCATCAGGCGAACCACCGCGATAGCGAAAATCACGAGGCAGAAATTGCGACCACCGTTGCTGCTAGACAATTGCCCAACCACGATGCCTGTCACGATGACGGGCAAAGCAAACCAATTGCCGATGCCGAGGAACGGGATCTGCGATGGAATAACGATAATCAGCGACAACAGGCCGATGAGAATAGAGACTATGTTCAGCATGTGTTATAGATAGGCAATACAGCGATGTCCTGCAAGCTTGCCGCCCGCATTTTCGCTGGTTAGGGCTTGCGCCAAGGCTTTTTCCGGAAAAGGACGCGTCTCCCCCATGTACCACCAATCTGCTGAATTCCTTTCCCGCCGCGCGGTTTTGCGCAGTTCGGCCATGCTGGGCGCAGGTGCTGCAGCCTCCACCCTTCCGTTCGTCAGCCCCGCGTTCGCGCAAGGGGAGCCGCAGGCGCGCTGGCCAGCGGTCGCCAGTTTCGTGCGCGGCTTCGTGAACCAGGGCAAAGTGGCGGGCATGGTGGCCACGATGGGCTTCGGGCAGAACCCTGCCGATACTATCGCGGCCGGCACGCGCACCTTCGGCGGATCGGGTCCCGCCGGACCGGATACGATCTACCGCATCTATTCCATGACGAAGCCGATTACCGGCCTTGCCACGGTAATGCTGATCGACGCCGGCCTGCTGTCGCTGGACCAGCCGCTGGCGGACATTATTCCGGCCTTCGCCAACATGCAGGTACAAAAGCGATATGACGGACCGATCACGCGCGACAATCTGGAGCCTGCGCAGCGTCCCATCACCATCCGCCACCTGCTGACCCATACTGCAGGGCTCGGCTACTTGATTATTCAGCAAGGCCCGATCAACGCCGCTTATCGCCAGCGCGGGATCGTGCCGGGGCAAATCAGCAACATGGCCATCGCGCAGGAACTTTTCGGCGGGACACCCGCCTCCAGCCTGGCCGAATTCGCCGATGGGCTGGCGCAATTGCCACTGGTGTACCAGCCGGGCGAGCGGTGGAGCTATTCGGTCAGCCTCGATCTGCTGGGCCGCGTGATCGAAGTGGTCAGCGGACAGAAGTTCGACGCTTTCCTGCAGGATCGCATCTTTACCCCATGCGGCATGACTTCAACCGGGTTCCGCGTGCCGCGCAGCGATATCGATCGTCTTAGCGGTAACTATTTCATCATGGGCGGCGTGCCCATTCCGGTCGATCTGCCACGCAGTTCGGTATTCCTTGATGAACCGGCCTTCCCGTTTGGCGGGGCGGGGCTCGTGTCCACCGGGCGCGATTATGACCGCTTCCTGCAGATGCTGGCGGGCTGGGGCGAGATCGAGGGTACGCGCGTTGCCAGCGAAGCGGCGGTGCGGATGGCTTCCTCCAATCTCTTCCCCGAGACGCTGGCGGCCGATGGCGGGTTTTCGAACGGCGGCAGGACCTTCGGCTTCGGTGCGGGCGGTCTTGTCGGCACTGGAGAGGCCGAGGGGCTGTTCGGCTGGTTCGGTGCGGCTGGCACGGCCGGGCTGGTCAACCTCAAATGGGGTCTGCGCCACAACTTGATGACCCAGTACATGCCTGCCGAAACCTACGAGGCGCAGCAACGGTTTCCGCTGGTGGTGGCGCAGGATGCCATGGGAATGATGCAGGGCGCATGACGGCAGCGCTCGCTTTTACCGGCCATAATCTGGACCGGGACGATCACACCCGCGCCGATCCTGCGCGTCTTGCCGAAATGCGCGCACGCAGCGATGCGCGCCTGCTGGCGCTTGACGGGGTGATGCCCCGGTTCAGCGAGGATGGCCTGTTGCAGACTGACCTTTCCGGCGCGGGCGAGGACGACGAATTGGTGTACCTTGGCCTGCAAGATGGCGCTCCTCTGTTCGCTCAAGTGCCGGCGGAGGGAGACACGCGCCCGGCCATCGCCATGCGTGAGACCATGAAGGCGCTAATGCAATTGCCTGCGGCAGAACTGGCACTGTTCGGCGGCGCGCGCAGCATCGCCGACTGGCATGCGCGCCACCGCTTTTGCGCACAATGTGGAGGTGAAACGCATATCGCCAAGGGTGGCTGGCAGCGCAATTGCGGGTTATGCAAAGCCTCCCATTTTCCCCGCGTCGATCCGGTGGCCATCATGCTGGTGGAGCATGATGGCGCACTTCTCCTGGGGCGTGGTTGCGGCTGGCCTGAGCGCACCTTCTCGTCGCTGGCGGGCTTTGTCGAGCCGGGCGAAAGCGTAGAGGAAGGCGTGGCGCGCGAGGTGTATGAGGAAGTGGGCGTGCGGGTGCGCGATGTCAGTTACATCGCCAGCCAGCCCTGGCCGTTCCCTTCGCAACTGATGATCGGTTGCCACAGTTATGCCGACAGCCGCGAACTCACGATCGACGCGACCGAAATAGAGGACGCGCGCTGGTTCACACGCGATGAGGTAGCAGATTCCATGTGCAGTAGGCGGGAGGCGGCCAACGGTGGCGAGACGGCCAGTTTCATTCCGCCGCCGCGCACTGCCATCGCGCATTATCTGTTGCAGAACTGGCTGGAGAAGAACGCGTGAGCACGCCGATGGTAGTGGATATCTGGTCGGACGTGATGTGCCCCTGGTGCCTGATCGGCTGGCGCAGTTTCACAGAAGGGGCAAGATTGGCGTCCGACCATGTCGAAGTCACGATCCGTTGGATGCCGTTCGAACTCAATCCGCAATTGCCGCCCGAAGGCAGGGTGCAGTCGGAGCATCTGGCGAAGACATACAATCGTAGTGCGGAAGAGATCGAAACGATGCGGGCCGAACTGTCAGGCGCGGCTGAGCGCGTGGGTTTTCCCATTGAATGGCAGGGGGAGGGGGAGGCACCGCCTGCAATGATGTGGAACACCTTCGATTGCCATAAGCTGCTGCGCTGGGCCTTGGCCACCTACGGTCCGGTACAGCAATCGAAGCCCTGTCTCTTATACACATCTCCGAGCCCACGAGACAGGCAGAAATCTC